>OCTX011503081.1_pt1 | contig 10468 bp, 5 predicted proteins | sample 1539691 | NCBI WGS metagenome assembly OCTX01 (sample SAMN02144231, study PRJEB22623) | gut metagenome | biome: sheep rumen | host: Ovis aries | place: New Zealand | reverse complement strand
TATGTCTCACGTTTCATTAATTGGATTATATCGTGAGATCGGACTGTATATTACGTTATTAAAATAACGGATAACTTCAGCATTATAGTTGCCTATAATACCCCGCAGTCTCTACGGTGTCTCATTTTATTATGAGTTACCTCGGTCTCAACTGTCCCCAGTTTTTAACCGATATAGTTATCTAAGGGCAAATTATTTACCCGTCTTACTTGCATCCTGAGTTACGAGATTGCCCGCCGTTGTGAGGGCTATAGCTTCATCTAAATCATTCAATAAATATTATAGAGGTATCGCAACTACCTCTAAATAACCAATAAATATATATTATCAACTTACTAACTCTGTCGATAAAATCTTTTCTATATTATCATAATCAAAATATGGAATTCGAATTAATTTTATATTATTATTTTTACAATATGTAGTTTTTATATTGTCTCTTTTTTTAATATCTTGGAATTCTTCTATTGCTTCTTCATCTGTCTGATATTTAGAGTGCTTCCAAGGTCTATAATGATGTTCTCCGTCATATTCGATTGCAATATTTAATTTAGGTAAGTAAAAATCAAAAGGAAGACAATTAATATTTTTACAATCTTCAAAACTATATTGTGGATTATATTCGCACTTTATAGAGTCTAAATATAATTTAATTTTTTCTTCACCTTTTGATTTTATAGCAATACAACTAATACACCCCGTTTGACCACTCATCATTTTTATAGGAGCCATTAAAAATTCCCTATTATGTTTTTTACACCTACATTTAATTTTAGTATTCATTGTTACATATTCTTCTAATAATTCTATATTTTGATCCCAATTTTCTATGCTATTATAAAAATGATTCTTACCTTGCATTCTATTTTTAGCATCAGGTCTTATTTTAATAACACCTGTTTTTTGAGCATTTCGAAAACAATTCTCACTACAATATATTCGTTCACTAGAAATTTGAGATTCAAATTCCTTGCCACAGTATTTACAAATAATATTTTCACGATTTGTTTTCTGATTTTTACCAAAACAAGCGTTTTTACAATCGTTACTACAATATTTTTTATGGAGTGATTTTCTAGCTTTAAATTCTTTTCCACATTTTTTACATACGACTGTTTCATAAGCATATTCTTTATGACATTCCTTAGAACAAAATATATTTTTCTTTCCTCGTATGTCCGAAGGTTTGCGCATTACCTTCGCACCACAAGTATCACAAATACATTCAATTTTGGTTGTCATATTTTTATGATTACATTCTCTACTACAAAATTTGGATTTAGAATTAACAGCTTCAAATTCTTTTCCACAGTATTCGCATATTTTTAACATTTATATCTCACCTCTACTTTATCAGTTTGAGATATATTTATTGGTTATTCTTTATGTCTCCATAAAGTTTAGACTATATCTTCATCTTCAGCATTATCTGGTCAGATGCTTACCATTTCCATTTAAGGGATTTTCACCCACTCCATTTGCGATTGAGCCGTACTCCTATTGTCTTAATTGACCAAAGGGATAGTCGTTGAGCGTTCCCCTATTCGGGGCTTCGTTGCTGATTATCTAATATCAATATTTTTAAGCATTCACACTTAGGTTTATTTCATCCTTATGTTGTAGCTATTGATCCCTAAAGATTTCCCAGCAATTAGATAAGATTTTTAATTTATATTTCTATAAATTCTGGCAATGTTGTTTACCAGCAGTTTGTAATGTCGCCGCACCATCTTGGAGTGCAGTAGCTAATTCATCGGTTGCAATAGCATAATTATTACCGATAAGATTGAGTTTATCAACTATATCCATCTTATCGATATCTTTTTCAGCATCTTCGTATGCGGCACTCATAGCGACTAATGCAGTTGTAGCGTCATTAATATTTTCAAATTCAGAAACATTAAAGAGTATATTAGCAGTTTGCGCAGATTGAGAGGCTTGTTGCAAATCTTCGCCAAGTCTTAACCAATCAGCAGTACTTTGTTGTAATTGAGAGGCAGTTGTACCAATTTCATTTGCTGTTGCAAAAGTACCTTTTTGATATTCTCTTAAACTACTTAAACTTTCATCTGATACTTTTTGCATTTCTGTTAATGCATCATCAAGTTCATGGATTATATTAATACCATCTTTAAATACGCCGATTACACGATAGAATGATACGAAAGTTAATAAATAGGCACCCAACGATTTAAAACGTTGTGTAAGCATTGAAATAAAAGTTCCACCCGTATTACCTGCTTCTTTCTCTGCATTAATTACTCTATCTAATTCTCGAACAACATTAGAAGCATCAAAATTATTAATACCTGTTTGTAATTGCTCAATACCAGTTGTTAGTGTTTGTCTACCTTGTAATGAAATTGCCGGATTATTGTCTAAAAAGCCTTTATATTTAGCACGTAATTTTTGCAATTCACTTTCATCAACTATTGAAAAATTCTTAGCACCTTGCTTGATATTTTCTAATGATTCTTCTAAGGTATGTAAACTACTAACATATTCTTTTACAATATCAGGGTTGCCTAAAATCTTTTCAATTGACATTCCTTGCATTTCTTTTGCTACTTTTTGGAAATGATCAAATGATTCTGATGCAGAATAAATATCTTCTTTAAAAGTAGTAAATGCTTTGTCCTTAAAAGAGCCTTGCGAAAAAATTTTATTTATGCCACTAAAATCAGATTTTTCAACAATGTCTTTAAATAAATCATCACCTAAAACTTTGGCTAAATCTGTTTTTGTACTTTCCGCTTCATGAACAACCTGTGAATGAAATCTTTCAAATTCTAATGTTACTTTATCTAAAGCCGCACCCTGATTAAAAACTGCCTTATCGGGGGCATTTTTATTTAATATCCCCGTAAGAAAATCAGGTCTTTCCATATTTGTTGCCATAAAAATACGATCCGTATATGTTTGAATTGCTTCATATATGGCATCAATTGAAGCAATGGTAGCTTTAGGATTATTTATTTCATTAAATAGTTTAGAAAGTGAATTACCATATCCAGTAAAACTAGCAGGTAAATTCGCTAATAAATTTTTAGACTCGGTAATTGAAGATTTAGCACTTTTAAATGTTTCAGTTACAGATTGAATATCTTGTTTAACTTGCTCGGTTACTGAATTTGTTTTTGCATCAAAAACAGTTAGAGGTTCGTCTGTTAATGTTTGTTTTATTTCTCTAATTTTTTCTAAAGCTTGTTCTACATTTTTTAATTGTCCTTCTAAAGTAGGATCTATTACTATTAAATTTTCACTTTCGCTTTTTATTTTTTCTAAATCTTTTTCTAATTTATTTAAATCGGCTATAGGTTTTTTAGTTGCCGCCTGAGCTTTTGACAATGCTTCTTGTTCAGCTTGTTCTTTGGCGGCTTTTGTTGCCGCCTCTTGAGCCGCTATTTGTGCTTTATATGTTTTGTCTCCAGAAGTAACCCCAATAACATTTTGAGAAAGCATATTTTGAAGTTCCATGACTTCTTTTAAAGCAGAAGCATCCATGAAATTAAAAGTACCATTTTTCATAGAATCAATAATTTCTTTTAATCTTCCTAAAGCCATAGTTGCATTATCAACATTTTCTACATATGCTCTAATATCCTCGCCTTTATTATTTACGAGAAAACGTGTTCTTTCAGTATTATCATCAGGATTATATTTATATGCGGTATCTAATTGCTCTAATGCGGTCTTTTGCTTTTCATATTCAGCTATGGTATTTGCAACATATGTCGCTTGAGCGTCTTCAATTTGTTTCAATGAATCAATTTGTTGTTCGGCGGCTTTTGTAAAGTTATCGCCTAATTGAGCGCCAAATATATTTTCTTCGGGTTTAATGGAAGCCTGATTAAGAATCCTCTGTTTTGTTTCTTCCACATGTTTTGCGGCGGTTTCTAATTCTTGAATAGATTTAGCAGTTAATGTACTTTTGACATCTTTGCCATAATCTTTATACTGTTTGCTTAAAGCTTCATCTGCCGCTTTTTTCTGGGCTTTTTCTTCTTCTTTTTTAGCTTTTTCTGCCGCTTTTAATTGATCTCTTTCAATTCTATTTTTTTGTTTAGCTTGTTCATCTAATAGTTTCTTATTTTGTGCTTCTGCATTTTTAGTTCTTTGTTGTCTTTCAGATTCTAATTGTTTTGCAAGATTATTTTTTTCAGTTTCTAGTGCTTTTTTTTCTGCCTCTAATGCTTTTTTTTCTTCAGCATTTGTTTTTCGTTGATTATTTGCATCTTGTATTTTATATTTATCAATTTCAGATTGTAATTTTTTTCTGGCTTGTGCTTCATCGTCTAATAATTTTTTTGTTTTAGCTAATTCTTCATTGGTAGCTTTAGTCTGTTCTTTAGCCGCTTCTAATTGTTCTGTAAGTCCTTTAAATTGTTCGTCAAATCCCGCAGAAAATTGGGCAGTATCAATTTGCTGTTTAAGTTCAAGAATCTTTTGGGTTGCTTCTCCTATTTTTTGTGGAATTTGTTCAAATACTTCTTTTAAACCAGTTAGCTTAGAACCATCAGAAAGAGACGAAAGAGTGGAATTCATATTATTCAATGCGCCTATTATATTTTGAATTTCACTTAAAATGTCATTTAATACACCACTTGTATTTCCACCGAATATTGATTTTAATTGCTCTATTGGTGTATTTTTTAATGCGAAATTTTTTGCATCATCAATTATTTTTTCTGGGGTTTTAGTTTCTTTGGGTAATATCGATTCTATAGCCGCTCCAGCCTCAATTGCATATTGTTTCAAATCTGCAATGCGCCGTTTATAGGCTTCCATTTTTTCTTCGTTTGTAGATTTTTTATCATCTAAAACATCTTGTGTAGACCAAAGAGTTTTAAAATAATTATCTCCACCTTCACGCCTAAGCATTCCTTCCCAATCTTTTCCTAAATTATTCGCAAAATAATTTCCTAATGTTTCTGCTTGAGATCGAAGTTCTTTTAGCGCTTCTCTATCTTTTGCCGCTTGTTGCTGAATTGTATTTCCATTATTGCTAATATTAAAATTAATGCCTAAATCTTTTTGGGAAATTGTATTTAAGCTACTAGCAATAGTTTGAATTTGCGATAACAAATTAGGCATTTCAGAATTTTTATCAATTGTACCTATAGCAGATTGTACTTTTGCCAAAGATATTATAAGTGCTAATATTTTTTTATTTAATGCATCAAATTGAGTGATTAATGGTTGAATATTTAACCCATTTTGCAAGTCTACTTTTAATTCACCTTGAACTTGCATAGTAGCCATTGCTTTAATAGCTTGCTGTGCACTTTCAGCAATTAATCTCATCGCTTCAGCCACTTTTGTTAATTGTCCAACAATATCTGTAGTATCAGAACCTTTACCCATTTGATCAATTGCAGTAGATACTTGGGTTAATAAACTTTGAATTTGTTGAGTGGTATTAATAGTTTTTTCTAATTCTTCGGGATCAAAACCAAATTTCGCCTTTAATGCGGCTTTTGATTCTTTTTCCATACTTTCTGCGCTCGCATCTGCGGACGCTTTAACTTCTTTATTCGCATCAACGAATGCTTGTTTAGCTTCAGCCGCACTTATAAATTTAAAAGTAAGCTCATCAGCTTTACCCTTCTCTTTATCCATTTCTTCAACATTACCTGTGTTTACAGGCGTTTCTGGATGAGTAGGAGGATTTTCTGGGTTAGACGCCGAAGAAGGATTTGATGGTGTGCTAGGCGGTTTTGCATTATTAGCATTTTGACGAGAAGCGGCAAGTCTATCTTGTGCATCAGCGTCTGCATTAGCCGCATCTGCTTCTGCATGTAAGGATTCAGATGCATTTCGGGCAGTTTCACCCGCTTGTTGTCCTGCTTGAACACCTTGTCGTTGTGCTTGTGACAGTCCTTCAACCGCACCCGTTGCATTATTAGCCGATTCACCTAATGCTTCATTTGCATTTGCTTGTTCTTGGGCGGGTTGGGAAGATGTATTGTTTGAAGGTTGGGTGCCGTTAATTCTATCATTGACTCTGTTTAAACTTTCTTGATTTCTTTTAAGTTTCGCTTCATAATCAGATATTTCTTTTTCTATAGATTTACTATATTCTTGAAGTGCTTCTATATTAATGGCTCCCCCACTAATTTTTAAATTATTAGCCCATTGCGCAATTTGTTGATTCTCGTGATTCATTAATGTGTTTGGATCAAAATTTTTTTTATCATTTATTATTTTATTTATTTCTTCATATAATCCCTGTAATTCTTTTAGTTCATTTTTATAATCTTCAATTCTATGTTCAAGAATTTTTTTAAATTTTTCATCATTAGATAATTCTTTATCTTCTTCACTAATGGGTGCAATAGATTCATGTTGTCCTATAAGATTGTTTAATTCTGTTAAACGATTATTGCGAGTAGTAATATCATTTTCTAATTCATCTATTCGATTAGAAATATCTTGTCCATGTTTTTTTAACGTATCTAAAGTTAACTCATATCCTTGCTGATCTAATTGATTTGCCCAATCTTGTATATCACTATTCTCATGTTCAAATAAATCATTAGGATCAAAAACTTGCTCTTCGGAAGAATACATTCGCAATAATTCTCTGATTTCTTCTAATTGATCTCGAAGTTCATCTGACTCATCATCTAATGAAGCAATTTCTCTTTCAAGATTAGCTTTTTCTTCTTTTATTTCTTCAATTGTACGTATAATCGGTTGTGTCGTATTTTCGGTGAACATTCCTTCACCTTGACTTACATCAACAGTATTAAAAGATGTGTCTATAGATTCTGCAATTTTCTCATCAATTAATCGTTTTTTTGCTTGAAATTCTCCGATTGTTTTTAACAAATCTTCAAGAGTAGTAGTGTTTTTTACCCACTGTTCTTTTAAATTTAAAACATGTTGTGTGTAATTTTCGGCATTAAATTCACCAGCTTCTCCAAAATCAGCCGCTAATCTTTCTTGAAGTTTTTTGGTCATTGTTTTTGGAGTATTATCTGGTTTCATCATATTTTGATAAGCTTTATAATATTCTACCCATGCAGTTTCTTTATTAGATTCATCAGCTTCGTCATATGCTTTTTGTTTTTCTAATAATTGTTTTTTAGCCGCCCTTGAACCTTTTGTAGTAAAATTTCCAGTAACGGCTTCGGCAATTTGTTCGTTTTCTTTTTCCAATAAATTTTTTGCTTCTTGTGCTTCTTTTATCTGGTTATCAATCGTAGTTTTTTGTTTTTTTAATAACTCAACATCATTTTCAAATTTATTATTAATAGATTCAAGATCTATTGTGTTATAATAATTTTCAGTACCCGAATCTATACCTGTTTTACCACGGGTGCGTAATAAGTTATGAAATACCGCTTCTGTCTTTCTTTGTTCACTTCTACGTTCTATTCTTTGCTTCTCTTCTTCAGATAATTTCTCGTCAGCTTCTTCAAGCATTCGTTGGAGAAGTTCGTTAAAAGCTTTATTTCTTTCTTCGTTTTGCCGTTGTTCTTCTGCAACTACTTCTGAAGTATCTTCTTCCTCTCCTGATATTATATTAAATAAACTATCAATATCTAAAGTTTGTCCTAATTCTCTACCCGTAATTGAGGCTTCCACATTTTTTGATGTCCCAGATTGAAGCATTTCTCTGATTTTAGCAACTAAAACAGACACACCTTCTTGTCCATATTGTGAAGGATTAACTTCACGATATGCAGCATCACGGGCTTCACTGGCATGTTTTACCCGTGTTCTAATATCTCCAATAATATTGTTTAATTGTTCTTGAGTAAAACCACCGCCTAATTCGCCAACGGGCTTCATTGCCTGTTCAAAAATTTGACCAAGCTGTTTTTCTGCTTCTTCATAAACTTTTGTAGCGGCTACTTTACTATCCCCTTGTTTTTGATCCGCTATATATTTTAAACGTTCTACAAAACCAGCGGCATTTGCCAAATCTGGTTTTCGAAATTCACCTTCATCAAAACGATTTTTTAAATCTTGAAAAGCATTTTCAGGTGCTGAATCACCGCCAACTAACAAATGTAAAACATCAGCATAATCTTGTTTTATTGACATCATACTTATTATTTGTGCTAAATCTTTGTTAGCCTCATCAAATGGATTCTCTAATATATTTCTATATCCACTTCTCATGCGTGATGTATTCCACTTAGAAAGTCCCATAGAAGAAATTGCTTCATCAAGAGTCGCTGAATCTATTAATTGTTGCGCAATTTGTTCGCCTGTTTTTTCTCTCTCAAATGGTAAGCCATTTTGAGTGAACATGCTTTTTAAATAATGGGGCATAGAATCTATGCCCGCTCTAAAACCTTGAATAATTTGAAGTCTTACAGTGTCTTCTAAAGAATTATCAAATAATATTTGACTTAAAGGAGGAATTACATTACTCCAATCTAATTTTTTCATTTTTGAAGAATCTAATGCTTCATTAATATGATTTAATTCTTCTTCAACTTGTTTAGCTATTTTTTTATCATCAAAAGTTGCATCTAAAGGTATTTCTTTAATATTACCTTTAAGACCATTTTTTAATTTACTCGCTATTTCTTTATAATTTTCAATTAATTCAACTGATAATGATATTTTACCACTTGCTACACCTCCACCAGCCATAGTAACGCACCTCCTTTCATATTAAACATTAACTAAATCTAAGCACAGAATATTTTTGTTCCATAGCTGTCTTTATTCCAATATCAAATACTTCTTTTTTAAATTTATCAGAATAGACCTTTGATTCAATTTTTCCAAATCTATCAGGTTCTCCTTGTATATATTCATAGTTCCTTCCTCGATATTCACCACCATGTATACCTTTATCCCAAACATTGATATATATATCCTCTTCTGAAAAGTCTTTGCCTCTTGGACTATGATTGGTAAAACCCGGATTAATAATTACTCCACCTTCATACACAGATGCAAAACGTCCATTATATTTTCTATAAGAAGAATTAAGCATTTGCCATGTCCTATCATAATAATCAGGTTCATATTCGTTGTAATACCCATTCATTTCTTGTTGAGCAAATTTCTCTATTCTTTTAGCAGCTTCTTGTGTAGCCGCTTGCGCAAAAGCTTCATAAAATGTTTTTATATCATTTATTATCGCTTTATCATTTATAGTAACTGTATAGTCCAATCCTATTTTCATAATAAGACCTTTAATCCTTTCTAATAATTGTCCCCACCTTGTTCATATCAATTTCATTTACAACTCTCTCAACAGCACCAAGAAAGTTTTCAATCCATTTATGAATAAGCGGTGCAAATTTAACAACTTGTTCCCTGACAAACGCATGTGGTTCATAATAATTTGTCATTAAATCATTACTTTTCATATTAAGTATACTGTCAAACATAGCAACCTGTGCTTCAGGAATATAACTAATAATTACATCTACAAGCCCATATTGCTGTAACAAATTAAAATCACCCAACATATCGTTTTCATCAAATTTAATATTTGTATATGTGTTAAGTAATGCACCTACATATAATAAATATTTTTTACAAGAATCGACTTTAAATTGTCCATCTGCTGTAAAATAACTATTTGCAATAATCTGATCACAAATTACACATACAACTTCATAACGTTCATAATCTTTAACAGCAAGCGTCCCTTCTAAATATACACGTCTTGCATCATCTGACGAACGGTTTTTTAAACTTTTAACGAATTCTTTAACAGTAACAAATTTGACTCTATCTTTTTCAGCGTCAATAAAATGTTTCTTAACATCTGCTTGTTGATTCTGATTTGTATTTTTAGCCATAATTAATACTCCTTTTCTTCCTTAACTGAATTTTTTACAATATGCTACACCTACACAAATAGCATCTGCTTCGTCATCATTTACTTCTTTATTAAAATTATTATGGATATATTTAATTGAAGCTTGTTTAAATTCAGTGCGTTTTCTTCCAAATGCCTGAAGCTTCACATACTTACGCCATTCACTGGGCGCAAATTCATAATACGTAATTCCATTTATTAAACAAAAACCATAGACTGCTCCAATAATTTTCATAAGCATATCTATAACTTTCATATTTCCAAAAACAACGTCTTTTTCTATTACTATAATATCTGGTTTTAATTGTTCGATATCCGATAACAATTCTTTAACCATTAATTCAAGACGTTTGTAACCATTCTTTTCTTTTTTAAATTCATCAATTACACCTGATTCCTGATATACACCATCCTTAAAAATAGCCCATCCAGTAGAAGTAGTACTAGTATCAAGAGATAGAAGAGTAGTAGTTTTTTTCTTTGCCATAATATACCTCCTATCAAATAGTATCTTCTTCAAGTTCGTAACGACACCAAAGATTGTATGCTTCCTTAGTCTCGTCTTTTAAAAAGATCATAACTAATATAGTTTTGCCTGTTTTTCTATCTAATCCCGTATAAATATCAATTGGATAAATACCATTTGCAATATATAATTTGAACTGTTTACTA
>OCTX012271888.1_pt1 | contig 10469 bp, 5 predicted proteins | sample 1539691 | NCBI WGS metagenome assembly OCTX01 (sample SAMN02144231, study PRJEB22623) | gut metagenome | biome: sheep rumen | host: Ovis aries | place: New Zealand | reverse complement strand
AGATCATCGCGAAGATTACTGCCAAGTACCCTCTTGACTGATTCCTGACGGATCATCTTCCGGATCGTTTTTGGTCACTTTTGAACCGGCTTTTGAAAATGCTTCCGGTTTTCTTTCGGAATATTATAAAATTACCTTACGGGGCGCCGTTTTTTTGCGGTGCCTCTTTTTTGTCTTCCGGGAATTGTCTGAAATTGACTGAATAATCCGATAATTATAAAAAACGAAGGATAATTAATTGACAAAATGCTGGTTAGTCGCTATAATAATCACATAAAGTACTTCAAGAAAAGGTGACGAGAAGCTCACCGATCATTCTTCTTTTATAGAAGCACAGATGCCAGCGGAGACCGATTCGAATTAACGGATAGTCTCAAAGGGCTCTCCGGAAGGGAACTGTTTCAAAGAACAGTTTCGCAGGATGAATTCAGAAAGGCAGACAGCCGTCGTTTTCTCCCGTATATTTCGAACATCCCGACAGGCATTCAGGATGCAGACAAAAAGAAGAGAAAGGTAGGTAAATGCCACCGGAAACATTTAATCAAAGCTCCAATTATCAGTTACAATTTAATATGTTCCGCAATTGAGTACACCAATAGAAGTGATGAATCACAGCATCGGATATTTTGAAAGATCACATCTTTGAAGAGTGGATTCACCGGACGAATAAAAACCCGACATGATCTGGAATCGGAAACCGGAAAGATGCAGGATGGGAAACAGGATGGAACAGTCCTCTTTCGGATTATCGCATCGATCAGATAGTAGAGGATAGTGAATGAGAGGTAAGTTTCGAAAGGAGTCGTAATCCAGGAAGCAGGTTGTAGATCCGGAGAAAGCACCTGAGTGTGCAGCGTAGATCTGAATGCGGACATCACAGTACAATCAGTACACAGGATGAAGAGGAAAGAGAGCGGAAAGCCAACCAATAAAGGAGGATAAGTCCATTGGATGGTGTTAGCTAAGGAAGAGTGTTCGTCGAAGTAAGACCGTTGGAAAAGACGGCAGATGAATACTCTTCCTTTTGTCTGTGTATTTTTACAGATCATTCAAAGACGCTGATTCAAAGCCGCTGCCGAAAGGCGGCTTTTTTGTTTTATAGGAATTTCAAATGGAAACACTAAACAGTAAATCTAAAACGACAGGAAATCTCAACGGGAAACCTCAAAGGGAAATCTAAACGAGAAATATCAAACGGGAAATCTCAAAGGGAAATAACAAGCAGGAAATCTCAAAGGGGATACCCGGAACAGACATGAAAAGAGACACGGAGACGGACCTTGCGGCCAGTCCCTGTGTCTCTTTTGAATCGAGGATTCAGGACAGTATTTGCGGATTCACAATTAGGTTTACGGATTCAAGATTGGATTCGCAGATCCCATATTGGGTTTGCGGAATCATGACTGGATATGCAGATCCGCTATTGGATCAGCGGATCAGCTTCCGGTTTTTTTATCTGCTCTTTCTGCGGAACAGGCCGGCAAGTCCGTGCCCTTTGCGGCGGGAGCCGGAGCCTTTTCTGCTGTTATGAGCCGGAGATTTTTCTATGCCTGTGTCTTTTGTGCCGCTTACATGGTTGTTTGTCCCGGGGACGCAGCCGATGAAAGCGTTATCGCTGTCGATCTCGGGAGCGGTCTCCATGGCGATCCGGTCATTGGAGGCTGTGTCGGAGTCTGTTCCTGCCCCTGTGCCGGTGCCGGGAATGAGGCCGGCCTTCTTTTTCTCCATGTTCTTCTGTGCGGTGGCCAGCATCAGCTTGATGCGGTTGAGCTGGTTGACCTCGCTGGCGCCCGGATCATAATCGATGGCGGCAATATTGGCCAGAGGGTATTCCCTGCGGATGGCTTTGATGACGCCTTTGCCGACTACGTGGTTGGGCAGGCAGCCGAAGGGCTGGATGCAGACGATGTTCTCTACGCCGTCCTTGATGAGTTCGACCATTTCACCTGTCAGGAACCAGCCTTCGCCGGTCTCATTTCCGATGGAGACGATTGGTTCTGCAAATTTTACAAGATCATAAATACTGGCGGGCGCCTCAAAGTGTACACTCTTCTCGTAAGCGCGGTAGATAGGCCTCAGGGCAGCTTCGATGGCATGGATACCCAGGTTGCTCTTTCTGGCGGTTTTCTTGCTTGTGCCCAGGTGCTCTGCCTTATAGACCTGATTGTAGAAGCAGTAGAGCATGAATCCCATCAGGTCGGGGACAGTGGCCTCAGCGCCCTCCTGTTCGAGGAGGTCTACCAGATAGTTATTGGCCGCAGGGGCGTATTTGACGAGGATCTCGCCCACGATACCGACACGGGGCCTTCGCTCTTCCCGGATCGGGATGGCATCGAAGTCACGGATCATCTGAATGGCAAGGCGCTGTACCTTGGGCAGGTTGAGGCCGTTTGTCTTTGTCAGGAAGTCGGTGCAGATCCGGACCCACTTCTGATGTTTGGCCTCTACATGGCCTTTTTTAAGCTCATAGGGCCGCATGCGGTAGACGCAGCGCATCATGACGTCGCCGAAGACGACTGCGTAGGCTGCGCGGGTGATCAGCTTGAGGTCAAGCTTGAAGCCGGGGTTCTCCTCCAGACCCGACATATTGACGGAGACGACAGGAATCTGGCCCATGCCGGCCTTGGTCAGTGCGCGGCGTATGAAACCGACGTAATTGGAAGCGCGGCAGCCGCCGCCCGTCTGGGTCATCAGGACAGCAGTCCTGTTGAGGTCATATTTACCGGAATCGAGAGCCTCCATGATCTGCCCGACGACAAAGAGGGACGGATAGCAGGCATCGTTATTGACGTATTTGAGACCGAAGTCAACTGCCCGGCGGTTGTCATTGGGCAGGACGACGAGATTGTAGCCGCAGGCGCGCACAGCCGGCTCGAGCAGGTCGAAGTGGATCGGCGACATCTGCGGGCAGAGGATGGTGTAGCTTTTGCGCATTTCCACAGTGAAGGGCACTTTTTTGATGGCCGTTGAGCGGATGCTGCGCTTAGTGTTTTTTTCATCCCGGATACGGATGGCCGCGATCAGGGAGCGGACGCGTATACGGGCGCTTCCCAGGTTATTGACCTCGTCAATCTTCAGGCAGGTGTAGATCTTGTCGGAGCCAGCCAGGATATCGTTGACCTGGTCCGTCGTGACGGCGTCAATGCCGCAGCCGAAGGAGTTGAGCTGGATCAACTCCAGATCATCGCGCAGACGCACGTAGTTGGCGGCGGCGTACAGGCGCGAGTGATACATCCACTGGTCCAGGACCGTTATAGGACGGTCCGGCGTGGAGAGGTGTGAGATGGAATCCTCGGAGAGTACAGCGATACCGTACGAGGTGATCATCTCCGGTATTCCGTGGTTGATCTCGGGATCAATATGGTAGGGGCGTCCTGCCAGGACAATGCCCTTGATGTGGTTCTCCTCAATGAATTTGAGGACTTCTTCGCCCTTTTTGCGTATATCCCTGCGGGACTGTTCAAGTTCCTCCCAGCCTGCCTGGCAGGCGGCGCGGATTTCCTCTGCGGGAATCTCATCACCGAATTCCTTCTCCATGGCGCTCGCGATAGTGTGAACGCTTGTGAAGGCCATGAAGGGATTTCGGAACTTGACTTTGCCGTCGGTGATCTCCTCCACGTTGTTTCGGATGTTTTCCGGATAGGATGTGACGATCGGGCAGTTGTAATGATTGTCCGAGGAGGAAAATTCCCTGCGCTCGTAGAAAAGGGATGGATAGAAAATAAAGTCCACACCTTTTTCAATGAGCCACATGACGTGTCCGTGCGCGATCTTTGCGGGATAGCATGCGGACTCGCTGGGGATGGATTCAATGCCCATCTCGTAGATCCTGTGGGTCGAGAGCGGCGAGAGGACCACGCGGAAGCCGAGCCTGGTAAAGAAGGTCGCCCAGAAGGGATAATCCTCATACATGTTCAGAACGCGGGGGATACCGACGGTTCCCCGGGGAGCCTGGTCTTTGGGCAGGGGACGATAACCGAAAATCCTGCCCAGCTTGTACTTATACAGGTTGGGCATGTTGTTCTGGGCTGTATCCTTGCCAAGACCTCTCTCACAGCGGTTTCCGGAGATAAACAGGCGCTCCTGTGCAGGGGCGGGAGATTCTTTTTTCGAGAAGACGGCTTTGTCTTTTCTGCCCTCTCTGATGTTTTTACCCTCTTTTGTCTTCTTTTCCGCAGACTTCTTTTCGTCAGCCTTCTTTTCCTCTTGTGAAAGGCCGGCAGCTCTGGAGATTCCGTCGGCGCCGGATTCCACACCGAGGGCTTTTGCGGCGCGTCCCGCAGTTTCAAGAGCAGAGTCTTTGGCGCGTCCCACAGTCTCACGCGCGGATTCTCTGGCGCGTCCCACGGTCTCGAGAGCAGAGTCTCTGGCGCGTCCCACGGTCTCGAGAGCAGAGTCTTTGGCGCGTCCTGCAGTCTCGAGTGCTCTGGTGGCAGCGCCGCCGATGGCACTTTCTTCGATCGCCTTTGCGGCGCGTTCCGCAGTCTCAAGGGCGGAACCCTTTGCGCGGTCTGCGACGCCGCGTCCTGTCTCCAGGGCCCGGGCAGCCAGACCGGAATCTTTTCTATGAGTGATACCTTCGCCGGTAACAGGGACTGTCTCCTCAAAAACAGAGGCGTTCTCATCCATATCCGCACTCTCTCCGCGCAGGAAATGGTTGATGGTGAGACGGCAGTTGTTGGTGCAGCGTCCGCAGGTTGTGAGGGTGGTCTCAAAGCGGAGATTTTCAATCTCGTCGAAGGAGAGCATGGTGGTCTTCTGTCTGCCGGTATAACGCTCGCGGGCGATCAGGGCAGCGCCGAAGGCACCCATGATACCTGCGATGTCGGGACGGATGACCTGTCCGCCTGAGATGGTCTCAACACTGCGGAGAACGGCATCGTTATAGAAGGTGCCGCCCTGGACAACGATATTTTTGCCCAGCTGGGAGGCATCGGAGACTTTGATGACCTTGAACAGGGCATTTTTGATGACAGAATAGGCCAGACCCGCGGAGATATCCGAGACATCTGCGCCCTCTTTCTGTGCCTGCTTGACCCGGGAGTTCATAAAAACGGTGCAGCGTGTTCCCAGATCGATGGGATGCTTTGCAAACAGAGCTGCCTTTGCGAAATCCTGTACGGAAAAATTGAGGGATTTGGCGAAGGTCTCAATGAAAGAGCCGCAGCCGGAGGAACAGGCTTCGTTGAGAAGGACATTGTCGACCGCATGGTTTTTGATGCGGATGCACTTCATATCCTGGCCGCCGATATCGAGGATACAGTCTACCTCGGGGTTGAAGAAGGCGGCGGCATAATAATGGGCAATGGTCTCGACCTCACCCTCATCCAGAAGAAAGGCTGCCTTGAGCAGGGCCTCGCCGTAGCCGGTGGAACAGCTGCGGACGATTCTGGCGTCTGCGGGGAGCAGGCGGTGGATCTCGGCCATTGACGAAATGGCAGTCATGAGGGGGCTGCCGTTGTTATTACTGTAAAATGAATAAAGAAGAGAGCCGTCCTCACCGACGAGGGCAAGCTTGGTCGTCGTGGAGCCCGCGTCGATCCCCAGAAAGCAGTTTCCGTGGTAATCGGCCAGATTCCCGCGAGTGACGCGTGCCTTCTCATGGCGGCGGCAGAATTCGTCATACTCTTCCTGATTGGCAAAGAGAGGATCCATACGGCCGATCTCAAACTCCATGTGGAGCTGTCCGGACAGACGGTCCGCCATCTCGGAGAGGAGGACATGATTGTCTTCGTGTGCGTTCATGGCGCTGCCCATGGCGGCGAACAGGTGGGAATTATCCAGATCTATGGTGTGTTCGTCGTCGAGATTGAGGGTGCGCACAAAGGATGCCTTGAGCTCCGGAAGGAAATGCAGGGGGCCGCCCAGAAACGCGACGTGGCCGCGGATGGGCTTGCCGCAGGCAAGTCCGCTTATAGTCTGGTTGACGACAGCCTGGAAAATGGAGGCGGCCAGGTCTTCCTTTGTGGCGCCTTCATTGATCAGGGGCTGAATGTCGGATTTGGCGAAGACACCGCAGCGCGCAGCGATGGTGTAGAGAGAGCGGTATCCGCGGGCATAGCGGTTAAGCCCTGCCGCATCAGTCTGCAGAAGGCTGGCCATCTGGTCGATAAAGGAGCCTGTGCCGCCTGCACAGATACCGTTCATTCGCTGTTCGATGCTGCCGTTTTCAAAGTAGATGATCTTAGCGTCTTCTCCTCCCAGTTCGATCGCGACATCGGTTTTGGGAGCAATTTTCTCAAGAGCGGTGGAGACCGAGACTACTTCCTGGACAAAGGGTACCTGAAGGTGTGTCGCCAGGGTCAGTCCGCCGGAACCTGTGATGACCGGGTGGATCGTGATATCCCCCAGCCTGGCCAGGGCGTCCTGAACAAGACCGCGAAGAGTTCCCTGAATGTCCGCGTGATGTCTGCGGTAGTCGGCAAACATGATTTTATAAGAAGGATCCAGGATGGCGATTTTGACCGTCGTGGATCCGATATCGATTCCAAGTGTATAGTCTTTTGAAATCAAAGCCGGTTACTCCTTTCAAGTAGATTCAGAAGCATCAGGTAAATTAATTCTGAATTTATGATTATAATGGAAACAGGGATAAAAATCAATGACCGGACGGGCGGGACACGCTGATTAGAAGCTGAATAGAAGAGCGGCAGAAAAGAAGAAAAGCAGAAGAAGAGCAGCAGATGGACTGAGAGCAGAGCTGAGCAGACTGACTGAGCAGATCCGGATGCGATCCGGATGCCTGCATGCGCGGAAGAGCATGGCATTTACAATCGGGGAAGCTGATGATAAAATGCTGTAAAACAATCAGGCGGATCATCATACAAAGATGACACTGGTCCCGGAGGAATCGGATGAGTAATTTTGAAAAAAAATTCGGCAAATATGCGGTCAGCAGTCTGTCGATGAAGCTTGTGATCCTATATATTATCGGCTATGTGCTGTATTTCGTGCGGCCGGAGATTTTCAATTATCTGGTGCTGGATATGACAGCCCTGCTCAACGGGCAGTTCTGGCGGGTGATCACCTGGCTTTTAGTGCCGCCGGAAGTAGGCGGCAATCTCTTTTTTGTCGCGATCATGCTGTATTTTTACTATAGTATCGGTACTGCCCTTGAACGGGTATGGGGAGATTACAAGTACAATGTCTATATCTTTCTGGGAATCATTCTGACGGTCCTGAGCGCTTTCCTGTGGACTCTTTTCCTGCGCGTCAGCGGTTATTCGGGCCTTGAGCTTGCGACGCTGACCAGACGGGGCGCAGGGTATTTCAGTACATATTATATCAATATGTCGATTTTCCTTGCTTTTGCCCTGACATTCCCGGAAGCACAGGTATATCTGCTTTTCATTCTGCCGATCAAGGTCAAATATCTGGGCTGGATCGACGCCGGCTTCCTGATCATGAGCATGATCTCGGGAAACAACGCAGAGCGCTTTGTCATTGCGGCCGCTCTGCTTAACGTAGTCCTTTTGTTTATCCGCTCCCGAAGCTGGATGAGTCTGTCCCCCGGCCAGGTCCGCAGGAGACAGAAGTTCCGCCGCTCAGTCGCGGAGGGAAAAAAGAGTGTACAGGGAAAGACTTCTATTCATCGCTGTGCCATCTGCGGACGCACTGAAAAGGACGGCGAGACTCTTGAATTCCGTTATTGCAGCAAATGCGAGGGAGGGCTGGAATACTGCCAGGATCATCTTTTTTCACATGTTCATGTCAAAAAAGGAGAGACTCCGCACATGATGCAGCGGTAGCTGATACTGGGCAGTGGGAGCCGTTTTGCTGCGCGGCGGAGGCTGCTGTACATTGCTGTGCAGATGCAGAGATTAATTGAATGTAAGGATTGCAATTGTATGCGGGGATTGTAATTGATGTAAGGACTGCAATTGATGCAAGTATTACATTGTAAGTAGTACATAGTAAGTATTACATAAGGATCACTATTGATGGAGAATTCTATTATTCAGAAAGAGCAGAAATTTTTGTCTCTGCTGCAGGAGACCCTGAAGCAGGCGCGAGGGAACGGCGGAAGGATTTCCAGAGATGAGATCGAGGAGATTTTCGATTCCCTTTCTCTGGAAAAAAGCCAGCTCGAACAGGTGGAGGGATATCTGAAGGCGCACAAAATCGTCGTGGGCACGCAGGCGGGCGATCTGGATGCGCTCCCCCATGAGGAAAAGGACTTTCTGACCTCCTATTTGGAAATGCTGAGTGATATTCCGGAGCTTTCCGACTCTGTCCTGGAGGCGGTGAAGATTTCCGCCATGGCGGGAGAACATTCCGCGCAGAAGGAACTGTCGGAGCAGATGATGAAGGCTGTTGTGGATATTGCGCATCTCTACGCGGGTCAGGGCGTCAGTATTGAGGAACTGATCGGCGCGGGCAACGAGGCTCTGGTGACAGGAGTCAGGCTCCTGGGGTATCTGGAGAGCCCGCAGGAGGTGGAAGGCGAGCTCGGCAGGAGGATCATGGACAGCATGGAGGATCTGATCTCCATGATGCTGGATGACCATGCGCAGGACAGGCAGATGGAGGATCTGGTCAATCTGGTAGCGGACAAGGCGCGGGAACTGGCGGCTGAACTGGGAAGGAAAGTTACACCCATGGAGCTGGCAGGCGAAGGCGAGGTGACAGCAGAACAGATCGAGGAGGCCGTGCGGCTGACAGGAGGAAGGATCGAGGACCTGGATGTCCAGCCTCTGTAATTTGTAAAAATTTTCTGTAAAAGCCGCGGCAATAATCGCTGAAAAACTCTGCGGCGTCTGCAGAAGGAGGTCATTGACCGGAATCGAACTTTGTTTTATACTGAAAGTCCATTCTGAACAGACAAAACACAGTGGAACAGTCGTACTATATTTGATGATCAGGGAGTCGGACGCAGAAGATCGATCGGGATTTTTTGCGTGCGTCTCTTTTTTTTACTTCAGTACAGGATTCCGGCTGCAGAGTCCGTAAAAAGGGGAATCTGTAAAAAATCTCCGAAAACAGAGACAATATGGCTGTAAAGGCGATGATTGATCATAAAAGCTATGAAAGCTCGTATATGTCTGCAGACAGGGGACTATGGCCGAATGCAGGAAAATGCCATAAAAAACCGGCCATAAAAACTCATAAAAAAATACTTGCAGGCCGTAAGACGGAATGCTATACTGATAAAGCGAACAGATGTTCTGAATTTTAAAGGAGACAGATAAATGGCTATTGCAAAAGATGACAGACAGAAAGCGCTGGATGCAGCGCTCTCACAAATAGAGAAACAGTTTGGCAAAGGCGCGGTCATGAAGCTCGGCGACCCCGCCGCACAGTTTAATGTCGAGACGATTCCCACCGGATCCCTGAGTCTTGATATCGCTCTTGGCCTGGGCGGAATCCCGCGCGGCAGGATCATCGAAATCTACGGACCCGAGTCCTCCGGCAAGACAACTGTCACCCTGCATATGATCGCGGAGGTGCAGAAACGGGGCGGCATTGCGGGATTTATTGACGCGGAGCATGCCCTGGACCCTGTCTATGCAAAGAATATCGGTGTTGATATTGACAATCTCTATATTTCCCAGCCCGACAGCGGTGAGCAGGCACTGGAGATTACCGAGACAATGGTCCGCTCCGGCGCGATCGATATTGTTGTCGTGGACTCTGTGGCAGCTCTTGTTCCAAAGGCGGAAATTGACGGAGACATGGGTGACTCACACGTGGGCCTTCACGCGCGTCTGATGTCACAGGCACTGCGCAAACTTACGGCTGTGATCAGCAAATCCAACTGCTCGGTCGTCTTTATCAACCAGCTGCGTGAGAAAGTCGGTGTCATGTTCGGCAATCCCGAAGTGACCACCGGAGGACGCGCGCTCAAGTTCTATGCTTCTGTCCGTATGGATGTGCGCAGGATCGAGACCCTCAAGCAGAGCGGTGAGAGTATCGGCAACCGCACAAGGGTCAAGATCGTGAAGAACAAGATCGCGCCTCCTTTCAAAGAGGCAGAGTTTGACATTATGTACGGCAAGGGTATCTCCTATGTAGGAGATGTTCTGGACCTGGCGGCGAGCTGTGATATTGTCAATAAGAGCGGTGCCTGGTACAACTATGAGGGCAATCGTGTCGGACAGGGCCGTGAGAATTCCAAACAGTTCCTTCTGGATCACCCGGAACTGCTTGCCGAGATTGACCGCAAGGTCCGTGAGCATTATAATCTCGATCCCGACGGAGCAAAGATTCCTGTTTCCTCAGAGGATAAGGCGGAAAAGGATGAGGAGTAAGTCCTGATTATCATTTTCGTTTAAATCCTTATTACATTTTTAATCCTTATTGCAATTATTATAGATATATTTAGATACAATTACTGTGATGTAAAGGTCAAAAGGTATCCAATGCTCTGAGTCTCGTCAAGCTGCACAAACAGCCGAAGGGCCTTGCGCAGTTCCGAAGGAGATGCTGCGTGCCAGGTACTTGGCCGCTGGTTTTTAGCGGCCTCAGTACCG
>OCTX012159928.1_pt1 | contig 10470 bp, 9 predicted proteins | sample 1539691 | NCBI WGS metagenome assembly OCTX01 (sample SAMN02144231, study PRJEB22623) | gut metagenome | biome: sheep rumen | host: Ovis aries | place: New Zealand | reverse complement strand
TCAAACCTTCAGTGCCCACTTTAGTGGGTGAGCCTGTATTCGCCCCTTTTAGGGGCTGTGCAAACCACCACTTCAGTGGTGGTTATGATTATTCTTGACTTATATATGTGCAGAATAGTTAGGAGCTTCCTTAGTGATATAAATATCATGAGGATGACTCTCTTTAAGTCCGGCACCTGTGATACGGATGAACTTAGATTTTTCGTGGAGTGTAGGTATATCAACACAGCCGCAGTAACCCATACCTGAACGGATACCGCCAACGAGCTGGAAGATAGTATCAGCAAGAGCACCCTTGAAAGGAACTCTGCCCTCAACGCCCTCAGGAACGAGTTTCTTAGCACCCTCCTGGAAATATCTGTCTGTAGAGCCGTTAGCCATAGCACCGAGGCTTCCCATACCTCTGTAAACCTTGAACTGTCTGCCCTGATATATCTCAGTCTCACCTGGAGCTTCTTCACAGCCTGCGAGAAGTGAACCGAGCATTACTACGTTTGCACCTGCTGCAAGAGCCTTTACGATGTCACCGGAGTACTTGATACCGCCGTCAGCGATAACAGGGATGCCGTACTTCTGAGCAACACAAGCAACGTCATAAACAGCAGTGATCTGAGGAACACCGATACCTGCAACAATACGGGTAGTGCAGATAGAACCAGGTCCGATACCGACCTTTACGCAGTCTGCACCAGCCTGAATGAGAGCTTCAGCAGCCTCAGCTGTAGCGATATTACCAGCGATAACAGGAGTATCAGGGAATGCTTCCTTGACCATTTTGAGACATTTGATGATGTTTGCACTGTGACCGTGAGCAGAATCGAGTACAAGAACGTCGACCTGAGCATCGATAAGAGCTTTAGCTCTGTCGAGAACGTTAGCAGTAACACCGATAGCAGCACCGCAGAGAAGTCTGCCCTTGCTGTCACGAGCTGAGTTTGGATACTGAACGGTTTTTTCAATATCCTTTATAGTTATAAGACCCTTGAGGTAGCCGCCCTCATCAACGATCGGGAGCTTTTCGATCTTATGAGCTCTGAGGATCTCCTGAGCCTGTGCAAGAGTTGTTCCGACAGGAGCAGTTATAAGGTTATCCTTTGTCATGACCTCTGAGATCTTTGAACTGAAATCTGTGAGGAATCTCATATCTCTGTTTGTGATGATACCAACGAGTTTATTATTTCCGTCAACGATCGGAACACCTGAAATTTTATATTTACCCATAAGCTCGTCCGCGTCAGCAACGATATGGTCTTCAGTAAGAGAGAATGGGTCAACGATAACGCCGTTCTCTGAACGCTTGACCTTATCAACTTCTTCAGCCTGCTGTTCGATAGTCATATTCTTATGGATGATACCGATACCGCCTTCACGAGCAATAGCGATAGCCATGCGTGAATCTGTTACTGTATCCATAGCGGCAGTCATTACAGGTGTATTGAGTCTGATAGTCTTTGTCAGCTGAGTACCGAGCTGGATCATATTTGGAGTAACGTTTGATTCAGCAGGGATCAAAAGAACATCATCAAAGGTCAGACCCTCCTTCTGAAATTTGCTGTTCATGTCAGTCAGCATAAAAATTCCTCCTTACAATAAGTTTATTAACTTTAATCATACTATTTTTACACGGATATGTCAATACCTGTCGGGAGTTGGGGGACATAGAAATTTATAGTCGAAAAAAGAAGTGTTTTGGCAAAAAAAGCAATGTAACATTTTAAAGCATCAACACATCAAAGCGGACTATTTATTTTTCTGCGGACATTCCGGCTTCTGCATACATTTTAAGTATAATAGAAGCGTCAGAGCCGTCGACATCTCCGCTGTTATCGCAGTCGGCAGCCATTACGCCGAAGGCATTCAGTTCGCCGTCGAGCTCGCTTGCAATGAGAGAATATTCTCTGAGAGCGATAGCTGCATCAGAGCCGTCGACACTGCCGTCGTCGTCGATATCACCGAGAATGAAAGGACGCAGCTCGATTCCGGAGGAACCGGCATATTTTTCGGCAGCAGAGCCTTTCTCGCCGTGCAGCGAGAAATTAGTGATATTCTCGACAGCACCTGTTCTGATACTGTAATGGAATCCTATAGCCTGATCGCCTATCTGAGTAACAGTTTCGGGGATATACAGTCCATATAATTCGGTGCAGCCGAAGAAAGCGTTATCACCTATAGTCTGGGTCGAAGCGGGGATAGTTATGTATGTAAGAGCTGAGCAGGCATTGAAAGTATTGGTATTGATATTTTTAAGCTGTTCGCTCAGTCTGACTTTCTTCAGATTAGAGCACGACATAAAGCAGCTCTTGCCGATATTCTTAACGGAATCCGGTATATCGAGAGTTTTCAGCGAGGTGCATCCGGAAAAAGCAAAGTCGCCGAGTGCTGTAACGCTATCCGGGATGTCAACGGACAAAAGAGCGGTTTTGCCGAGAAAAGCAGCTTTGCCGATAGTTTTTACAGACTCCGGAATGACGGCATTATTGTCACCGGCATAGACTAAAAGTGAAGAGCCTTTGTCTTTTGCAAGACTGCCGTTCAAAGAAGAAAAACTGCTGTTTTTAGCGGCAACAGTTATACTTTTCAGTTTAGGACAAGCTGAGAAAGAGTAATCACCAAGAGTATTCAGACCTGTACCTATAGTGACATCAGTAAGCTCCGGACAGGCAGAAAAGCTGCGTTCACCTATAGAAACAACGCTGTCCGGTATGACTAAAGACTCTATATCCTCCGCACCCATTAAAGTATTATCAGCAATAGCAGTCACGGTAAGACCGTCTATAGTCTGAGGGATAACGAGATTTTTTTCATAGCCGTTTATTCCGACTATAACAGCGTTTTCTCCCTGTACATCATAAGTGAAGGACATAGTTTTCTCAGAATCAGCATTTACAGCTGTAAAGGGAACTGCCGCCGCAGTTAATGCGGCGGCTGAAAGAAATGAAAGTATTCTATGTTTCATATTATACCTCTCTGCGGCAGATATCGCCGCTTATTACAACAAGGGCAGGTTCGGTCATCAGGTCGAGAGGGTTCTCGCCCTTTCTATATAGCTGAATATCGGCGTCTTTGCCGACTGTGAGCGAGCCTGTCTCTTCGTCGATACCAAGTATCTCGGCAGGATTTATAGTTAGCATTTTCAGAGCTTCCTCCGGAGCAAGTCCGCCTTTTACGGCAGCCTGAGCAGAAAGCGGAAGATACTGTATAGGAATTACAGTATGGTCAGTGCATATAGCGAGTTTAACTCCGTTTTCGTGCATAACAGAGGTATTTTTTAGCTCAAGACCTTTCATTTCAGGTTTGCATCTGTCGCATATTATCGGACCGCATATCACCGGTATTTTTTCACAGGCGATTATATCAGCTATTTTGTGACCCTCAGTGCCGTGTATAATAACAGCGTCGAGTGAAAACTCCTTTGCGATACGCATAGCAGTGCAGATATCGTCGGCACGGTGACAGTGGAAGAAAGCTTTCATTTTTCTGTCGAGGAGCATCATAAGTGCTTCACATTTTATATCGTACTCCGGCGGGTCATAGTTTTCGCTGTCGGAGTAATAGCTATCCATATCGTGGACATATCTTTTAGCCTTATAAAGTCCCTCACGTATAAGAGCGGTAACAGCCATACGTGTTACGGGAGTTTCCTCACGTCCGTTATAGACATTTTTAGGATTTTCGCCCATAGCGAATTTTATACCGCACGGCTTTATGAGCATATCGTCGATTCTTCTGCCGTTGGTTTTTATAGCACATATCTCACCGCCGCAGGCATTTGCACTTCCCGGACTTGAAGCCACAGCAGTTATGCCACGCATACGAGCTTCCTCGAAGCAACGGTCGAAAGGATTGATACCGTCAATGGCTCTCATCTGAGGAGTAAACGGGTCAGTAGACTCATTGCAGTCATCGCCCTCGAAGTCGAGACCGTCCTCGATAATTCCGAGGTGAGTATGAGCGTCGATAAAGCCGGGCAGGAGCATACCTCCCTCAGCGTTGATGCTGTCCTCAGGGATGAGGTCAGGCACGCCCTCACCGATACCGGTTATTACACGATCCTCTATTTTCAGCCAGCCGTTTTTGATGACTCCGGCGGAGTCCATGGTATGGATTTCAGCATTATATATAAGCATAAAGTTCTCCGTAAAATTATTTTTTAAGGGCATCCGCTATTTTTTCAGCGATCTCTATCGGACTTCCGGTGCAGTCTATCCTTATGGTCGAATTCTGCATATACACGCTTTTACGCTGATCGTAGAGAGCATTCAGTTCTTCTTTGGTAGACTTCATAACTATAGGGCGATTTGTGTCGCCTGCAATACGTTCATAGCAAGTCTCGAAAGGCACATCGAGGAAAACAACGGCACTTCCGGAAGCCTTTGCAGCAGATGCTGTATCGCTGTTGAGCATAGCTCCGCCGCCGCAGGCAGCAACAGTAGTTTTACCGCAGAGCGATCTTACTATCTCAGCTTCAACATGGCGAAAGAAAGGCTCACCCTTTTTCTCGAAAATTTCAGGTATAGTCATATCAAGAGTTCTTTCGATAAGATCATCGGTGTCGCAGAATCCGCAGCCGAGTTTTTTTGCTGCAAGCTTTCCGACAGTTGTCTTTCCGCAGCCCATAAAGCCGCATAAAAATACAGTCATAACATACCTCCGTTACCTGACCGGTATTACTTGTTCATAGCTTCAACAGCTTTTCCGACCTCAGTGATTATATCATCGATATCTTCGCTGCGGAATTTGCCGCCGTACCATATCTCGTGAGCTTTTACAGCCTGATATACGAGCATTGCAGCTCCGCCGACAGCTGTTTTTCCCATAGCTCTTGCCTTTTTCATAAGGAGAGTTTCGATCGGGTTATAAATTACATCAAAAACGCTTCCGCTGTTTTCGATCACCTTGTCGCTTACGGCACAAGCGTCTGTTTTCGGGTACATACCTACAGGAGTTGCATTTATGAGCAGGTCAAATTTGCCGTCAAGTTCAGAAATATCGGTTATTCTGACGCAGGCTCCGTTGCATTTTTCGAGTATCTCAGCCATAAGGAGCTGAGCTGTCTTCACATCCTGAGGAATAACAGCAAGGGTGATATTTCCGCCGTGGAGAGCGGTCTCAATAGCTATCATTCTGCCTACTCCGCCGCATCCGAGAATAGCTACATTTCCGCCGATAGGAAGACCCTCGGCAGAGAGCAGGAAACCGTCACAATCGGTATTGTAGCCGATGAGTTTACCGTTATCATTCTTGATGCAGTTTACGGAATTATAACGCAAAGCACTGTCGCCAAGCTCGTCCATAAGATGGATAACAGCCTGTTTATGGGGGATAGTAACGTTCATGCCCTTATGCTGGAGTATGAGCGGACGGCTTTCTGTTATGTCTTTAGGTTCAATGTCGACGAGAGAATATTCGGCATCCAGACCGCTGAGAGCGAAAAGTCTCTCATGAATGAGCGGCGACATCGAGTGTCCGAGCGGATGACCTGTAAGTGCAAACTTATCCATAGATCTTATCTCCTTCGATAGCTTCGAGTTTTTCAACATTATAAGCTTCAACGTCCTTGAAAGTCTTCTTTACGAGACCTGTAAGAGTCTTTCCCGGACCGAATTCAACGAATTTATCAGCTCCGGCATTTTTCATAGCGACGAGCTCCTCATTGAAACGTACAGGAGAAACTATGTGTTTAGCGAGCATTGAAGGCATATCAGAGAAATCTGTGAGCTCTCCGCCTGTGAGGTTTGAGTAGTACTTTACCTGCGGAGCTTTGAATGTTACAGTTTTAGCTGTCTCATAGAACTTATCGGCAGCAGACTGCATGAATTTGGAGTGGAAAGCACCGGCGACCTTCAGCGGCATAACACGGGCTTTCATCTCTTTGAATATAGGAGCTACCTCCTCAATACCCTCAGGAGTACCGGCAATAACTGTCTGGAGAGGGGAGTTGTAGTTTACAGGAACTACATATTCCTTAGCGGCAGCACAAACTTCCTCTACTTTGTCTGCACCTATTTTAACAATAGCAGCCATAGTACCGTTTGTGGTTGAAGCAGCCTCGTCCATAGCAGCAGCTCTTGCTTTTATAAGGCGGAAAGCGTCCTCAAGAGTAATCATGCCTGAAGCGTACATAGCGGAGTATTCGCCAAGAGAGTGACCTGCAACTCCGTCGAAAGTGAATCCCTTTGACTGAGCAGCTCTGAGGCAAACCATAGAAGTTGCCATGATAGCAGGCTGAGAATATATTGTCTTAGCAAGCTCCTCGTCTTCAGCCTCGTGGCATATAGCTCTGAGGTCGAAACCGAGAATTTCCGAACCGATATCATATATCTCTGCGGTTTCAGGAAATGCCTCAGCGATGTCAGCCCCCATGCCTTTAGTTTGAGAACCCTGTCCGGAAAATAGTGAAATTGTCATAATAATATACATCCTTTCTGTTGGTTATACACAATGCGAAAATAAAACGAGTAAATACTGCCAGATTTTTTGTGTAAAATGATGATGTTTTGTCAGGTTTTTGACAAAGTCAAAAAATATCATTGCAAAAAAACTGGAAATGATTTATAATATAAAATGTGTGGGATGATATATCCCTTTTATAATATAACATAAAATTTCAGGTTTTACAACCTGTTTTTAGAAATTATAGTTATTAAGGAGATTTTTTAATGGGTATCAACATTCTGGGCATGGGAAAGTATGTGCCTGAGCAGGTCTTGACAAACGATGATTTTAAACGATTCATTGACACTAATGATGAGTGGATAAGAACAAGAACAGGCATCGTCAGCAGACCTATGGCAGGCTGGGAGCCTACTTGGTACATGGGAAAATTGGCTGCATTACAGGCAATAGAGAGAGCAGGCATAGCTCCGGAAGATATAGGACTCGTTATTTCTACTACCGCTACCGCAGATTTCCATACTCCGAGCATGGCAAGCGTTATACAGTATGAGACAGGGGCTGTAAATGCAGGTGCATTTGACCTCAATGCTGCTTGTACGGGATTTGTCTATGCTCTTGATACCGCAAGAAGATTCCTTGAAACAGACAGAACAATGAAATATGTGTTGGTCGTGGCTAACGAGTCACTTTCACGCTTCCTTGATTTTACAGACAGAGGCTCATGCATACTTTTTGGCGACGGTGCTGCTGCTGCTGTAGTTGAATACAGCGACAAGCTCTTCACATCAGCTCTTGGTTCACAGGGAGAGGGCGGCAAGTACCTCTATGCACGTGCAATGCAGGTAGCTCCGGAAGTACAGACCGAAGCTCCCGAGGACTTCACTTCTGATTACGCCGAAACACCTCTGCACAAGCTGTTCCAGAACGGCAAGGAAGTATATAAATTTGCAGTTCAGGCACTCCCTAAATCGTTTGAACTTGCAGCTGCAAAGGCTGGTCTGACAAAGGACGATATCGACTGGTTCATCCCGCATCAGGCTAATATCAGAATAATAGAGACTGCTGCAAAGAAGCTTGATGCTCCGATGGATAAGTTCATAATAACACTTGACCATTACGGAAATACATCAAGTGCATCCATACCTCTCGCACTGAATGAAGCGGTCGAAAAAGGTGTGGTAAAAAGAGGTCAGAAGCTGGCACTTATCGGATTTGGTGCCGGATTGACATATGGTGGAATAATTATGGAATATTGATAAGATCGTGAGGGGTCAATTATGAAAACAAAAATTACTGAACTTTTAGGCTGCGAATATCCTATAATTCAGGGAGGTATGGCTTGGGTAGCTGAAAATACTCTTGCTTCTGCTGTTTCAAATGCAGGAGGAGTAGGTCTTATAGCAGGAGGAAACGCTCCTATAGACTACCTCAGAGAGCAGATACGTCTATGTAAGGAAAAGACAAATAAGCCTTTCGGCGTGAATATAATGCTTATGAGCCCTAATGCTGACGATCTCGCTCAGCTCGTGATAGACGAGGGAATAAAGGTCGTTACTACAGGTGCAGGCAATCCGGGAAGGTATATAGCTGCATGGAAAGAAGCAGGAGTAAAGGTAATACCTGTTGTTCCGTCAGTAGCACTTGCAAAGAGAATGGAAAAGAGCGGAGCTGACGCTGTTATCGCTGAGGGAACAGAGTCCGGCGGACATATCGGTGAGAATACTACAATGTGTCTCGTGCCGCAGGTAGTTGACGCTGTTCAGATACCTGTTATCGCCGCAGGCGGTATCGCTGACGGCAGAGGTATGGCGGCTTCATTCATGCTTGGTGCAGAGGGCGTTCAGATCGGTACACGCTTCCTCGCTTCCGAGGAATGTCAGATACATCCTGTATTCAAAGAACTTGTTATCAAGGCTAAAGATACTGACAGCGTTGTTACAGGAAGATATACAGGTCACCCATGCCGCAACGTAAAGACAAAGTTCGCTAAGAAGCTTGCTGCCGGAGAAAAGGACGGTACTCTTTCACCTGATGAGTTCGAGAAGCTCACAGTAGGTGCTCTCAGAAGAGCAGTTGTTGAGGGCGATGTAGAGTCCGGTTCATTCCTCTGCGGAGCTATCGCAGGTATGATAAACGAAGTTAAGACCTGTGCAGAGATAGTCAAGGAAATAAACGACGGAGCTGAGAAGCTTCTTAAATTATAATAAAATCAGAAAAGGAGATCATAATTATGGCAACAGCAATCATAACAGGTGCTTCACAGGGCATCGGAGCTTGTATAGCAAGAAGACTTGCTAAGGACGGTTTTGATGTGGCTATCAATCACTATCCAAGTGATGGAGATAAGGAAAAGGCACTTGCAGTTGCAGAAGAATGCAGAGCTTTCGGAGTTAAAGCAGAGTGCTATGCGGCTGACGTTTCAAAGTTCGATCAGTGCGAAGCTATGGTAAAGCAGGTAAAGGAAGATTTCGGCACTATAGATGCTCTTGTTAATAATGCAGGTATCACAAAGGATAAGCTCCTTGCACGTATGACAGAGGATGAATATGACGTTGTTATCGCTGTAAACCAGAAGAGCGTATTCAATATGACTAAATTCGTTACTTCTGTAATGATGAAGCAGAAGCATGGACGTATAGTAAACGTTGCATCTGTTGCAGGTCTTTACGGTAATCCGGGTCAGATGAATTACTCAGCAACAAAGGCTGCTATAATCGGTATGACAAAGACAACTGCAAAGGAATTCGGCAAGAAGAATATAACCTGCAATGCAGTTGCTCCGGGATTCATCCATACTCCGATGACTGATGTGCTTTCAGATGAGATAAAGGCAAAAATGCTCGATGCAGTTGCTCTCAAGAGATACGGAGAGCCTGAGGAGATCGCTTCTGTTGTCTCTTTCCTCGTTTCCGATAACGCTTCTTACGTTACAGGACAGGTAATAGAGATCTCCGGCGGTCTTGCAATGTAATAATATATACTGATTTTAGATTAAAGTTTGAAAGGAAATATTGAAAGATTTATGAGCAGACGAGTTGTAATTACCGGAATGGGTGCTGTTACTCCTCTCGGTACAGGAGTGGACAAATTCTGGCAGGGGATAAAGGACAATAAGATAGGTTTTTCTTTTATCGACGCTTTTGATACAGAGAGAACAGGCGTTAAGATAGGCGGTATCGTAAGAGATTTCGACGAGACACAGTATTTTGACGTTGAAGGCTGTTTCGATAAAAAAGAGTCAAAGCGTATGGATACTTTTACAAAGTATGCAGTAGTTGCTTCACATGAGGCTCTCGTGGATGCCGGTTCTGACTTTTCAGACATTGATCCTTACAGAGCAGGTGTTATCATCGGCTCAGGTATTGGCGGAATCGACCTCACTCTCAGTGAGCATAATAAATTCCTTGCAAAAGGACCGGGCAGAATGTCCGCATTCTATATCCCTATGATGATAAGCAATATGGCTGCCGGAACTGTTTCAATGAAGACCGGCTTCAGAGGTGCTAATTTCGATATAACAACAGCTTGTGCAAGCTCAACTCATTCTATTGGCGAGGCTTTCAGAAAGATAAAGGACGGCTACCTTGATGTCGCTCTTGCAGGCGGTACAGAGAGTACTAACGTTGAATTCACTTACGGCGGATTCGCTAATATGAAGGCTCTTACAAAGTCCGGCGATCTTGAAAGAGCGTCAATTCCTTTTGATAAAGAGAGAAACGGCTTCGTCCTCGGCGAGGGAAGTGCAGTTCTTGTGCTTGAAGAGTATGAGCACGCAAAGGCAAGAGGAGCTAAGATATACGCAGAAGTAGCAGGATATGGTGCTACTTGTGACGGCTATCACATGACATCTCCGATGCCTTCCGGTGAGGCTGCCGGTATGGGTATGAAGCTTGCTATGGAAGAAGCAGGACTTACTCCGGCTGATGTTGATTACATCAACGCTCACGGTACTTCAACAGGTCTTAACGATAAGTACGAGACAGCTGCCATAAAGATCGCTTTCGGTGACGAAGCTTATAACGTGAAGATAAATTCCACAAAGTCAATGATAGGTCATCTTCTTGGTGCAGCAGG
>OCTX012209790.1_pt1 | contig 10471 bp, 8 predicted proteins | sample 1539691 | NCBI WGS metagenome assembly OCTX01 (sample SAMN02144231, study PRJEB22623) | gut metagenome | biome: sheep rumen | host: Ovis aries | place: New Zealand | reverse complement strand
GTCAGCGCCATGGATCCGGACGGAGGCGAGAGCTTATATAAATTATTGGATAAAATCAACAAAGAGCATGGCACCACATTTATTGTGGTGGAGCACCGGCTTGAATTTGTACTGCCCTACATGACAGACATAATTGCTGTAAACCATGGGGAAATCGCAGCCAAGGGGCCTTGCGAAGAAGTGGTATCCCGTATCTACGAAGAGGAAGAATTGCGGCCGTTGCTTCCGGATTTGTGGCAGGTAAAATGTAATCTGGAAAAGAAGACCATGCAGAAGTTTGATTTATGGCGGTCTGCCGATGAAGCAGTAAAAGAATTGCAGGCTAAAGGATTTGGAAGAGGGGTGAGGGCATGATTGAAGCAAAAGAGATCAATTTTGCCTATCGCCGTGGCATCCCGGTGCTGTTCGATATCAACTGCAAAATCGAAGATGGGGAGTTCGTAGCGTTGCTGGGGCATAACGGCAGCGGCAAAACAACCCTGTCCCGCATGTTTATGGCCCTGGACCATCCCCGTAGCGGGCAGATCCTCGTGGACGGGGAAGATATTATAAACTATGAGCCTGCCGATCTGGCAGACAAGGTCGGGTATGTGTTCCAGAATCCGGATCTGCAGATTCTGGCGGATACGGTGTATGAAGAAGTAGCTTACGGTCCCCGTGTAAAAAAGCTGCCGGAGGAAAATATTAAAACCAATGTGAAAGCTGCGCTGGAAGCGATGGGGCTGAAAGGGCTGGAAGCAAAATATCCACGCATCCTTTCTTTCGGTCAGAAACGGCGCCTGGGTGTGGCGGCAGCGCTGGCCCTGAATCCCCGCATGCTGATCCTGGATGAGATTACCAACGGGCAGGATGCAGTGGAACAGGTTGCCATGATGGAATATCTGAAAGCGCTGAATGAAGAGAAAGGAACAACCATTATCCTGATTACCCATGATATGGATGTAGTGCGGAAATACGCCAGAAGAGCTATTGTACTGACAGACGGACATCTGGTCTTCAGCGGTACGCCGCAGGAACTGTTCGAAGGTAATCAGCCTGTGGAGCGCTGGGGACTGCGGCGTCCTCCGGTTTCCGTGCTGGCTTCCCGACTGGGAATTTCTGCTGCTACCTGTGAAGAATTCTGCGAGGCGGTGCGGAAAGGGGGCGATGCAGTATGAAACTGAATGCCTTTACCTGGATTATTGTCACGCTGGCAGTGACTGCCTGGGTATTTATTCTGCCGTTGGAAGCGGTGGCAACGATTTTGGTGCTCCAGTTAGTTCTTTTACTGTATATCAAACGCAGCAAGACCATGTTGGCGGCTATCGGCGGGTTAGGCGTATTCACCGGTATGATGATCCTGTTGCAGCTGCTGTTCGGCTCACCTCTGCATGTGGCCCTGTTCGGCGGTCTGCGCATGCTGGTTATGACCCTTGCCTTTTTGTGCATGCTGGCCACAACCCGTATCCAGAGCATTGCCAAAGCGTTGGTAGACCGGTTCCATCTTCCGGTGGAATATGCGTTTATGCTGACGGCGGCCCTGCGTTTTGTCCCGAATTTTTTAGAGGACAGCGCTATTACGCTGGATGCCCAGTCCTGCCGGGGCTATTCCAACCGGGGCAACGCGCTGAAACGCCTGTTGTCCTATGTGGTGGTAATTCGACCGCTGGTCATGCGCGCTGTGGCCAAATCAGAAACACTGGCCCTTTCCATGGAACTGCGGGGATTCGGCGCCAATACATATAAAAATATGCCCAAGGAACCGTTGACACTGATAGATTTTATCGTGCTGGTTATTGTGGTGGTGCTGAGCACGTACCCATTCTGGAAAAAAGTTTTACCGGTGTAAAACCATCCAAATACAAAATATAAAACAGTAACGGTGCAAGAGAAAAGGCGATGCAAAAACGTTCCCTACGTTTTGTGTCAGCCTTTTTTCATTTATTCACAACAAAAACCAGTTTATCCACAAAAAAATGAATTTATCCACACGTTATTCACAGGCGGGTGTTTACAAACCACAAGATATTGAAACAAAAAAAGAAAAAATTTGGCAAACACAACAATATGTAGTTTACAAGATGAAAAGAACATGCTACAATACTTCTAAATATTATAAACTGGAGGAATTTGTGGCGATGAAAGTTATTAAGCGCGACGGAACGACGGTTGATTTTGATCCGCAAAAGATTGTAGTGGCTATTGAAAAAGCTAATGCTGCGGTAGAGGAAGACTGTCGCATTGAAGAAAGCAAGATTAAAGAGATTGCGGAATATGTGCATGGGAAGAACCGTCCCCGTCTGCTGGTGGAGGATATCCAGGATATTGTGGAACGGCAGCTTCAGGAAGCCGGAAAGTTCGATCTGGCAAAAGCCTACATTATATACCGTTACCGTCGGGCGCTGGTCCGTAAATCAAATACGACCGACGAATCCATCCTCACCCTGATCCGTAACAGCAACAAAGATGTTATGGAAGAAAACAGTAATAAAAATGCCATCATGGCCTCTACCCAGCGGGATCTGATTGCCGGCGAGGTTTCCAAGGACCTGACCCGTCGTGTGATTTTGCCGGAGAAAATTGCCAAGGCCCATGATGAAGGCGTGCTTCATTTCCACGATATGGATTATTTTATCCAGCCGATCTTCAACTGCTGCCTGATTAATATCGGTGACATGCTGGATAACGGTACAGTGATGAATGGGAAGATGATCGAATCGCCCAAAAGTTTCCAGGTTGCCTGCAACGTGATGACCCAGATCATTGCTTCCGTTGCTTCCTGTCAGTACGGCGGTCAGTCCGTTGATGTGCGGCATCTGGGCAAATACCTGCGCCGCAGCCGGGAAAAATTCCTGGAACGTGCCAAACAGACGCTGGGTGAAGATGCGGATCCGAAGATGATCGAAGCAGTAGTGGATGAACGCCTGCGCGAGGAATTAAAAGCCGGCGTGCAGACGATCCAGTACCAGATCAACACGCTGATGACCACCAATGGCCAGTCTCCTTTCGTGACCCTGTTCCTGTATCTGAGGGAAGAAGATCCGTACATTGAAGAAAACGCCATGATCATTGAAGAAATCATCCGGCAACGTTTGCAGGGCATCAAGAACGAAAAAGGCGTATATGTAACTCCTGCGTTCCCGAAACTGGTGTATGTGCTGGATGAAAACAACTGCCTGAAAGGTGGGAAGTACGATTACCTGACTCACCTGGCGGTAAAATGCAGTGCCAAACGCATGTATCCTGATTACATTTCCGCGAAAAAAATGCGGGAAAACTATGAAGGCAATGTATTCAGTCCCATGGGATGCCGCAGCTTCCTGGCTCCCTGGAAGGATGAAAACGGTAATTATAAATTTGAAGGCCGTTTCAACCAAGGTGTAGTTTCCATCAACCTGCCCCAGATCGGCATCCTGTCCGGCGGCGACGAAGAGAAATTCTGGAAACTGCTGAATGAACGTCTGGCGTTGTGCTTTGAAGCCATCATGTGCCGCCATAACGCGCTGAAGGGCGTCCACTCCGATGTAAGCCCCATTCACTGGCAGTACGGCGCTATTGCCCGTCTGGGTAAAGGTGAGGTCATTGATAAATATCTGTATGGCGGCTATTCGTCCATTTCCCTGGGTTACATCGGCCTGTATGAAATGACAAAAGCGGTCAAGGGCTGCAGCCATACTGCACCGGAAGGCAAGGACTTTGCCCTGCGTGTAATGAAGCATTTACGGGAGACATGTAACCGCTGGAGGGCGGAGACCAACATCGGTTTCGCTCTGTACGGCACGCCGGCGGAATCCCTCTGCTACCGTTTTGCCCGTATTGACAAGGAACGCTTCGGAACCATCAAAGATATTACTGACAAAGGGTATTACACCAATTCCTACCATGTTGATGTGCGTGAGCATATTGACGCGTTCTCCAAGTTTGAATTTGAAAGCGAATTCCAGAAGCTGTCTTCCGGCGGCGCTATCAGCTATGTGGAAATTCCCAACATGCAGAATAATCCGAAAGCAATCGAGGCGGCAGTACAGTTTATCTATGACCATATCCAGTATGCGGAATTCAATACGAAATCCGATTACTGCATGGTCTGCGGTTATGACGGGGAGATCATCATCAACGATGACAACGAGTGGGAATGCCCCCAGTGCCATAACAAAGACCATGCCAAGATGAACGTGACCCGCCGTACCTGCGGATATCTGGGTGAAAACTTCTGGAACGTAGGCAAGACAAAAGAAATCAAGGCCCGCGTGTTACACCTGTAAAAAACGGAACAGCCCTGTAGCATTTTATCGGGTCTGTTTTATAACTTATGATGGTTGCCGCTTTGCAGCCGGAAGACAGAGGAAGAGGATAGCAAATGAACTACGCTATGTTAAAACGTCACGATATTGCCAACGGACCCGGCGTGCGGGTGTCCCTGTTCGTCAGCGGCTGCCGCCATCACTGCCGGGGCTGCTTTAATCCGGAAACCTGGGATTTTAATTATGGGAAACCCTTTACCGGGGAGGTGCTTGATACTTTATTAAGGGCCTGTAATCATGATTTTATCGACGGTCTGTCCCTGTTGGGCGGCGAACCTTTCGAACCGGAGAACCAGCCGGAATTGTTGCATGTAGTGCAAAAGTTTAAGGAACTGTATCCTGGCAAAACCGTGTGGTGCTACACCGGCTACGATTTTGAAAAAGATATTCTGGCTGGCAAGTTAGGCCCATGGGAAACCACAAAACAGTTGCTGGATCTGATAGATATTCTGGTAGACGGTGAATTCCATCTGGAAGAAAAAGATCTGAAGCTTCGCTTCCGGGGCAGCAGCAACCAGCGGGTAATTGATGTAAAGAACTCGCTGGCATCTGATGAAGTCGTGCTGTGGGATGACAACGAAGGAATCTTTGAGCCGGAAGTGAAATAAGTTTTGCTTATATAAAACAACGACAAGGCAGTCGGTACAGCAGACGTATCGGCTGCTTTTTTTGGTAAAATGGTGACACAGGCGCTAACTTTATAGAACGCTGGATTTGTATTTATATGTTTTACTTTGTTTAAAAAATTATCAAAAGAAAGACGTGAGCATCATGACAGAAAAATTATTTGAACGGGATTCCAATTTAAAAACCTGTGAAGCCACAGTGCTGGAATGCGAGCAGGTACCTCAGGGCTTTGCGGTTGTACTGGACAGGACGGTGCTGTTCCCGGAAGGAGGCGGCCAGCTCAGTGATACGGGAACGATAAACGGCGCTGAAGTAAAACATGTGAGGGAAACAAAAGGAAAAATTATCCACGAGTGCGTGGCGGAATTTCCTGTGGGCAGCAAAGTTACGGTGCAGGTGAACTGGACTGACCGCTTGGACCATATGCAGCAGCATTGCGGGGAACATATTCTTTCCTATGCTTTCTTTAAATTGTTTGGCGCTAACAATGTGGGTTTCCATATGAACGAACGCATGGTAACTATCGATTTGGACAAGGAAGTTACGCTGGAGGAAGCCTTTCAGGCAGAGGATCTGGCTAACCGGCATATCTGGGAAGACCGCCCGGTGACAGTTTCCTATCTGCCCCATACAGAAGTGAACAAACTTCCAATGCGGAAGAAAAATGATAAGCTGACCGGTATTTTGCGGGTGGTGGCGGTACAGGACGGGGATATCTGTACCTGCTGCGGCACGCACCCAACGTCAACCGGCGTGGTGGGGCTGGTAAAAATTACGAAAATTGAAAAGCACAAAAGCGGTACCCGGGTGGAATTCCTCTGCGGGCGCTGGGCCTTGGAGGATGCCCGGAAAAAGATGCGTTACATCCAGGAAGCCGGGAACATGCTGAGCACGAAGGAAGAAAAAGTCTGCGAAGGCATCGGACGATTGGAAGATGAGATTGCGGAACTGAAGGAAAGGCTGCGGGCTGCCGTAAAGCAGATTCAGGAATCGGAAATCATAACGATCCTGGAAGAAGCCCCGGTCAATTCTTCCGGTTGCAAAATCGCGGCTGCGGTTAAGGACGGATACGAGCCGAAAGACGCAAAAACGTTGTTCGGGAAACTGACGGATGTTCCCAATACGGTGGTGGCTGTGATTTATCACAACGGGGAGCGTGTCAATTACATGTTTGGCCTGGGAGACGGCGCGGCAGGCGACTGCAAAACCATCATTTCTAAAGCCAATGAGATTTTCGGCGGCAGAGGCGGCGGCAAAAAAGAATCCGCACAGGGCGGTGCGCCTTATGCGGAAGACTGGAAAGAGAAAGCGGAGAAACTGATCACGTTCTTGAAAAAATAAAAACAAAAAAAACAGTTTATTCTTTCCCCATTTTCGCTTTAGCAAATTCATATACGATAGGAAGTACGGAAACGATGATGATGCCTAAGGCTACATGGGAGAAGTTTTCTTTCACGAAAGGGATGTTCCCGAAAAAGTAACCGGCGCCCGTGAACAGACCGACCCAGGTCAGACCACCAATTACGTTATAGTGCAGGAAAGTGGTGTAATGCATGGTGCCGATGCCTGCCACAAAGGGAGCAAAAGTGCGGACAATGGGTACGAAGCGGCAGAGGAAGATGGCCTTGTGACCGTGTTTTTCATAAAACTTCTGCGCTTTTTCCACATGTTCCGGTTTGATCAGCCGGTTATGGCTTTCCAACAGTTTTTGTCCGAATTTTTCTCCTATCCAATAGTTGCTGGTATCGCCTAAAATCGCAGCTGCCAGGCAAATGGCAAACAGGGTTCCGAAATGCAGGCTGTTGGCGGTAGCGGACAGGGCACCGCAGGCGAACAGCAGAGAGTCTCCCGGAAGGAACGGCGTAACGACCAGACCGGTTTCGCAGAAGATGATCATGAACAAAATAAAATAAATTAATGAACCGTACGATGCCATGACCACGGGGATGTATTTGTCAAAATGCATGATATATTCACTGAAATAAAAAGGAATCTGACTGATGTCCATAAAGTGAAAAACCTCCGGTGAATTATTGAGGATTCGTTCTGCTCCTGTCTGGCAGGTGGAATCCTTGGGCCTGCTGTTGCAGAAAGCATATGAATCTGCTCTCTCAAATATTTTTTGGTAACGCCAATGTATTCTACCATATTTTCACAAAGAATGATATAATAATTTATTATTTGTGACAGTTTGCAAATGTTTTTTATTTTTTAGGAAAAGACAGAGAAATGGTTTAATGTTTTTTTGGAGGACGCGATGAGCGAAGTGTTGTGTTGGTGCGGCAGTGGCAAGCCGTATGAAGATTGCCATAAAGAAATTGAAGATGAGATCCGGTTGCATCAGCTGGCAGGGGAAGAAGTGCCTACACGCCAGATGATCAAGACACCGGAACAGATTGCCGGGATCCGGGAAGCTTGCAAATTGAATACCGCTGTGCTGGATGAAGTGGCAAAACATGTCAGAAAAGGCATGACGACGGAAGAGATTGACCGGATCGTTTACGATTTTACGGTGGCCCACGGGGGGATTCCGGCACCATTGAATTTTTGCGGTTTTCCCAAAAGTGTCTGCACCTCCATTAACGACGTGGTGTGTCACGGCATTCCTTCGGAAAAAGTGGTGTTGCGTTCCGGGGATATCGTGAATATTGATGCATCAACGATTTTGAACAATTATTACGGAGACGCTTCCCGTATGTTTGAAATCGGACGGGTGGACAAGAGGGCTAAAGATCTGGTGGCGATTACAAAAGAATGTCTGAAGCGGGGGCTGGCGGCGGTAAAGCCCTGGGGACACCTGGGAGATATCGGCGCGGCAGTTTCCCAGCTGGCCCGCAAGCATGGGTACAGCGTGGTGGAAGAGTTCGGAGGTCATGGGGTTGGAGTGGAATTCCATGAGGATCCGTTTGTGGCCCATGTGGGCAAAAAAGGAACCGGTATGCTGCTGGTGCCCGGCATGATTTTTACCATTGAGCCCATGATCAACACCGGCAGGAAAAATGTTTTCATTGATGAAGCGGACAACTGGACGGTGTACACAGAAGACGGCGGTCTCTCCGCCCAATGGGAATATACGGTGCTGGTGACGGAAAGCGGCGCGGAAATATTGTCGTGGTAAAACCGGCATGTTCATTGTATACACGTATACTTGCAAAAATCTATTGATTTTTTTATGACAATTGTTTAAAATTGTCTCATATTAGGAAATATTAGAATTGAATAACGGGTGCATGATGTATGCGGAAAAATACCGGTTGAAACCTTCCGGTATGCCGAAGGAGTAACACTATCAGGCGTTCTGAGGAACACGAAACCGCATGCGGACACAACTCTGGAGATACCCATTCAATTGGGAGCCGAAGGGGCAAGGGACGGACTCGCAGAAAAGGCGGGAACGGTTCCAATCTCTCAGGCAAAAGGACAGGGACGGTAGAGATGGCAACACTATCTTACAGCAGCAGCGCATATAAATATTGCCGGCCTTGTGGAAATTTCCAGAGGCCGGTTATTTTATGAAGGGTCCAAATCAGAATGAGGGGTGTCCGGGATGAAAGGATTTCATGAACGGGATGACAGCGGATAACGGAAACGCCTGCCCGTAAAGGCATTCAGAAAAAACCGTTGTCAACAAAAATTTGCAGGAGAAAGGAACTGGTGAATTATGGATTGGAAAGCGATTAATGAGATTGTAGGAGCGATAGACAGCTTCGTATGGGGTCCTGCCATGCTGGTCCTGCTGGTAGGTACCGGTATTTACCTGACATTTAAACTGAATTTCCGTACATGGAGGAACCTGCCGTATTCGATTAAAAGTGTAATCGGCAAGGATGCCCGCCAGAAAAAGGCCGGCGGCGAAGGCGACGTTTCTTCGTTCAACGCGCTGATGACTGCACTGTCGGCCACCATCGGTACCGGCAACATCGTGGGCGTTGCGACGGCGATGTTTGCAGGCGGTCCCGGGGCGCTGGTGTGGATGTGGCTCTCCGCAGCGTTCGGAATTACCACCAAGTATGCGGAATGTATGCTGGCCAGCAAATACCGTGAGGTGAACGAAAAGGGCGAAATGAAGGGCGGTCCCATGTTCACCATGAAAAACGGTTTCTCCAATAAGCAGCTGGGCGCGATTTTAGGCTTCCTGTTTGCTCTGTTTACCGTGCTTGCTTCTTTTGGTATCGGCAACATGACCCAGGCCAATTCCATTTCCACGGCGCTGGATAAAACCTTTGCCGTTCCGGTAGCAGCTACCGGCGCAGCACTGGTCATCCTGTGCATGATCATCATCCTGGGCGGTATCCAGTCCATTTCCAAAGTGGCTTCCGTAGTTGTTCCGGTTATGGCCGTGTTCTATGTAGTCTGCGGTCTGGCAGGTATTCTGGCTAACGTGCAGGAAATCCCCCACGGTCTGTACCTGATTTTCACTATGGCATTTAATCCTCAGGCGGTTGGCGGCGGCGTGCTGGGCGCTATTACCGTAAGCGTGATGAACGCCATGCGTTATGGCGTAGCCCGTGGTTGCTTCTCTAACGAAGCCGGTTTAGGTTCTGCTGCTATCGTTGCGGCATCTGCACACACGGATGATCCTGTACGCCAGGGCTATATCAACTCCACAGGTACGTTCTTTGATACCATCGTAATCTGCTCCATTACCGGTCTGGTCATTGCTTCTTCCGGTATGCTGGGCGCCGTAGATGAAAAGGGTGTGGCTCTTTCCGGCCTGACCCTGACCATTGCCGCATTTGAAAAATTTGTAGGCCCCGCTGGCAGATATATCGTATCCATCGGTATTGTACTGTTTGCATACTCCACCATCTTGGGTTGGGAATATCAGGGTGAAAAATGTTTTGAATACCTGTTCGGAAGCGCCAAATTCAATGTGGTTTACCGTGTAATCTTCTGTCTGATTACCTATATCGGTGCAACCCAGACCCTGGAACTGGTTTGGAACCTGGCAGATATCTTCAATGCGCTGATGGCTATCCCGAACCTGATTTCCCTGCTGATCCTGGCCAATGTGATCAAAGCGGAAACGGAACGCTACCAGCCCATTCTTGAAGCGGAAAAAGCCGGTAAAATCGTACGGCATGCCACGATTGACCAGGTAGAAGAACTGCGTGAAAAAACGGTTGCCATCGAAAAGAAAGTTGATTTGACACAGAAGAAAGTAGAATCGCTGGAAAAGAAGATGGGTAAAATGGAAGAAACGATCCGTAAAATTAAGAAATAACTTTGAAGTTGTCAGACTCCGGATTATTAAGATTCCAACTTGTTAAATGTAGTGAACCAAAAAACAAAAGATTGTGTATACAATAAATATAACGCACCTCTGTTCCACACTGATGTGGCAGAGGTGTGTTTTCTGCTTTTTTCAAAGATTTTACCGGCACAATATTACTTTTTTTAACCTGTGCTTTGTGGTAAAATAAAAAGGCTGAATATCTGTCCAGATTACATGTATTGGAGGACCTGATGAACGACAGTATTACCAACCTGAACCCGCAGCAGCAGACTGCGGTAGAACATATAAACGGACCGATGCTGATCCTGGCAGGGGCAGGCAGCGG
>OCTX012055273.1_pt1 | contig 10471 bp, 9 predicted proteins | sample 1539691 | NCBI WGS metagenome assembly OCTX01 (sample SAMN02144231, study PRJEB22623) | gut metagenome | biome: sheep rumen | host: Ovis aries | place: New Zealand | reverse complement strand
AATTTCTTTATCTGAGGTATAAGTCCACATGTTGATAAGGTAATATGTCTAGCTCCTATTGCTAATCCTTTAGCATCATTTATTATTTTTATAAAATCTAATACATTATCATAGTTATCTAATGGTTCTCCTATTCCCATTATTACTACACTAGATATTCTCTTTTTTATATCATTTTCTACTAATAGTATTTGTTCAACCATTTCGTAGCTTTCTAGGTTTCTTACTTTTTTTAATCTTCCAGATTCACAAAAAGCACATCCCATATTGCATCCTACTTCACTACTTACACAAATACTTAAGCCATAATCATGTTCCATTAAAACAGCTTCAATGTAATTATCATCTAGTAGTTTAAATAGATACTTTTTGGTTAGTTTATCTTCTTGTTTTTTTACAATAGTAATAAACTGGTTAGTAAAATCCTTAGCAAGTTCTTCTTGTAATTCTTTTTTTATATTGGTCATTTCACTAAAGGAACGAACTTTTTTTTCATATAACCACTCAAAAACTTGCAAGGCTTTATATTTTTTTAAATCCTTACTTAAGAAATATTCTTCTAAATCTTGTCTTTTTATTCCATATATATTTCTCATATTTACACCTATTTAATTATATCACAAAGAATTATAAATTTGAACCACACAAGAAAAAGATAACATTTTTATTGTTATCTTGTTATATATTTACATATTATTTGGATTATTTGTGTCAACTGGAGGTGTATTTACTTGTGTTTGCATTACTGATGTATCCGTTATAGATTCTGGTATATTTGCAACCGGTTCTGTAGTTGAAACTTGTGGGTCAACTACAGGAGCAACAGCTGGTTCTGGTACTACTGGCTCATTTGGCACTATTGGAGCAACAGGTTGTTCTGGCACTACTGGTGCATTTGGCACTACTGGGGCAACAGGTTGTTCTGGCACTACTGGTGCATTTGGCACTACTGGGGCAACAGGTGGTTCTGGTACTACCGGTGCATTTGGTGCTACTGGGGCAACAGGTTGCTCTGGCACTACTGGTGCATTTGGCACTACTGGAGCTACAGGTTGTTCTGGTACTACCGGTGCATTTGGAACTACTGGGGCAACAGGTTGCTCTGGCACTACTGGTGCATTTGGCACTACTGGAGCTACAGGTTGTTCTGGTACTACCGGTGCATTTGGCACTACTGGAGCAATAGGTTGTTCTGGTACTACCGGTGCAGTTGGATTTTGAACTACTGCTCCAACATCATTTATAGTATTTGTTACTATTATATTATTAGTTGGATTCTCATCTGGTGTAGGTGCTTTTTGTATAATACTATCAATTGTAACACTAGCATCTAATATATTGTTTGAATTTTGCATCATTGGCTCTACACCTACATTGGGATTTGGAGCGAACGGATCATTTGGATTAACGTTAGTATTTGGAATCGCTTGAGCACTAATATTTGTTCCATCAGCTACCATATTATTATTTAATACAACTGATTTTTTTAGATTTTTATATTTAACAAAAGCATATATTAGAATACAAATTGTTACTAATGTATATATTGTACCTATTGTACCTCTTAATGACTCGTTTTTTATTAATGTCACATCAATATTTCCTATTTTGACTTTTGCAGTAGCAAATTCTGCTGCTACTAACCCCCAACCAACTGCTTTATTAAAAGCAAGTTTACCTAGTAAGTATGACTGAAAATAAAAAGGTATCCAAGCAAGAACAGTACCTTTTCCTGTTACTAATTTGTTATATTTATTTAAGAATATTGCTTCTACTATATAAAGAACAATACCAATTACTAAAGCTATAAGTGCAAAACCTAAAAGCATTTGAAAAATTCCTTCCATGTTAACACCTACCTTTATTTATTTTTCTTTTTAAAAAGTCTTTTTAATGATATTGACTTTTTTTCTTTAATTAGAATCTTTTTATTATGTAAATATTTTATTATATTTGTACAAATAGCTATAGTTGTAAAAGTCCATATTGCGTAATTTAATACTAATCCTATACTTAAACGAGAATATACTTCTAATTCATAATTATAGAATGATAAATCAGATACTTGGCATATATGACTAATACACAGTAAACTGTTAAATGATAAATATATTATTAATATTCCTGCTATAGATGATAATAGTAATATACTTATAATCATATATATAATATATGCTTTATAATTATTTTTATTAATTAACTTCTTTTTAAAACTACTAAGAACTGTAAATAGATATACAACGAAAGTTCCGATATTAACTATTATAGTAATTATTGAAACGTAAATTGTATGATTAACTGTGTATGTAATAGCTTCTTTATAGGTTTCTATTATACGATTAGCACTATTTAAGTCAAAGATATTTTTTAGCCCCATTCTTAATAAAATAAATATTACTAAAAAAATAAGAGTATAAATTATTAAATCAAAAGTTGAATTAATTAACAGATGCTTAATTTCTTTATTTTCTTTTTCTTTTTTTAGTTTGCTAAATATAATCATACAACATACCTCTATTCTAATAACAATATACCATATTTTATTTTTTCAGTAAAGAAAAAAGACGATTAAAAATCGTCTCTATTTCTTAAGAATGGTGGTATTTCTATATCTTTATCAATATCACTTCTTATATATGAGTTGTTATTAGGAAGTTCATCTGTAATACCTCCTACTTGTTCTTTATCATCATCAAATCCTGTTGCAATTACTGTAACTATTACTTCGTCATTTAAGTTTTCATTAATTACAGCTCCGAAGATTGTATTTATATCTGTATTAGCAGCATTTCTTACTACTTCAGCAGCATCTTCTGCTTCAAATAATGTTAGAGAGTTACCACCAGTAATATTTATAATAGCATCTGTTGCTCCATCAATAGTATTTTCTAGTAATGGTGATGCTACAGCTTGTTGAGCAGCTTCAATCGCTCTATTTTCTCCTTCACCTATACCAATACCAATAATAGCATTTCCTCTATTTTGCATTACTGCTTTAACGTCGGCAAAGTCTAAGTTTACTAAACCAGATACTGCTATTAAATCTGATATTGATTGAACAGCACGTCTTAATACATTATCTACCTCTTTAAAAGCTTCAATGATAGGAGTTGATCTATCGATAATATCTCTTAATCTATCATTTGGAATAACGATAATTGTATCGACATGTTTTCTTAACTCAGCTAAACCAACTTCAGCATTTTCCATTCTACGTCTTCCTTCAAATTTGAAAGGTTTTGTAACTATTGCTACTGTTAGAGCTCCTTGTTCTTGAGCTATTTCGGCAATAATTGGAGCAGCTCCTGTTCCGGTACCTCCACCAAGTCCACATGTAACAAAGACCATATCTGCGCCTTTTAATACATCTTCTATTTCTTGTTTACTTTCTACTGCAGCTTCACGGCCAATTTCGGGATTACCACCAGCACCAAGGCCATCGGTTCCTAATTGGATTTTTGTTTCTGCTTTACTTACATTTAATACTTGTAAATCAGTGTTAGCAACTATGAAATCTACTCCACCAACTCCTGATTCAATCATACGATTTACGGCATTGCAACCTCCACCACCGGCACCGATGACTTTAATTTTTGCTATTTGATCTCTTTCTAAACCGTGCATTTAACATCCTCCTTTAATCTATCCGAAAAAATTTCTAAACAATTTTACGATAGAGGAATCGTTATCTTCTTCATCAAGATCATATCCCCCTAATGCTTGTTGTTCTTCTATACTATATATAGAATAATCTTTATCTTTCAATCTAGATTTTTCATTATAATATTTAATTAAACCTACAGCTGCTCCGTATCTATTGTGTCTAACTCCTAATTCACTTACACGACCAACTATAACTTTATCTTTAAATATCTTATTTAGAATTAATCTAAAATCTCTACATTCAGTTAATCCTCCTGTGATAATTATATAACTTATTTCTTTTTTTGTTAAGATATTTATTTGATTTTTGCATAAATTCAGTATTTCTTCAATGCGGCTTTGAATAATTTTTGATACTTCTAATTGATTTACTATTATTCTATCATTATATTTATCTATCACTTCTATGCTATTCTCTTCTTTAGCATTCTTAGAATATGCAAGACCTAGGTTTTCTTTTATATCTCTTGCTGTCTTAGCATCTATTTTATAAATATACATTAAATCATTTTCGATATTTTTTGCACCTACATTTAGACTTTCTGTGTTAGTAAGAATACCTTTATTAAATAAGGAAACTTCTGTCTTTTCATGACCAATATTTATAATTATACCAGAGTTATCTTTCATTTCATTTATTTTATATTCATAATAATCTCCGATTGCTGTAAGTGATATATCTAATACTTCTACACCTAGTCTTTCTAAGGTTTCTAATATTGGGTATATATTACTCTGAGGAGCTGTAATTAGAATACCTCGAGCAGATAGAGTTTCTGACTCTAAACCTTTTGGATCTCTTACTTTTTTGCCATCAGATGTTGAAAAGCTTGTCGGCAAAAGGTTAATATATTCTCTTCCTTCTTTTATTTGACCACGTAAAGCTTCTTTAAATACTCTACTAATATCTGAACCTGTTACAACATGTTTATCATTAGTAACTTCTATTTCTCCTGTAATAACTGAGAATTCTAAGTCTCTAGGAGGAACAGTTATTATAACTTGTTTAATTGGAATACCCATTATATCATCAGCTTTACTTATAGCTGTTTTTAAACATTCTTTAAATTCATTTTCATTTATGATAAGTCCATCTTCCATTCCTTGAACAGGTTCATATAGAGATGCTAAAATATTAAGCTTGTTTCTAAACATTTCGCCTACTACTAGTTTTATACTATCTGTACCAATATCAATACTAGCCATTATTTTTCGCACACTATCACTCCTATCATAACTATGATAATTATACAAGATGTGAAGGGAAAAGTAAACCAAAGAAAAAGCAAGTATTATTACTTACTTAGTATATCAACTAATTCTGCTTTTTTCATAGTTGTATAGTTTTCAATTTTTTTCTTCTTAGCCATTTCTTTTAGCTCGGTAACTGTTAGTTTTGATAAATCTTGATTTTCTTTTTTTGCTGGAGCTTTTTCTGTTTTAGCTTCAGCTTTTGTTTCAGCTTTTACTTCAGCCTTCTTAGGAGCTTTACCTTCGTTAGCATCTTTAGCTATTTTTACTAATTCTGCAAAAGATGCAGCATTATCAATAGCTAATTCACTAAGCATTTTTCTATTTATTTCAATACCAGCTTTGTTTAAACCACTAATGAATTTAGAATAGCTAATTTCGTTTTCACGACATGCTGCATTAATTCTAACAATCCATAATTTACGGAAGTTTCTTTTATTTGCCTTTCTATCTCTAAAAGCATATACTCCACTATGGAATGTTTGTTCTTGAGCAGTCTTAAATAATCTATGTTTTGAACCAAAGTAACCTTTAGCTGCTTTTAATACTTTTCTTCTTCTATTTTTAGCGACATTTCCGCCTTTAACTCTTGCCATATGTTAATCACCTTTCTATTAAATGAAATTTTTTAAACGTTTTGCATCAGATGTTGATAAAACGCCTTTATTTCTTCTTTTTCTAATTTGTTTTCCTGAATCACCAGCTGTTTGATGATTACCATTTGATTTTTTATAAGTTAAACTACCATTCTTTTTTACTTTAAATACTTTACTAGATGCCTTATGTGTCTTTTGTTTACATTTTCCCATACTAATTCCTCTTTTCTTTTACTTTTTTGGTGCAAGTATCATAACCATTGTTCTACCATCTAATTTTGGTTGACTTTCAATAATAGAACATTCTTCTAGTTCTGAAGCAAAACGAAGCATTACATCTTTTCCTATTTCTGGATGAGACATTTGTCTTCCTTTAAATTTTATAAACACTTTTATCTTATGACCTTTTACTAAATATTCACTAGCATTTTTCTTTCTAGTATTAAAGTCATGAATATCTATAGTTGGAGAAAGACGATATTCTTTTACTTCCTTATTACTTTCTCTTTGTTTCTTTTGAGCTTCTTTTTGTTTTTTTTGTTTTTCATAACGGTATTTGTTATAATCCATTATTTTACCAACAGGATTTGCAGCATTACCACTCATTAAAACTAAATCTAATCCAGCGTAATTTGCTAAAGTCAGTGCATCTTCTAACTTTTTAGTACCCATTTGTTCTCCATTTGGACCTATTACCATTAATTCTTGAACTTTAATTTCACCATTTATAGGCAATTCATTTTTATCCTTTGCTATGATAAGCACCTCCACACAATCAAAAAGGGCGAATACCTAGTATCCACCCATTAAGTCTTAAATCAATAATATAATCTTAAGCCTTATACCTATCGTAACTTTCTACAATCAGGTGGATGTGGATACATCGCTTTCTTTTTAATAACAAGATAGATTATAAACTATACTAATGATTTTGTCAACAATTTATTCTATTAATTCAAAATGCATTCCTGTCCATACTCTTATTTTAGTATTACCTTTATATATTTTGTTTTCAGATGTACTATACCACTTTCCTTCTGGTAATGTATAGTAATCTCCTTCTTTAACTAAGTAATCTTTTTTATTGCTTATTTTATCTTTGCTTGTAGTTACCATCCAATATCTCTTATTATCTTTCATTATTGGCTTTTTTATCATATTACTATTTACTATTAAGCCGCTAACATAGTCCCTAAAAGATTGAAGACTTCCTTGATCTTTAGCTATTAATACTCCTACTTCTTCTGCTCTAAATCCTTTAAATAGATAATAAGGTAATACATTTTTTACTTCTTCATAATCTACTTTTATTATATTTCTATTCTTTTCCCAAGTAATATCTTTATTAAACTTATATAAATTGCTTATATCAGTATAACCATCTGTAGTTATAAAATCATTACTAATTATATTCCAATATCTAGTAGATGCTACAAAGTAGTATTTTACCTTTTTATTAATTTTTTCTATCTTAGTAACCTTTACTTCTTTCAACTTATTATTATTTAATTTTAGAATTCTACTATTGATATGAAATTTTTCTTTATCATCAACACTAACAAATTCATTGTAATCTCTACTAAAGAATGAGTGTGCACCTACTACTCCAATATTAGATCCATCATTAAAGTATATTTTAGTATAACTATTACTTACTTTTTCTTGTTCCATCCATATTGGATACTCTTTGGTAAGTTTTCCTGTTTCATAATTCCAAACCATTAATAAATCATCATATTTTATATCTTCAATATTTTTATATGTTTTATTTGCAAGGAATATTTTAGTTCCCTCTATCAAGCAAACATTACCGGTTGTTGCTCCAGTAATATTTAAATCATCTGTAACATTATATACTGTTAAAGCTCCAGATCTATTGTTATAGTTATAATTATTACCATTTAAAGCCACTCCACCCATAGTAATTGTTAAGTTAGTAGGAAGATTCCTGTTGTTATTAGCAGTTATAGTTGTTGTATAGTTTTGATTATAGATAGTAGTATAGTTACCATTTGGTCCTCCTTGAGTAATATTTATGGTTACTTTCATAATCCATCTATACTCATTGTTATTACTTTCACTATAAGATGTTAAGCCACTGGTATCTTCTGCTATAACTTTAAATCTATATGTTTCATCTTCTAAATTAGTAATTATAGTACTTCTAACATCTGGTCCAATAGTTTTAGTATCTACTAATGTATTATTCTTATATACTTCTATTTTAAAATTATGTATTCCAAAATCATCTGAGGCCTCAAAACTTACCAAAACTTCACCTTGATTATTTTGCCTAGTTCCTATTACATTTGATACTATAGGAGGAGTTACATCTACTAAAGTAACATCTTTAGGTACTGTTAATTGAATCATTCCCATATTGATAGGTTCACCATTAACTGAAAGAAAGATATTTAGATTTTGTCTTTCAGAAGCAAATCTGGCTCCGTCTTTTATTTTTACATATATTGTTTTAGTATCTTCGCTATTAGCATTAATTGTATAGGTAGGTAAGCTATTTCCATTTAAATCAACTAATTCAAAACTATTATTAGTAACTATTATATTATAGGTTTTATTATCGGTATAAGTGTTAATAATTGTAGCTTCAATTGGGATGACACTATTATTAATAAGATTACCCGTCAAGTCTTTTGGTATACTACCAATTATATTTCCATTTTTGGTTTCTTCTTCTAATATAAAATCTATTTCACTAGAAATATTAAAATTACCAGCATTATTTGGAACCATGTTTATCGTTAAGTAAAATGTTTTTGTTGATTTTGCAGGTATAACCTCATTTATTTCTATTCCTTCTGTAAAATATGATAATTCTACATCTTCGGCGTTTTGGATATTTAAATCAGTAGAAAAATCACTTGATTTAAAGATGTAATCAAAGACAGAATCGTTATCTATAGTTACTTGATAGGTTGCATAATAAGTATCATTTAAACCTTCTTCTGTTCTCGGAACATAGAAGTTTAAATTAAAGGATATATTAGTATCTTCGATAATAGGATTTATAGGATTTTGTAAATTCTTATAATCCGTAAGAACAGCACTAGATATGGTTATTTTACCATTTTTATAAAAAGTTGCATTACCATTTATATTAGTCTTAGAAATATAAGTTGCGTATCCTATTGACATACTAAAAAGAAGACAAAAGAATACTATTGTTATTACTATTCTTCCTTTGTCTTTCATTATTTTATTCTCCTTTTTCTTTTTTTATAAATAATATACTTCCATGCTATGTTATCACTAATTAAGAAGAAGGCACTTAAATCTTTTTCTTTGTAATAATTAATAGGTTTTCTTATTTCACTATGAGCATCAATTAGTTCGTCAAAGCTTTCAACTTTTATTACATTATATCCTTCTAAATTAGGTAGTTCTTTTATATTAACAATAATACTATCATATGTTGATAATATTCTATCTACTTCTAAATCATATTTATAACTATTTTTATATAGTCTTCTACTTCTTAATAAGGTTAGAGCTAAGAAAATAGATAATAGTAAACTAAAAATACCAATAATAGTTAGAATTGTATAAGTAATTCCTTTTTCTTTTACTTCTTTTTTTATTTCTTTTATATTATTCTTTGTATCACTTTCTATAGATGCTTCTATTGCTAATTCAGATAATGGTAATTTTAATAATAAATTACTTTTTATTGGTGTTGATATATCCTTAGTTTTAACGTTACTTGATATGTCTAAATATACTTTTAAAACTCCTGTGGAAGAATTTAAACCTAGTGTTTTTTTAAATTCATTTAGAATAGCATTATATTTATTATAATCTACATTTATATGTTGGTTAATAGTATAACTAGGTTGTTTTTTTATAGATTTTAAGTTTTCTTCTACTAAGGTATACTCTTTAGTCCAATAATTACTTTTGGAAGTAGTATCACTCTTATTAGCTTCTATTTTAGCTATTATTTTATATTTATAATCAGCATCTACTGTATCATTAAAACCTATATTGTAATCAAAATCAACTTCTATATGATCTATTAAACTAGTAATATATGTTTTTCCTGGTAACATATATTCATCATCAAAGAAATTGTTTTCTTTTAAATAAACTTTATAATCTATATTATTACTTTCTTGATATTTTAAACTTATTGTCTTTTTACTATTTAGTCCTATATTTAGGAATGTGATTCCGATAATTAGAAAAACTAAAAAGAAGATAAAAATAATTACTATTCTCTTGGCATATGATTCTTTCATTATTCTTTCTCCTTTCCATTTATTATCTCATTAAACCATAGTGTTGGATATCCTAAATATTTAATTCTATATTTTACTATACCTAGAACTTCTTGTTCATTTACTGTCCAACTATCTATATTTTTATTAGCGTCTCCTTTAGTATATATAATATATTTATTATTCTTTTCTATATTTACTATTCTATGAGTAATTACTTTGTTACTTTTTTTAAACGCTAATATTTCTCCAATTTTAATATCATCTATTTTGGTTTTTTGATATATTACTGCGTCGCCTCTATCATATGTTGGTGACATAGAACCTGATCCTACTGCAATTATGGTATCGTTTGATATACCTGATACTAATAAGACAAGTATTACTATTATAATTATGATTGGAACGTATAATAGTTTTCTTAATAGAGTATTTTTATACATATTTATTTTATCTTTATATTGGTTTAATCTACTTGTACTAAAGTATATTATATATGGTAGTGCAGTGTTTGCTACAGCATATAAATAATTGCCTATATTGGGAATTATTGGCAATATATATTGATATAAAGATATACTTATGTTAAGTATTATAGATGGTTTATAGCTAACTTTATATGTTAGATATGAACACACTGCTTGGATAGAAATAGTTGGTATTATAATAGTTGTAATAAAGATAAATATTACTTCGCCATTATTTAAACTATACCCATTTATTTCT
>OCTX012153981.1_pt1 | contig 10473 bp, 9 predicted proteins | sample 1539691 | NCBI WGS metagenome assembly OCTX01 (sample SAMN02144231, study PRJEB22623) | gut metagenome | biome: sheep rumen | host: Ovis aries | place: New Zealand | reverse complement strand
TGGAGGTGGTCCCAGCCGTTCGTGCAGGTCGTGAGGTGGGTCGGGTCCGCGAACGTGAACTCGCCTTCGGCGTCGCGCAGCACCGACTCGGACCTGAGGACCACCGGCGCAGACACTGCCTGCACGTGACCCGACGCCGCAAGCGCGCCTGTGACGTTGTCGGCGGCAACCCTGTCGGCCGTGATCTTTACTTCGCCGGCCGGCTTTCCGAAGAGCGTCGCGGCGGAAAGCGCCGCGGCTATGAGGGCATAGGTCTTCATGTCTGAGAGTATAGCACTTGTGAGGTGGCCGCGTCCAGTATGGAAAACGCCTCGGGGTGGCGGTGGAGCTCCGAGACGAAGGTGAGCCTGGTGTTGAACTGCTTCTGCATCTGCGCGAGGATGTCGGCATCCTCGGTCCTGAGGCGCTGCATAACCTGCGGCGCGATTACGATCTTCGGCTCGAACGGCTTCTTGTCCGCCTCTGCCTTCCTGAGAAGCGAGACGAGACGGCGCTGAACCTCGATCGAGACGGACATCGGAGACTTGACGAGTCCATGTCCCGAGCAGTAGGGGCACTTCGAAGTGAGCATCGAGAGGATCGAGCGGTCCTGGCGCTGGCGCGACATCTCAAGGAGCCCGAGCTCGGAGATCTCGAGGACGTTCGTGCGGGCGCGGTCGCGCTTCAGCGCGTCCTTTAGCGCGCGGTACACCTGCTTCTGGTGCTTGCGGGACTTCATGTCGATGAGGTCGAGGACCACGAGTCCGCCGATGTTCCTGAGACGCAGCTGGCGCGCGACTTCCTCGACGGCCTCGAGGTTCACCTCGAGGATCGCCTCCTCCTGGCTGCCCTTGCCCTTGTGGTGGCCGGTGTTGACGTCTACGGCGATAAGCGCCTCGGTCTCGTCGATGACGAGGTACCCGCCCGACTTGAGAGGCACCTGGCGCGAAAACGCCTCGGCAAGCTGGCGCTCGAGGCCGTAGTGCTCGAAGACGTTCGTGACGCCGTCGTAGCGGCGGATCTTGCCCTTTGCGCGGCGCGAAATGCGACCCGTCACCTCGCGCATAGACTCGTAGCTCGCCTCGTCGTCGATCACGATTGCGTCGACATCCTCTGTGAGCCAGTCGCGGACGACACGCTCGCAGAGGTCTGGCTCCTGGAAGATGCAGCACGGCGTCCTGAGGCGCTTCGTGTTCGCCTGCATCTCGCTCCAGACGGAGAGCAAGTTCCTGAGGTCGCGCGCAAACGCGCGGGAACTCGCGCCCGCGCCGACCGTGCGGACGACAAGACCGACGTTCTCGGGAAGCGGAAGCTTGTCGAGGATCTTCTTGAGGCGCAGGCGCTCCTTCGCGTCGCCGATCTTCTTCGAGACGCCGCGGATGCGCGTCCCAGGCATCATGACGAGGTAGCGTCCGGGAATCGAGAGGTTCGCGGTGACGCGAGGACCCTTCGTCGAGATCGGGCCCTTCGTGACCTGGACGATGATCTCGCTCCCGGGAGGAAAGCGCTTCGCGATCTCGGCGTCCGAAAGACGGTTAGACTTCCTGCCGCCCTTCTGCCCCTTCTTCGGCTCGTCGTCCTCGTCCAGGAGCGCGTCGGCGTCGGGAGTCATGTCCCAGTAGTGCAGGAATGCGTTCTTCTTGAGCCCGATGTCGACGAACGCCGCCTGGAGGTCGTTCTCGAGGTTCTGAACGCGCCCCTTGAATATGCTCCCTACGAGCCGTTCGGCCTCCGGGTGCTCGACCATGAACTCCTCGAGGCGGCCGTTTTCAAGGACCGCGACGCGAGTTTCGAGTTTCTCGACATTTACGATTATTTCGCGCTTCAGCTTTGAGCGCTTTAGCCATCCGAACAGATTCATCTGTCGTTCTCCCTTCTATGTATTGATACGCTTTGGACGATGCCAAGCCCGGCCATCACCGTCACGAGGAACGTCCGCCCCGCCGATATGAACGGCAGCGGCAGCCCCGTGATCGGGACGAGCCCGATCGACATCGCTATGTTAATGAAGACGTGCGCGAACACGAGGGTCGCGACGCCGATGGAAACCAGCCGCCCCCTCCCGTCCGCCGCGACATACGCCGTCCACACGCACGGGACGAGAAGCGTCCCGAAAAGCGCGAGCAGCGCGACCGATCCGATAAACCCCGCCTCCTCTGCGTATACGCAGAAGATGAAGTCGTTCATCGAAATTGACTGCGGCAGGTACTTCAGGTGGTTCGTCTCGCCCTTGCGGAACCCCTTGCCGGCGAATCCGCCGGAGCCGATCGATATCATCGCCTGCCTCAAAGTATATCCCGCGGCGTGAGGGTCCTCGTCCGGGAAGAGGAATATCTTCACGCGCTTCACCTGGTGCGGCCTTAGGGGGACGAACTTCATTATCGCCGCCCTGCGGGCCTCCGTAACTCCCGGCCTCTCCGCCTCGTAGACTGCGGCGAGAACGGCAGACGCGACGATTGCCGCGATGCATGCCGCCGTCAAGAGCCCGCGCCGCCATACGCGCGCGACGAAGAGCATCACGAGCGTTGCGGGAAGGAGCGAGAGCATCGTGCCGAGGTCCGGCTCGAGGAGTATTAGCAGCGCCGGAACGCCAATTACCGCCGCCGCGAGCAAGAAGCCGTGGAACTTCCTAAGCCAAGGCCTATCCTCCGCAGCGCCGTATATCCACGCGAGCGCCGCAATTACGCAGAGCTTCGCAACTTCGCTCGGCTGGAAGAACCAGAGCCAGCGCCGCCCGCCGTAGGTCGAGGTGCCAACGAGAAGGACTGCGACAAGGAGGACAAGCGCGAAAAGATACGAAGGCGCGGCAAGCAGGTTCAGGTAACGACGGTAGTCGAAGAATGCAAGCACGAAATAGACGACGAGCCCGAACGCGGCCGTCGAGAGATTTGCCTTCCACATGCTATGGAAGACAGCCGCCTCGCGCGCGTTGCCGGCCGAGTATATCGCGGCGGTGCCGAGCGCCACAAGCGCCAGCATTGCCGCAAACATCAGCCAGTTGAATCTCTTCAGCTTATCCAGCATTACCTGTTCCTTGCAAAGTTCGAGTTTAGAGTTGGAGTTCGAGAGTGGAATTGTTCCTTTCTCCAATTCCTGACCCCTCCGTACTGACTCCTGACCCCTTCCTCCAACTCTCCAAATATCGCCTTAAGCACTGCATTCACCTTCGGCGCAGTAGTGCCTCCGCCCGACTCGCCGTTCTCGATCACCATCGCTATCGCCACCGTCGGATTCTCGGCTGGCGCGTAGGCGATAAACCACGTGTTCTTGCGGCGCGTGACGCCAAGGCCCACCTCGGCCGTCCCGGTCTTTCCCGCAACTGCGACCGCGACTCCATCGCCAGCGCGGTGCCCGGTACCGCCGTCCACCACCATCCGCATGCCCTCGCGCACTACGGCGAGGTCGCGCGCGGAGAACGGGAGCGGCGTGCGCTCGACCGGCGAATCGGCCCTTAGGCGCGGCCTCGCAAGGAAGCCCGTCCCTATCGCGCCAGCGAGACGCGCCATCTGAAGTGGCGTGACGAGAAGCTGGCCCTGGCCTATCGAAGCGTGCGCGAGATCGCTCGCGTACCACGGCAGGTCGTAGTGGATTCGCTTGTATTCTGCCGACGGCACGACGCCCGCGGAATCCTGCGGGAAGTCGATTCCAGTCTTCGCGCCGAGACCCATCGCGCGCGCCGCCGCGAAAAGCGCGTTCGTGCCGATGTCGCAGCCGAGGTTGGAGAAATAAGTGTTGCAGCTCTCCTTGATCGCGTGCCTCATGTCTATCTGGCCGTGTCCCCAGCGGCGCGCGCAGTGGAGCTTCATTCCACCGAGTTCGAAGACGCCCGTGCAGTCGTAGGTGGCCTCAGGAGGAACGCCGGCCTTGAGCGCCGCGAGGGCGGTAACAGGCTTGAACGTCGAACCGGGCGCGTACGTCTCGAAGCAGGCGCGGTTGCGGTAGTCGTTGCGGGCGTTCCTGAAAAGGCGGTTGTTCATCTCCGGCGTGAGCTGCGGCACGAGGAGGTTGAGGTCGTACGCGGGCGCGCTCGCGAGCGCAAGCACCGCGCCGTCGCGCGGATCGATGACGGCACATGCGCCGCGCTCGCCGCGAAGCTGCCGTTCAACGGCGCGCTGCACCGAGACATCAAGCGAGAGGCGAAGGTCTGGTCCGCGGCGCACCTCTCTGACGACCGTCTCGTCGACAGCAAAACCACGCGCGTCGACGGTGACCCTGAGCTCGCCCGAGGAACCGCGCAGATAGCTGTCGTAAAATGCCTCGAGCCCCTCGCGCCCGCACATCTCCTTGTCGCGGAAATTGAATTGCTCGCCGCTCGCAGACTCCGTCTCCCGGCGACCGACATAGCCGATGACATGCGCGGCGAGACGGCCTTTGGGATATGTCCGCTCCTCGGTCTCGATGCACGAAAATCCCGGAAACTCCATCGCATGCTCCGCAAAGCGCGCTATCGCCTCGTCGTCCACGTCGCGCCACACGACGAGCGGCCGCGCAAGCTGCTGGCGGATATGGCGCGCTATCGCGTTCGTAGTGAGGGAGGATGGCTCGCCGATTGTCGCAGAAACGGCGTCCACGGCGTTCGAGATCGCAAGCACCGTGTCGTTCCACGAGCGGCGCTGGAAGCCCTCGGGGTTCACGACAATCGACACAGACGCGCGGTTGTCGGCGAGAACGGTTCCGTCGCGCGCGAGGATGCGCCCGCGAGGCCCTGCGGTCAGCACGCTGCGTATCGCCTGTCTTGCGCCGTCGTAGGAATGTTTCGCCGCGTCGACGAGCTGCACCTGCGCGAGACGGAAGCCAAGCGCCACTAGCCCGGCGATGAAGACGATGCCGACGGCAAGTACCGAGAGGTCGCTCGCGATGGACGCGTCGTCACGCATCGGCACCCGCCTTTCTCCAGAGTCGCGGAAGAACGACAAACGCAAGCGAGAGGAAAACCGCGCCGACAGGCACCGAGAGCAGGATTCTCACCGGGGCGCCCGCGCCTTCCGTGACAAGCGCAAGCCATACCTGGTACGCTGGGTAAGCGACGGCGATCCAGACGGCCGGCTCGCGGAAGAACCTTATCGCCACGGCTATGGCGGCGAAGAAGACCATCGCGGACCCGGGGGGCAGCGAGCAGACCGCCTCCTCGAAAGCGCCTGCGGCAACCGCTGCCATAATCCATATGGGCATACGCGTCTCGACCGCGAAAAAGACGGCGAGCGACAGGAGTACCGGAAATCCTAGCGAGCCGATCGAAGGCAACATGTCCTCAAGCGCCCCGCCAAGGACGAGGGCAACGACGATGAACGCAAACTGGACGACGTTACTTTTCACGGCGGATGAAGACGTCCCTCAGCGTCGCAAAGTCGACAGCCGGCAGCACTTCACCCTCTCGTCTCGGCGAATCAGAGTCGTTTCTGACTTCGAGCAAAGTGCCAACGGCGATCCCCTTGGGATATACCCCTCCGAGACCCGACGTGTAAACCGGACTGCGCGGCGGGACCTCCGCCGCAGACAAAATGTGCTTAAGGGCAAGACGCTCCCCGGTGCCGCCCGCGAGCGTTCCGCGCAAATTTCCGCCACCGGGGAGCGCAACCTCGCAGCCGACGCCGACAGAAGGATCGGTGACGAGGCGGATTTCTGACGTGTGGGGCGTCACGGACTCGACACGCCCGACTAGCCCTTCGGGAACGACGACTACCGCCCCCTCGCGCACGCCCGCTAGAGACCCCTTGCCAACCCTCATGGTGCGACGCGGCCCCAACGCGCCGCCGGCGGCGAGGACCTCTGCGACGAGCCATGTCTCCGGGTTTTGATCCCTGTATTCAAGGACACGCCTAAGCCGTGCGTTCTCGGCCTCGAGCCGCGCGACATCGTCACGCGCAAGCGCAAGCGCGGCGACCTCGCGCCTTAGCGCCACGTTCTCGGCGCTTGCCGAAGCACCGTGGCAGGCTCCCTTCACGCGTGACCAGACCTTGTCGGAAAACGAGCGGCGAGCGCGCTCGGCGGGGAATATCGACTCAAGCGCAGTCCCGCGGGAAAAGGCAACGACCGCCACAGCCACCGCCCCGAGGGCGATGAGCGCGTATGCACCGGTCGATCTGGCTTTCATTCTGGCAAGTCCTCACCTAAAAGCGGACTTGCCGAAGACTCTATGCACGCTTGTTCTTCGCGAGGAAGTCGAGCTCGTTCATTACGACGCCCGTGCCCTCCGCGACAGCCGAGAGCGGATCGTCCGCCACCGTGACGGGAAGTCCCGTCTGCTGCGCGAGAAGCTTGTCGAGACCTTTGAGCTGCGAGCTTCCGCCCGACAGAACAAGGCCCCTGTCCACAAGGTCAGCCGCGAGTTCCGGTTCACACTTGTCCAGCGTGGTCCTCACTGCGTCCACGATCTGGCTGACCGGCTCCTTCAGGGCTCCCCTGATTTCCTCGGAGGTTATCGTCAAAGTCTTCGGCAACCCCGCCACTATATCTCTGCCCTTGATTTCGAGCGTCTTCTCCTCACCAGTCGGGAAGGCGCTCCCTATCTCGATCTTTATCATCTCGGCCATGCGCTCGCCGATCAGCAGGTTGTAAACCCGCTTGATGTAATTCATGATGCATTCGTCCATCGCATCGCCGCCAGCCGCGCGGGCGGAGTAGGCATGGACTATGCCGGCGAGCGAGATGATCGCCACCTCGCATGTGCCGCCGCCGATATCGACAATCATCGAGCCCGCCGGCTCGCTGACAGGAAGCCCGACGCCAATCGCCGCGGCCATCGGCTCCTCGATCAGAAAGACCTCGCCTGCGCCGGCCGCATGCGCTGCATCCTCGACCGCGCGCTTCTCGACTTCGGTGATGCCCGATGGCACGGCGATGACCATGCGCGGCTTCGCGTACTTGGACCAGAAGCGCTTCGGGCAGACCTTGTTGATGAAATAGGCAAGCATCGCCTCGGTGATGTCGAAGTCGGCTATCACGCCCGACTTCATCGGACGGATCGCGATAATGTTGCCCGGCGTCCTGCCAAGCATCCGCTTCGCCTCCTCGCCCACAGCGAGAACGCGCTTGGAGCCGGCCTGGATCGCGACGACCGAGGGCTCGCGAAGGACGACTCCGTGGTCCTTGGCGTACACGAGCGAGTTCGCCGTGCCAAGGTCGATGCCGATGTCTGTCGAGAAGAAAGACTTTAGCTTAGGTATGCGGAACATTTCGTAGTCCTAATTATCCGATTGTGATGGATATTTTATGCAATTTTCGTCCGCGCGTCAACCGAAAAATGCCTTGTAAAGCGACCTGACGGCATTGTCGCGGTCCTGCTTCCTTACGGCGATCATGAACGAGACCTCGGACGAACCCTGGTTAACCATGGAAAGCGAGATTCCGACCGATGCAAGCGCGAGGCAGGCCTTCGCGAGCATGCCAGGCGTGTAGCACATGCCCTCGCCCACCACCATGAGCGTCGTGATGTCGCGCTCGACGGTGACGAAATCGGGCTCAAGCTCGCGGCGGATCGTCGAAACGACGCGGCGCTCGATCTCCTTCGGGAGGTACTGCTCCTTGATGACGATGCACTGGGAGTCGACGCCCGAGGGCATATGCTCGTAGGGGACGTGTTCGGTCTCGAGAATCTGGAGAAGCCGCCTGCCGAAGCCGATCTCGCGGTTCATCAGGTACTTTTCGACGACGATGTTGCAGAAGCCGTCTGCGCTCGCGATGCCTACGACCGTGCCGGGGACGACGCGCCGCGACTGCTGGATCATCGTACCAGGCTCGCCGGGGTGGTTCGTGTTGCGGATGTTGATCGGGATTCGCGCACGGACCGCCGGGATGACAGCGTCGTCGGCGAAGACGCCGAAGCCCGCGTAGGCAAGCTCGCGCATCTCGCGGTAGGTCATCGTGGGGATGCCCTCCTTCACTTCGGGAACGATGCGGGGATCTACCGGGTAGACCGAGTCGACGTCCGTGAAGTTCTCGTAGACGTCGGCGCAAACGGCCGCCGCGAGGATCGAGCCCGTGATGTCGGAGCCGCCGCGCGGGAACGTCGCGACCTTGCCGTCCTTCGTATAGCCGAAGAAGCCGGGGTAGATGACGATTCCCTCGAAGTTCGAGAACGCGCGCGAGAGCGTCGCGTAGCTGTCGGGATCGAGCGTAGCGTCGCCGAACTCGCCCTTCAGCACCATCCCCGTGTCCTTCGGGCTCGCATACCGAGCCTTCCTTCCGCGCGCCGCGAACGCGACCGCGACGAGCTTCGCGTTGTTGTCCTCGCCGGCTGCCTTGACGAGATCGAGGAACTCCTCGGGGCGGAGGTCCTTGACTTGTGCGACACGCGACCTCAAGTCGCGCGTGATGTCGGATATGATGTCCTCGCCGAGCTTGAGTTCGTCGGCTATGAGAGCGTAGCGCTCGACGACCGCGCCAAGCTGGCGGTCGATGTTCTCTCCTGCGAGCGCGGCCTTCGCGAGCGCGATGAGAAGATCAGTGACCTTCGTATCGCCCTTGTCGCGCTTCCCGGGGGCCGAGACGACAACGATGCGCCGCGCGGGATCCGCGAGGACGATGTCAATTACCTTGTTTAACTGCGTCGCATCCGCAAGGGAGCTGCCGCCAAATTTACATACCTTCATTTATAGCACCCTTAGCTTGACCGGGTCTTCGCCGATTACGCCCGACGCCTTGATTTCGGCAAGCGCCGCGTCGAGATCGGCCGAACGCGCCTTGCTAGTCATTGCAACGACCGGGACAGGGAGATTGCCCTCCGTCGAGCCCTTCTGCGAGAGAGCCGAGATGGAAACGCCGTGGCGACCAAGCGCGGAAGCGACGACACCCATCGCGCCAGGCCTGTCCGCGAGCATGAAGCGAAGATAGAACTTCGAGGCGATCTCGCCCGCCGCGCGAAGGCGAACCTTGCCCTCGCCGTAGTTCGGGACGCCTCTCGTATAGCGCGTCTCGTCGTAGGCGAGGTTGCGCGCGATGTCGCCAATGTCGCCAACGACAGTGGAAGCGGTAGGCGCACGACCAGCACCGCGCCCGTAGTACATCGTGTAGTCCGACATGTCGCCCTTCACGTACGCAGCATTGAACGCGTCGTTCACGTTGGCGAGCATGTGCGAAAAGGGAATAAGCGTCGGATGCACTCCGACCTCTACTTCGTCGCCGTCTTTTGCGACGCAGGCGAGGAGCTTGATGCGGTAGCCGAGGTCTGCTGCATACTTAACGTCCGCGCCGGAGAGACTGCGGATGCCCTCGACCTGAACCTGGTCGAGCGTCGGCTGGAATCCATACGCGAGAGCCGCGAGAATGCACGCCTTGTGAGCAGTGTCAAAGCCGTCGACGTCGAGCGAGGGATTGGCCTCGGCGTAGCCGAGTTTCTGCGCATCCTTGAGGACGACGTCGAAGGGAAGCCCCTCGTTCTCCATCCTCGTGAGAATGTAGTTGCAGGTGCCGTTGAGAATGCCGTGGATCGACTCAATCTCGTTGCCCGCGAGCCCTTCGCGCAGGACGCGGATGATCGGAATGCCGCCGCCAACCGACGCGCCGAAATATATGTCGACGTCGTTCTTCGCCGCCGTCTCGAAAATCTCGTGACCATATTCCGCGAGCAGCTTCTTGTTCGCTGTGACTACGCACTTGCCGCCGTTGAGCGCTTCAAGGACAAATGTCTTGGCGATGCCTGTGCCGCCAATTGTCTCGACGATGATGTCGATCTCGGGATCAGCGAGGACGCTTTTCGCGTCTGTAGTGAGAACGCCGTCGGGGACATTGATGCCGCGGTCCGTCGTGATGTCGAGGTCCGCGATCTTCTTCAAGACGATGTCGACGCCGAGGCGCTTCGCCATGACGTCACGATGCTTCAGAAGGCCGTCAGCGACTCCCGCGCCAACGGTTCCGAAGCCAAGAATTCCAACTCCTATCTGCTTCATGTCTACCCTTTTTCTCTGTTCAGTCACTCACCCTTGTCGCCAAATCTCAGAACGGCATGTCGTCTATCGCGCCGGCGTCATCGGGGAAATCGGGCTCTGCCGGGGCGGGAACGGGCTCGGTGGAAGAGCCGTCCGCATTGAGAACCTCGATCTTGAGACCCGTCAAGTCGGTGAAATACTTGACCTGGCCCTGCGGATTCGTCCACTCGCGGCCGTCGATGGCAAAGCGAATCTTGGCGCGCTGACCCTCGCGCACCGTGTCGAGCATGGAGGCGGCGTCCTTCTTGAAGGTGAACGCGATGTGGTTGGGCCACTTTGACTCGGTCCCGACATCATCTGTCATCACGACATCGCGCTTGGTGAATCCACTCGCAAAAGTCTGGAGCTGAAGCACCTTCTCGACAACGCCTGTATACTCGTAAATAGCCGCCATTTTCCCTACTTCCTTTTTTGTTTCGGGATATTATATCATTTTTTATCGCCTTCCACGGCCCGAAATTCAAATTATATGCAACGCGCGCGATTCGTTAGAATAGTGTGCACCCGGTCAAGAAAGTAGGTTCTTTCGAGATGGGCCCATTCGTCAAATACTGTGCACCATAGTAAA
>OCTX011962381.1_pt1 | contig 10474 bp, 8 predicted proteins | sample 1539691 | NCBI WGS metagenome assembly OCTX01 (sample SAMN02144231, study PRJEB22623) | gut metagenome | biome: sheep rumen | host: Ovis aries | place: New Zealand | reverse complement strand
GTCAAGTCCTCTTGTGTGTTGCTTGTTGCCGCCACATTGGCGATTGCAGCAAACGCATCAAATCTGTATCATACCTATACATACTCCAAAGAGTCCATGCGCGGTAAAAGCGAATTGGCCGGGCCTCATGAGTCAAAGGGCAGCGGTTTGACAAAGGAATACATCACGCAGTGGAGTTATGGAATTGGCGAGACGTGGACACTACTTGTGCCTAATGCCAAAGGAGGTGCTTCGGTACCTATAGGGCGCAATGAAAAGGCTATGGAGAAAGCCAATCCGCAGTATGGCCAGGTATATGCCCAGATGCAGCAGTATTGGGGTGACCAACCCATGACATCGGGCCCGGTTTATGTGGGTGCGTTCATACTGATGTTGTTCGTGTTGGCATTGTTTATCGTGAAAGGACCGTTGAAGTGGGGATTGCTTTTTGCGACAATATTGAGCATCTTGCTGTCGTGGGGACACAACTTTATGGGACTGACGAGTTTCTTTATTGATTATGTACCATTGTATAATAAGTTCCGTACAGTGTCATCCATTTTGGTCGTTGCAGAATTCACGATACCCGTGCTTGCGGTAATGGCTCTGGCAAAAATACTTGAAGAGCCGGAGATACTGAAAAAGAAATTCAAATGGGTCGTTGCCAGTTTCGCCCTGACAGGTGGTGCAGCGTTGTTGTTTGCGTTAATGCCAACAGTATTCTTCTCCAGCTTCAATTCAGCCAATGAGATAAGCACGCTCAACAGAGTATTTGCCGAACAGCCACAGGTGGGTCAGGAGATACTGGGTAGCCTGTCGGTGATGCGTCAGTCAATCTTTACGGCGGATGCATGGCGCAGTTTCTTCATTATAGCCATCGGTATGGCCTTGCTGTGGATGTACTATAAGAAAATACTTAAAGACTATGTGCTTGTGGCGCTGGTAGGCGCATTGTGCCTGGTGGACATGTATGATGTCAACCGCAGATATCTGAACAATGATAACTTTGAAGAACCGCATGCAGACTTGGGTGCTCCACAGGAGACACCGACAGATGCTCAGATTTTACAGGACAAGAGTTTGGATTACAGGGTACTGAATCTGTCTTCCAACACGTTCAATGAAAACGGCACATCATATTTCCACAAAAGTATCGGCGGCTACAATGCGGCAAAATTGGCGCGCTATAATGACTTGATAGCCCATTGCATCACTCCTGAGATGCAGAGACTGATGCCGGCGATAGCCGATGCCCAAGGTGATATGTTGAAGGTGGCTGGTGATTCAGTCTTTCCTGTCTTGAACATGTTGAATACAAAATATTTTATTCTGCCGTTGCAGAACAACAATACCATGCCAATGCCTAATCCGTATGCGTATGGCAATGCCTGGTTCGTAAACAAAGTGACGTTTGTGGATACGCCGAATGAGGAAATTATGTCTTTAGAAAAGATGAATCTCCATCAAGAGGCTGTGGCTAACAATTCATTTAAGGAGAAATTGGCGAATGTGCCGGCATTGAGCGACAGTACGGATAAGATAACCATGACTTCATATGATTGCAACGAGTTGCATTATGACGTGGAAACGAAAAACGGTGGACTTGCGGTATTTTCTGAAATATACTATCCTGATTGGACAGCGACGTTGGATGGTAAGCCACTGGAACTTGCCTGTGTGGACTATGTGTTGCGCGGTGCGGTCATACCGGCGGGCAAGCATCAAATAGTCATGGAGTTCCGCCCCGTATCGGTGAAGACCACTGAAGCGATTGCGTATGTAGCGATAGTAATACTGATACTGTCCTTCTTTGCGTCGGCCTATATTACGTTCCGAAAGAAAATTAAGGCGGAACCTGCCGCTGCACCGGCAAAGAAGAAATAGCTGTAAGTCGCACTGGTGTATAGTAAAGTGTGAAAACTTAAGCCAACGATGCTTAGATTTAAAAAGAAAGCCAAAGTCATAGACATTGTTATTACTGTCGTGGCTGGAATGTTCTCAGTGGGCATCATACTATATGGTGTTGCCTATTTCGGGCTCGAAGAGGCATGGCCTGAACTGGTTCTTAATATGTTTTACGTGGCCTGTCTGGTCATGATGTGGTTGTACTTTTTCAACCATCTCAAACCACAGCAGTTCAACTATTGGTGCTCGATATGTGTTGGCATGACAATTCTGTTGCGTGACATACTCTTTCCGCCTCCTCTGGCTAATTTTTCCTTACATTTGGCATGTCTTACATTGTCAGTGTTGTTGCTCTTGTTGCTTACTTTTTTCTATGCCCGCAAGAACTGGCGCAGTTACACCAAACGTAACTTGTGGGCTATTTGTGTAATCGACATGGTGATTGCTGCGCTTTATAACTACGACATCTATCTTGAGCCCATCAACGAATATACCGACTATCTCCTCACAGAAATTTGGATACGTCCCACTATTACCTATGGTCTTGTGGCTTGTTTTGTATCAGAAAGCGAAAATATTAAATAAAGTACAACATTAACAACATTATTCATGACGGCAGTAAGGTATATTTGCGGAGATATAATGTAGGTCATTGATATTACAAACAAAGGGGCATTCGTTAACGAATGCCCCTTTGTTTGTGGAACCAGCAAATGTGGCTTACTTACGCAAACCAAGTTTGCTGATGAGATCACGATAACGCTGGATGTCCTTACGCTTAATGTAGTTTAACAAAGCGCGACGTTTTCCAACTAAACGTGTCAAGGCCCTTTCTGTACTATTATCTTTACGGTTGGCCTTCATGTGTTCCGTCAAATGGGAAATACGGTATGAAAACAATGCCACCTGGCTTTCTGGAGAACCAGTGTCAGTGTTAGACTTTCCGTAGTTTCCAAAGATTTCTTTCTTCTTTTCAGAATCTAAATACATAAAATTTAAGTATAAATGTTATCAATGCCGACCCGTTATTGGGAAAGCGAGGGCAAAAGTACTACCTTTCTTTTGTTTGACAAAATAATTTTGAAGAAAAATGCATAATATTTTCTCTTTTTATGCAAGATAACGTTTTGTCTGATAGTAAAAATAGGATGAAAAATTGTACCTTTGCACCTCGAAAATCATAAATGCACATAATTAATCAAAATGCTGAATATCCGTAATATTGCAATAATAGCCCATGTAGACCATGGCAAAACGACACTTGTAGACAAAATGCTGATGGCCGGTAACCTGTTTCGAGATAATAAACAAGCAGGCAATCTGATATTGGATAATAATGATTTGGAGCGTGAACGCGGTATTACTATTCTGTCCAAGAATGTGTCAATCAATTATAAAGGAGTCAAGATTAATATCATTGATACGCCGGGACACTCAGATTTCGGCGGAGAGGTCGAGCGTGTGCTGAATATGGCAGACGGTTGTATCTTGTTGGTTGATGCCTTTGAGGGCCCGATGCCACAGACTCGCTTTGTTTTGGAGAAAGCTCTCCAGATTGGTCTGAAGCCTGTAGTCGTGGTTAATAAAGTAGATAAACCGAATTGCCGTCCTGAAGAGGTCTATGAGATGGTCTTTGACTTGATGTTCAGTCTGGGCGCAAGTGAGGACCAACTTGATTTCCCCGTGGTGTATGGTTCTGCGAAAAACGGCTGGATGGGTGAAGACTGGCGTCAGCCGACAGACAATATAGAATATCTTTTGGATAAAATCGTGGAGACGATACCAGCTCCACGTATTTTAGAAGGTACTCCTCAGATGCTGATCACGTCATTAGATTACTCCAATTATACCGGCCGTATAGCTATAGGGCGCATCCATAGAGGATGTCTGTCGGAAGGCATGAGCGTTACGATAGCACACCGTGACGGGACGATGGAAAAAACGAAGATTAAGGAAATCCACACCTTCGAAGGTATGGGGCATGTTAAAACAACCCAAGTGGAATGTGGTGACTTGTGCGCTATTGTCGGTTTGGAAAAATTTGAGATAGGCGATACGATATGCGACTCAGAGAATCCTGATCCGCTACCTCCGATAAAGATTGACGAGCCGACGATGAGTATGCTGTTTACTATTAACAATTCTCCTTTCTTTGGCCGCGAAGGTAAATATTGCACCAGTCGCCAGATAGAGGAACGCCTGCAAAAGGAATTGCAGAAAAATCTTGCTTTGAGAGTAGAAAAGACTGATGGTTTTGACAGTTGGATTGTTTACGGACGTGGTGTGTTGCATCTTTCTGTGCTGATAGAGACCATGCGTCGCGAGGGCTATGAGTTGCAAGTTGGCCAACCTCAGGTAGTGTATAAAACGATAGATGGTGTGAAATGTGAGCCTATTGAGGAAATGACAATCAACACGCCGGAGGAGTTCTCAAGCAAATTGATAGATATGGTGACGCGCCGCCGTGGCGAGATGGTCTCCATGCAGACGCAGGGTGACCGTATAAACATTGTTTTCAATATCCCTTCCCGTGGTATAATAGGCTTCCGTACCAATGCTCTGACAGCCAGTCAGGGAGAGGCAATAATTGCCCACAGATTCAAGGACTATGAACCATACAAAGGTGACATAGACCATCGCCTTAACGGTTCCATGATCGCGCTTGAGGATGGTACGGTGTATGCTTATGCCATCGACAAACTTCAGGACCGCGGGCGCTTTTTTGTATCCTCTCAGGATAAAGTCTATGCCGGACAGATAGTCGGCGAGCACATCCATGAGAATGACTTGGTTGTCAATGTGTCTAAAGCCAAACAATTGACCAATGTCCGTGCAAGCGGTACGGATGAAAAAGCACATATTATTCCCCCTGTGATATTCTCTTTGGAAGAGGCTCTGGAATGGATAAAAGAGGACGAATATGTGGAGGTTACACCAAAGAGTATACGTATGAGAAAAGTCATCTTGGACCACTTGGCACGTAAACGTGCGGTCCGTGAATAAGACATAAATAAAATTTTGATATCAATCAGGAGAGAACGCTGACGACAGATGTTCTCTCTTCTTTTTTGTAGTTTGTTTATCTAAGGGCAAACTAACGGAAAGACATAGCCCGAAAACTAAAAACTCTCTACCTGGTAGAAATAACATCAGTTACGTGGATAAAAAATGTCACATCCTAAAAACTATATTCTGTTATCAGTTGATGAGGATTGAAAGTACGCCAATTCTGATTTATTTAATAATTTTGTATTCGTAAAGACGATATGATTATGAATTATAAAGACACTGAGGCCCTGAGGTATCACTCAATGGGTAAACCGGGTAAAATAGAGATAACACCGACCAAACCACATTCCACCCAAAAAGATTTATCGTTGGCATATTCGCCTGGCGTGGCTGTACCCTGTCTGAAGATACAAGAAAACCAACAGGATGTATATAAATACACTAATAAGGGAAATCTTGTCGCTGTGATTTCCAACGGTACTGCCGTGCTTGGGCTCGGCAATATCGGCGCCATGAGCGGAAAACCTGTCATGGAAGGTAAATGCCTGCTGTTTAAAATATATGCCGGTGTTGATGCCTATGATATAGAAATCAACGAGACTGATCCTGAAAAGTTTATTGCTGCTGTCAAGGCCATTGCTCCGACATTCGGAGGAATAAACCTGGAGGATATCAAGGCTCCTGAGTGCTTTGAGATTGAACGTAGGTTGAAAGCAGAACTCGATATCCCTGTCATGCATGACGATCAGCATGGTACGGCTATTATTTCTTCGGCCGGACTGATAAATGCCTGCGAAATCGCCGGCAAGAAGTTGGAGGATGTCCGTCTTGTTGTCAGCGGTGCCGGTGCAGCAGCAATAGCATGCACAAGACTATATGTGTCGTTAGGTGTCAGGAAGGATCATATACTAATGCTTGACCATCTGGGTGTCATTACAGACGACCGTGAGAATCTCACTCCGCAGAAAAAGGAATTTGCCACATCACGCAAGGATGTTCATACTTTGGAGGAGGCAATGAAAGGCGCTGACGTGTTTGTGGGCCTGTCTAAGGCCGGAGTCCTGACAAAGGAGATGGTTAAGACAATGGCGGATAAACCTATTATTTTCGCCTTGGCAAATCCAGACCCGGAAATAACATACGAAGATGCGTTGGAGGCTCGTCCTGATGTCATTATGAGTACAGGTCGTTCAGATTACCCCAATCAAATAAACAATGTCATAGGCTTTCCTTATATATTCCGCGGTGCATTGGATACGGCGGCAACGTGTATCAACGAAGAGATGAAAATAGCTGCCGTGAAGGCTATCGCGGAATTGGCTAAATCTCATGTGCCGGATGTAGTTAATCGCGTGTATCATGTCAACCAATTATCATACGGTCCTGAATACTTTATTCCGAAGCCTGTAGACCCGCGTTTGATAACAACCGTAGCTATCGCAGTGGCAAAGGCGGCAATAAAGAGTGGAGTGGCACGAAAGGAAATAAAAAACTGGGGTGAATACCGCATTCGCCTTCGTGAGTTGATGGGACAGGAAACCAAATTTACGCGTTCTATCTATGACGCAGCGCGTCAAAACCCAAAACGTGTCGTTTTTGCCGAAGGCTCTCATCCTAAGATGATGCAGGCGGCAGTCATGGCAAGGGAGGAAGGCATCTGTATGCCTATATTGCTGGGCAATGACAAATATATTCATAAGGTGGCGCAAGAGTTAAATATAGATATCAGTGGCATCGATATTGTCAATTTGCGCGATACGGCTTTGGCCTCAAAACGGGAAGAGTATGCCACAGACTTGGCTCGGACAAGGCAACGTGAGGGCATCACCTATGAAATGGCCAACGATATGATGAACGACCGCAACTACTTCGGCATGATGATGGTCAAGATGGGTGATGCTGATGCGTTTATCACTGGACAGTATTCAAAATATAGTGGTACCATCAAGGCTGCAAAGTCGGTTATAGGCATCCGGCCACCTTTCAAGCATTTTGGCACAATGCATATTCTTAATTCCAAAAGGGGCCTGTATTTCATTGCCGACACACTGATTAACCGTCATCCCGACGGTGAGACAATATATGATATTGCCCGCCTGACAGCCCATTCGGTCAAATTCTTCAATAGGAAACCTGTCATGGCTATGATATCCTATTCTAATTTCGGATCAGACAAGACGGGAAGTCCTGCCATGATGCATCAGGTTGTGGAACAATTACAGACTAATTTCCCCGACATGGTCGTTGATGGCGAGATGCAACTGAATTTTGCTTTAAATAATGAGTTGCGCGACAAGAAGTATCCGTTTACCCGTATGCTTGACAAGAAGGTCAATACGTTGATTTTCCCGAATCTGAGTTCTGCCAATAGTTGCTATCAAATCTTGCAGAGCATGGGTGAACAGGTCGAGGTTATCGGTCCGATTCAAATGGGATTGAACAAGCCGATTCATTTTACTGACGCTGAGAGTACGGTTCGGGAGATAGTGAATGTTACCGCCGTAGCTGTGATAGATGCAATTGTTGAAAGTAAAAAGAACCAAGACCTATAAAAATAAAATCGGAGAGGAATTGTTTTGATTCTTCTCCGATTTTATCTTATTCCACCAACAGGTTCATGTTGTTTGTGTTACTCAGAACCTCGCTTTGGGCTGTCAACTGATTTAGGATTTTGTAGTGAGGGACACTGTCCTGCTTTATCTTTTCAAATCCTGTCTTAAAATTCTTAATCGCATTGTACGACTTTGCCATGGAGTGCTGCAATTTCAGTTTATTGTAGCGTGTGCCCCATTCTGACAACAGGCAATATCCGTTGTTAGACGGATCTTTTACTTGGAGTTGCGGTATGGGCAAGTCATCCATTTTGTAAGGAATTTTCTCTGTCTTTTTGTAAGGCGTGATTTCCACTTGTGTTGTTCCACGTTCAATGATACCCAGCTCCTTTGCGGCTGCATAGGAGAGGTCTATCATTGTGCCTCTGCCCAAACGGTCATTAACCTTGACGATAACTTCATTACCTGTCTTGGTGTCTTTGACTTTCAACATTGTCCCAAACGGAAGTGTCTTGTGGGCACATGTAAAACTGTCTTTGTGGTAAATGTCACCGCTACTTGTGCGGCGGCCATGGAAACGGTTGGCATAGTATGTTGCCTTCCCTGTCTTCTGCGCAAGGACAGCACAACAGTCTGTAAGGATAATCAGCAATACAAGTAAAATTTGTATAAACTTCATTAAAAAACAATTCGTATCATGTTACTTCTTCGAGCTGACAAAACAGTCTATTACAAACTGATAAATAGTTCATAATCCAAGTAAATGATCACATTCCGACATGCAAAGTTGGCTATTTTTTTTGGAAATAACCAAATTTTCATGCGTTAAACTTTGCTGAATTTCATAAATTTGCACTCAAATAAGCATAAAAAGACAATAGAAAAACGGGTTAGACCATAACCTAACGCGTATTTTACGTTTTTTAACAAACTGACAAAGATTTTTTTGCTTCTATGGTTATTGGAAAGTTAGATTTGGGTGAAAAACCGGTTGTTCTGGCGCCGATGGAGGATGTGACAGATATTGGATTTCGTACGCTGTGCAGGAAGATGGGTGCTTCAATGGTCTATTCTGAGTTTGTTTCATGCGATGCACTGACCCGTTATGTCAAAAGTACGCTACAGAAGCTTACAGTGAATGATGAGGAGCGCCCTGTCGCTATCCAGATTTACGGTAAGGATCCAGGAGCTATGGCCGAGGCGGCGCATATCGTGGAAGAGACGAGTCATCCTGATGTGATTGATATCAATTTCGGCTGTCCTGTGAAAAAGATAGCCGGTAAGGGAGCAGGGGCAGGTTTGTTGCAAAATGTCCCTTTGATGCTCGATATAGCCCGCAGGGTTGTGGCGGCGACTAAGACGCCGGTAACGGCTAAGACACGCTTGGGATGGGACATGAATCAGATAATAATTTCCACACTTGCTGAACAGTTGCAAGACTGCGGTATACAGGCTTTGACTATTCACGGCAGGACACGCTCGCAGATGTATAAGGGTGATGCAAACTGGGATTTTATCAGGGAGGTCAAGGAAAATCCGCATATAACTATTCCTATAATAGGTAACGGCGATATAGATTCCCCTGAAAAAGCACAGAATGCCTTTGAGACGTTTCATGTCGATGCCGTAATGGTCGGCAGGGCCACATTTGGCAGGCCCTGGATTTTCAAGGAGATGCACGACGCATTACATCCTGAAAATCCCGTCGACACGACTGCCATCATCCCGAGCCAATATGAGCCTATGACACCAGATTGGAAACTTGATGTACTGAAAGAACAGGTCAGGCTGAGCATAGAGCGTATTGACGAGTATCGTGGCATACTTCACTCAAGAAGACACATTGCCGCAAGTCCTTTATTTAAATGTATACCTGATTTCCGACAACATCGCATCGCGATGCTCCGCGCCACAACCAAGGATGAACTTTTCCGCCTGATGGAAGAAACACGACCGCTACTTAATGACTCTAAGTAAATTTACCGCAGTTGTTTGCATAGGCGTCTTATTCTTGTTCGTGGGATGCCGGGAGAAGCCGCATGGCATCTTCACGGACGTGAGGCGCATATCTGCCACTCCTGTAAAAAATCAGGGAGAATGGTCCGCCGGATGGATTTATGCCACGTTATCCCTGATAGAGAGCGAACGCATTTGTGTACATGACTCTCTTGAATTGTCACCGACATACCTCATGCGCAAACACTGTGAGGACGAACTGACAAAGCAACGGCCGGTTCAAATGACTGCCACACCGACTTATTGCTTCCGCTTGTTGGAGCGTCATGGTATCATCCTTCACGATTTTTATCGCCAGACACTGTTTGCTTCTGAAAAGATGTTCTTGCAAAATCTTAAAAAACATCATAAAAACAGGGATATATGCAACTATATAATGGACACAACGTTTGCCTATGTGCCACCGGTGGTGTCTTTGTACGGTGTGGTTTATACTCCGCTGGAAATGATGAACTCCGTGTTTAAACGTAAAGCATACGAGGCATTTGCGACATACAGTACAGACTCCTTGCCGGGCGACAGACAAAAAGAAATGTACACCTACGTCTGCCGTCAAGATGTTGCTGACACGATAGTGAATACACTAAACACCGGGCATACGCTGGTGTGGTATGGCGACACCCTGTGTGCAGGCTACTCTTCCAGGGAAGGTGTCGCTACGGAAACAGCCGAATCGTTACGGCCGTCCTTGCATACAGCCTGCGCCCATGCGATGCACATTATTGGCATGGCACATCCGCAAGTTAAAGTCACAGACACGAGCCTGACATATTTTATAGCTAAAGATTCCCATGGCGTACATACAAAGCGCCACGGTTATATGTATTTATCCGAAAACTTTATCCGGCAGCATACCATAGCATTATACAGATTGAAAAACACGCAGAGCCCCAATTAAACTAAAATTTCCCTGCTGCAGTCCTTTTCCGTTGCCGCCTATATATAATATAATGTACTTTCCGTGTTCCTCTGCGCCTTTGTCGCAGTCCCCTTGTCCTGTGTCCGGCTCCGCG
>OCTX014560013.1_pt1 | contig 10475 bp, 8 predicted proteins | sample 1539691 | NCBI WGS metagenome assembly OCTX01 (sample SAMN02144231, study PRJEB22623) | gut metagenome | biome: sheep rumen | host: Ovis aries | place: New Zealand | reverse complement strand
ATTCCCAAAATTGATTATTTTTAAAAATAATTAATTTAATAAAAAATTAAATATTTAATTTTAATAAATAATAAATATATTTTTCAAACTTATTAAAATTAATTAAATATTTTTTAATCTTATTTCTTGAGCTTTTTCTACAATCATTTTTTTAATATTATCATTAATACTATTTTCTATTTGCTTTTTTTCTCTTTGTGTATAAAAAAATAAAAACGCATTTGTTAAATCTACATAAAATTTTTCATTATTTATATAATTATTAGAATTATATATTGATTTGACTCTTGAATCATCATATTCATACCAATTAGAATCAAAAAAATTTCTACATATTGCTATATTATGTCCACATTTTGCTCCACCATAATGTTTAATAAATCCAGTTAATTCATATTCTAAATTTGCACCATTACTATTAACTGCAATATCTTTAGATTCGAAGGTCGGAGGAATTTCTAAATTATGTGAATAAAAATCTTTTTCTCCAATTCTTTTTAAATTTATTATTAAAATTTTTGGAAGAGATATTAAAATGGATTGTGTAGATATATGAAATAGATTGCATTTTTTACAAAAAAAATCTTTTTCATTAATATGAAAAACCTGTTCTTGATAATATTGTATTGCATTTTTTAATCCATTTATTTTTTTGTTTTTCCTATCGACAATTGGCAAATTTAAAACACTTATTATTTGAAAAGTGTAATTAATATAATTACACCTTTTATTTTCACATTTATATACATCTAATTGAAAACCATAAAAATTATCAATAATAGGTGATTGCCTTTTCTCTCTATATTTTTGAAAAAAAATTTGAAATTTTTCTTTTTTAAGATTATCATCATCTAATTTACTTATAAAATATATTGGGGAATAATCAATTTTAAAAAAAGGTTTAAAATTTTTTAATTCATTTGCTAAAACACTTAAAATATATATGATACAGAAATTACTATCATTTTGATTTCCATAACTAAATAAATTTGTCATATTAATTAACTGAGAATAAAATTTATTTGGAGCAAAATATTGTTGAGATTCTTGATTTATTAAATTTGCTAATAAGTGACGGAATTTATTTGTAAATTCTGGAAAATTAATGTCAGAACAATCTACTAATAGATTCTTTGTTAAAATAAAGGTATTTTTTAAATTTTGGAGAGCAGCATTTAGAAAGCATGTATTTCCAATATTAAGAAGACCTATTGTTCCATTATAACATTTAATTTTTTTTTGGCTAGGTTCAACTATATCTAATTTATTTTTAGGTTGTTGAGTTACTTGACTTATTCTTCTATTTGATTTTATTTTAGGCTCAATATAAGTTGGCTTAAGTACATTTTGTTGCATTTTGTTCTGTAGATTATTAAAATTAATTGTTTGTATATTTGATGATAAATCTACTGTTATTTTTGGGATAACTGGAGTTTTATTGGATACAACTTTTGTTTTAGTGGGCTTGAATTTCTGATTATTATAATTATAAAGTGGTTGTCTATTATAATTATTATAATTCCACATTCCTCAAATTTTGAAAATAAAAAATATCATATTTTTAAATAATAATTGAAAATTAGTTAAGCTTAATATTTCTTAATAATTCATAAAATCTATTTAAATTACCATCTTTTACTAATATGAAAGTAATTATTGTTGATTCTAAAAATAATAAAAGACCTATTAATATAATGGAATCTGAAACAGTCTCAGAATTAAAAAATCAAATTAAAGGAAAAAATATAATAGTTGGCGATATAGAGTTACTATTTAATGGCCAGATTTTACAAGATAATGATTTCATGATGGATTTAGGAATAGCAGAAGGTTCAATTATAAATTATTTGGGAATATTTAAAGCAGGAGAAAAAATAAATCATATATAAAAGATATATTTTATATTATTTATTATTATATTATACAATAATATTACTTAAATTTGAATTTATCAATATTTATTTTATTTTAAGACAAATTTGATTTAATTATTCAGGTATTTTAATTGCATATTGTTTACACCATTCTTTTACATTTTTTTCGTATTCTTGTCTATTTTCATTATATAATTTTGCAATTTCTCCTCTATATGGACTATAAGGATTAGGCTTACTAAGAATTATAAAAATAGATGAAAGTACTGTACTAATATCTTGAGCTCTTTTCCAACCCTCAGATTCTGTTATAGAAGCAACACAAACTTTACCGGTACTTTCTTGTATATTCATATGATATATTTTTGTTTTACAATAAACAGATGGAGCTGAATTTGGATAATCTGAAGGAAATTTAATTTCAAATTGAAACATATATCCATCAAAAGGGGAATTTCTTGGTCCTCTCATCAAAGCATTCCATTCAAATATATTTGTTTTTTTTTTAGGTCCTGCTGAGCATCCTATTTGGCATAATAAACCTGATTTTTTAAGCAGGTCCCATTCTTCTCTTATTACTTCTTCTGCAGATTTTTGCATTTAATTAATTTCTCAATTTTTAAAATAAAAAGTAATCTTAACTAATTTTAATTTTGAAAAAATTAGTTAAGAAAAAATACTAGTTATTTGCTTAACTAATTTTAATAATCAAATTAGTCTTCTGATTGATATGGCAGAAAATTCTATAAGAGAGCAATTAGACAAAATAAGGAAAACAAATTTATTATCTTATATAGGCTGTTCAACTGGTCCTAAAAAAAAAACTAATATATTTGAATGGAATGCTTTAATAAAAGGACCAAATAAATCTTGCTATGAAAATGGAATGTTTCAATTGTCAATTAAGTTTCCTACAAATTTCCCAAATGACCCTCCAGAAATAAAATTTATCACAAAAATTTACCATCCAAACATTTCATTAGACAACGGAGTAATTTGTATTTCAACTATTTCTTCTGATTGGGAAAAAAATCCAGATATTATAAGTGTTTTATATTCAATTTATGATTTATTAAAAATTCCAAATTTAAGCCATGGACTAAATAAAGAAGCATTATCTTTATATAAAAGTGATCCCGAACAATTCAAAAAGAAAGCAAAAGAATTCACCCAAGAAAATGCTTTAAAATTAATTAATAGTTAATTTATGAAATATTTTAAAATAAAAAATATAAATAAAATTACTTATTATTTAGAGTTTTTTTACAGCTTATTAAATTTCATTTAAATAATTTGAAATCTCCTTCAGATAGCCGATATAATCAATATTATTTCCGATTTTAATATAACATAAAAAAAATATTTTATCTAAAGTAGGTGTTCCATCAATCGGATTACATTTTTTATCATTATATTCATACCATTTTTCATCAAACATATTTTTACAAAAAGCATAATTATGTCCTGATCTCTCTGTTCCATTATGTTTTATAAAACCCCTTAATTCATATATGGTATTAATATTTGAATTTTTAATTATTTTTCCCATCTCCAATTCAAAAGGTATTTCTATATCATTATAATAAGCTTGTTTTTCACCTACTCTTTTCAAATTTATCATTAAAATTGGAGGTAATTCTAATATGATAACTTGAAGATTTAAAGATAATTTACCACAACTTTTGCAATCAAAATTTTCATCGAATTCACTTAATTCTTGGAAATTCTCAAAACATTCTTCCAAACTTTCAACATTTTTTGATTTCGAAACAATAGGAAAGTCAAAAAAGTTTGAAGATTGAAAAGCATAAGTTACTTTATTGCAAGAAGTGCATCTCATTCGATTCACATGAAAAATATAAAACAACTTAATAATAAGAGATTTATTCCTTGATAAAAATGATCTTTTCCATCCATCAAATTTTTTTGAAAAATTTTCATTTTCTAAAGCCAATTTATCATATTTTATATAGTCTTCTCTTTTTGCAGAATTAAGCTTTCTATGTATAATATTAATTAAAGAAATATAAAAGATAGTCGAATCATATTGTTGATTACCATAAAATTTTTTATCTTCTTTACCTAAAATATCTTTGAATCTATCTGGTGAGAAAAATCTTTTATTGGCTTTGCAAATATTTATTAATAATTCTTTTAAACTATCTAAAAAAGTATCATCTTTTTCTAATTTTATTATATTTAAGGTAAATTGAGGTATATTTTTTAAAATTTGTAGCATTGATATTATATAGCAATTATTTGATTCATTTTTTAAACCAGATATTCCATATCCTTTTTTAGAAAAAAGATTTACCACATCCTTTTGATATATTTTTCTTTGATTTAGAATACGTATCTTTAAATCTTCTTTTAATTTATTATATTGTTGAATTTTATTATTAAAAGAATATTCATTATTGTTATTTTTTTCATTGTCTTGAATTTCATTATATAATTTATTTAATTCATCTTCAATTTTATAAATTTCTTTATCTTTATTTTCTTCATTATCATCTTTTTTTTGAACTTGTACCACATTTTTCTTAATTTTAAAATTACTTTTGAATTTTTCATTTATATTAGATAATAATTCATTTATATTATTAGATTGATTTTTTCTTTTTATTTCTAGGGCAATTTTGAATTTATTTATTGCTTCTTTAATAATATTATAATTTTGTTTCTTTTTTTCTTCTGATTTTTTTTTTGATAATTGTATTTGATTTATTAATTCTATAATTTTCTTATTTAATTGCTCAAACTTTTCATTAGTTTCTTTTTTTAGAATTTCTGTTTTACATTTATTTTCTTTTAATTGTTCTGTCAATTGATTATTGTAATTTTTTAATTTTTCTATTTCCAAATCTTTTTTTTGAATAGTATTTGATAAGGGTATAATTAATTCACTTTTTATTTCATTTTTAATTTCATTTTTTAATAGACCTTCTTTTTCTTTGATAAATTTTTTTTTCATTTCATACATAATAATGCTATCATTATAAAATGAATAATCTTGTAACATTCTATTATTTTTCATATCATTTTTTATTCTAAGTTGTTTTAGAATAAAATTTTCTTGTTTTTGTATTTTTAATTGATTTAAAAATTTTATTTCATTATTTTTAGCAAAATCATCTTTAATATGGATAATAGTATTCTTATTTTCTGAAAGAGTATCTTCCTTTAAAGGTCCCATAAGATTTCCCATTTTATTATAAAAAAAAATTATTAAGATTTTTTAAATAGAGCTAAACTAATTTTTACTCCTTCAAAAATAGTTAAATTTAAGATTTAAGTTCTTTTTTATATTATTTTTATTGAATGAATTTTGAAAAGGAAGATAATATAGATCATGATAGATTTTCAAGGCAAATAAGAACTTATGGAATACAAACTACTAAAATATTATCTAAATTAAAAATATTTATCTTTGGATTAAGAGGATTTGGAATAGAAATTGCCAAAAATATTATTTTATCTAATCCTAAACAAGTCTCAATATTTGATGATAATATATGTCAGATAAATGATTTAGGCTCTAATTATTTTTTAAGTAATGAAAATGTTTTGAAAAAGGAAAGGAGAGATAATGCTTGTCTAAAAAAATTGTCAGAATTAAATCCAAATACTAAAGTTAATATTGAAAATGATTTTCTGGCTAAAATTAAAGAATATGATGTAGTAATTATAACAGAAATAATGAAATCAGCTCAAATATATAAAATAAATAAAGAATGTCATGAGAATAATAAAGGCTTTATTTATTCCCTTTCATGTGGATTATTTGGATTCATTTTTTCCGATTTTGGTGATAAGCATATTATAACTGATAAAACAGGAAAAGAAAAAAGAAAATTTTATATTACAGATATAACAAAAGATAAAAATGGAATTTTAAAAATAGATTATAATAATACAGATGAAAGAATATTAAACAATGGCTATTTAATTTTTAAACAAGTTGAAGGTATGGTGGAATTGAATTCATCAACACCAAGGCCTTATCAGGTAAATGAGGAAAAAAATGATGAAATTTTTATAGGAGATACTTCAAATTTTGGGGATTATACTGGAGGAGGAATAATTGAAGAATATTTTTTCCCAATAAGCATGAAATATAAGTTACTTGAGGATAATATAATGAATCCAACTTTCACTATGATGAAATATGATTATTCAGAAAATAAAAAAGAAAGACAAAAATTGTTGCATATTCTCTTTATTTTTATTCAAAAATTTTATGACATTAATGAAAAATTGCCAGATTTAAATAATGAAAAAGAATCATCAGATATATATAATCAGATTATAAGTTTTTCAAAAAATATAACTGGTAATGATTTTTTCTCTGAAATGCCTCATTTAGATGAAAATCTTTTAAAAGATTTAATTAAATTTTCTAGAGCTCAACATCCTTCTCTATGCTCATTTTTAGGTGGATTTGTAGCCCAAGAAGCTATTAAATTTACAGGACTATATTCTCCTTTAAATCAATGGTTTTGGATTGATATATACGATGAAACTATAATAAATTTATCTAATGCAGATAGAACATTAAAGAATAGTAGGTATGATGATTTAATTGCTATTTATGGTAATGAAATAATTGAAAAATTACACAAAAGTAATATATTTTTAATAGGAGCAGGAGCAGTTGGAAGTGAATATTTGAAAATATTATCTTTAATTGGAGTATCGACTGAAGATAATTATAAAGTAATAGTCACTGATAATGATTGTATAGAAAATTCAAACTTAAATAGGCAATTTCTTTTTAGAAAAGAGCATATTGGAAAAAGTAAATCATTAGTTGCTTGTCAAGAGGTAAAAAAAATAAATCCAGATTTCCATTGTGAGGGTTATCAAGTTGAAGTAAGAGAAGAAAATGAGGATTTATTTAATGAAGACTTTTATAAAAAACAAGATTTTGTTTTAATAGCAGTAGATAATGTTAAGGCAAGAATGTATATTAACAATCAATGTACCTTACATGGTATAAAACTAATAGAATGTGGCACATTAGGTGAACAAGCAAGTAGTCAATTAATTATTCCTTTTACATCAGATGAATATAAAGGAAGTGAAAAAAATACAAAATTTGGAGTTTGTACCATAAGAAATATTCCTTCTATAATAGAGCATTGTATAGAATGGAGTGGTAATAAATTTTCTGAATATTTTGATAAAAATATTAAAAATTTAAAAAACTTCTTAAATAAACCTAAATCTTTTTTTGAAGAAAATGATGGAGAAGATTATTATGAAAAATTGATTTATTTGAAAGAATATTTAAAAATTTATAAAACTAAAAGCTATGATAATTGCTTAATCTTTGCAAAAAAAATTTTCAATTTAAATTTTAAAACTATAATCGAAGATATTTTAATAATAAATCCTCCAAACAAAAAATCAAAAGATGGAAGTAATTTTTGGAAAGGAAGTAATAGACTTCCTCACATCCTAAAATATGAAGAGAATGATAATTATTATTATTATTTGGAATATTTTTCATATTTATTAGCAGAATCATTAGGAATTCCAATTAATACAGATAAAGATTATAAAATTAAATTTTGTAAATTAATTACTTTTCCTAAAAATGAAGAAATTTTATTTAATTTAAATTTTAAAAATGAACTCAAATATAATGAAGAAAAATTAAAAAAAATTCCTGACTTAGAAAAAGAATTACTATTAATGAAAGATGATTTAACTGATAATAATAATGAGATAATTCACGAGCAAATTTTTGAAAAAGATCATGATGAAAATCATCACGTTGATTTTTTGTATTTTTCATCTATTTTAAGGGCAAATAATTTTAATATTGATTATTGTTCAAGGGACAAAATAAAATTTGTATCTGGGAATATAGTTCCTTCTATTCCAACAACTACAGCTAGTATAGTAGGATTTATATCTTCACAAATCTTTACTCTTTTACAAACTTTGAAATTAGAAAATTTAAGGCAAATAAATATTGATTTATCAACACCTTTTGCTTTAATATATAGACCTAAAAAAGTTTACCAGAATAGGGATACAATTAATAAAGAAACAAAAGTTTTAACTAAAGCTGTTCCTCCATTATTTACTTGCTGGGATTGTTTAGAAATAAAAGGAAATATGACTTTAGATGAAGTTATTAATTATATTAATATAAAATACAAGGTTAGTATCAGTGGAATATATACCTTAAATAGTATTAATATAATAAAAGATGATTCTTTTTATGAATTAAAATTTCAAGATGCCTATTATAAAGTTATTGAAAAGAATGAAAAAAATAAAAGTAATAGTATTTATTTTAGAGTCTTAGCAGATGAAATGGATAATGAAGATGTTCATGTTGTAATGCCTAAATTTAAATATATTCCAAATTAAATAAATTAAATTATTTAATTATTAATATAAAAATTATAATTTTTTAATATCTTATTTATTTGATATAGAGTATATAAATATAAAAAATAATAATTTTACACTTTTATTAAAGTTATCAAATCATTTTTCCTCCCCTAAATTTTCCCATAAAGACAATACTAACATCTTCTTCAATATCATAATCATCAACTTTATCATTCTCTTCAAGAACTACACCATTGCAATGTAAAATTATATCATCTAGATTTATTCCTTTTTTATTCATTATTTTTTCTTTTACATCTTTTATAGTATCATTTGGACTAATTTCAATAGGTTCTTTTACATTTTGTGAATCAACAATAAATACTCTCATATTTATATTATTTTTCAAAATTATATATAATTAGATTTAATAGTACCTTAACTATTTTTCATTCTTTATAAATTAAACTAATTTTTAACTTTTCAATCTTTAATGAATACTAAGAGGAGTGTTGGACTAAATAAAGAAAATAAAAAAAGCAAAATAAACCAAATTTTAATTGATGTGGAGGAAATTTTCACGAAAACTTTTAAAGAAAATGAAGATCCAGTAGTTAAAAATATAATATATGAACTTAAAAAAAATGTATTAAGTGAAATTGAAAAACATTTAACAAATCCGAAAAATAATAAGCCATATGAAATCATTAAAGGACAAAGAGTTCAATGCATATTTAAAAAAAATAATCGTGAAAATGAATTAACTAAAAAGATAGAGCAATTACAAGAAAAGATAAAAAATATGGAAAAAGAATATTGCAATAAGGAAAATCAGATTGTCTCCCAAAAAGATAAAGAGTTAAAATTAAAACAAATTGAAATAAATAAATTAAAAGAAGATAATAAAAATTTCTCTGAGAATATAATTAAAATAAAAGAAGAATTGTCAAAAAAAAATAATGATCTGGATTCAGTTGATAATTTAAAAATAAAAATTTCTTTTTTAGATAGTTTAGTCAAAGAAAAAGAAAATGATTTAAATAATTGTATGGAAAAATTTCAAGAAATAGAAAATATAATAAAATTAGTTAAAAAAGATGATACTAATAAAAATGGATACAAAATTGAAGAAGAAGAAAAAAGCGAAAATATTTTAGGATTAGTAGGAATTAAAAATGAAGAATTAAATTGTTATATGAGCTCTATTCTTCAAATATTAAAAAATATCTCTTGTTTTTCTTTGAAATTTATGAAGATACAAAGTGATGATAAAATTATATCATCTTTTCAAAAATTGATATATAATCTTTGCTATTCAAAAGAAAAATATATATCTTTACTTGATTTTAAAAATAAATTTAGTTCTGAATATGGAAGATTTGCTGGACGTCAAAGTAATGATTCAACATTTTTTCTTATTTATTTATTTCAATATCTTCATAAAAATTTAAATTTACCAAATAAAGCAATTACGAGTATCAATGAATTTTCAAAAATAAAATTAAATACTAGACAATTAGAAGAATTAGAAAAATTTCTTAATAAATATGAAATAAAAAATAAATCTTTTATTCATGATTTATTTTATGGATATCAAATGAATAATATGATTTGCTCTGGGTGTTATTTTGCTCATATATCTTTTCAAAGCTTTAATATTTTGGATATTCCTCTTATGGAAAGCACTAATAGATTAAATAGTTTGGAGGAATGTTTAAATTGCTATTTAATAACAAAAGATCAAAAAGATATTAAAGGTTTCGAATGCACCAAATGTAAAAGAAAATTATTATCTCATCAAACAAGCATAATTAAATTACCACCTATTTTAATTATTAATTTAAAAAGAGTAGGAGAACGAGTAGTATATTATCATGATATCGATATTCCATTAATATTACATACAAAAGATATGCAAAAATTAGATTATTTCAAAAAACAATATGTATTGATTGGATTTATAAAGCATTTTGGAAATGATAAAGATGGTCATAATATAGCATATTGTATTAATATGTTTAATAAAAAATGGTACTCATTTAATGATACTCAAGTGTCAGAATTAAGAGAAAATCCAAATACTAGTAAAGCTTTTCTTCTATTTTATCAATTAAAGGATTATAAAGAAAAATAAAAAAAAATTATTTAATAATTAAAAAAATTGCTATTTCTAAAATTTTTAAAAATAATTATTTATTTTATTAATTATTTAATTTATTTAGAAGTTTATATTTATTTTTAAAAGAGTCATTA
>OCTX012273793.1_pt1 | contig 10475 bp, 12 predicted proteins | sample 1539691 | NCBI WGS metagenome assembly OCTX01 (sample SAMN02144231, study PRJEB22623) | gut metagenome | biome: sheep rumen | host: Ovis aries | place: New Zealand | reverse complement strand
ATATATCTGTTACTCCTGCCTCATTTGCCGCAACAAGTGTAGTAGGATATACTTTTCCCTCTGAATTACATGGTGTAGTCATAACTATACGGCTGACACCCGCAACCTTTGCAGGGATAACATTCATAAGAACAGTAGAAGGATATGCAGCCTTTCCTCCCGGAACATATACACCGGCAGACTCAATAGGCATGATTCTCTGTCCGAGAACAGTACCATCCTCTTCGGTAGTTATCCAACTGTTTTTCTTCTGTTTCTCATGGAATTTCTTTATATTATTAATAGCTTTTCTTATAACAGTGATAAGCTTTTCATCGACTTCGTCATAAGCAGCTTCGATTTCTTCCGGAGTTACTCTGACATTGTCAGCATTCAGATCTGCTTTATCAAACTTTCTTGTGTAATCAAACAGCGCTTCATCTCTTCTGTCATGTATATCACTGATAATTTCTTTAACAATTGTCTCCTGCTCTGAATAATCATCTGTTGTTCTCTTTAACAGATCATTCATAAGCTGATTTTTAGCATCATTGGTTAACATAACTATTTTCATAATTTATAACACTCCTTTTATGTCTGTTAGCAGCTTATTAATTCTTTCATGTTCCATTCTTAGACTTACCTGGTTTACAACAACCCTGGCAGAAAGCGGTACAACTTCCTCCAGAACAGTAAGTCCATTTTCCTTTAATGTCGATCCTGTTTCAACTATATCGACAATCACCTCTGATAATCCAACTATAGGTGCAAGCTCAACTGAACCATTCAGCTTAATGATTTCAACTGTCTGATCCTTCTTATCCTTGAAATAATTCTTTGCTATACTAGGGTACTTTGTAGCAACTCTTATTATCTCATTTTTACTAAGAAGCTCTCTCGCACTTTCCGGACCACACACGCACATTCTGCATTTTCCAAAACCAAGATCAAGAACTTCATAAAGATTTCTCCCTTCTTCAAGGAGTGTATCTCTTCCAACAACACCTATATCCGCCACACCATACTCAACATATGTAGGTACATCACTAGGTTTTGATAGGAAGAATCTCATTCCAAGTTCATCATTTTGAAAAATCAGCTTTCTGGTTTTAGGATCATTTATCTCTTCACAAGTAATACCTATTTTCTCCAGAAGTTTTAGCGTTTCCTTTGCTAGGCGTCCTTTTGCCAGGGCAAATGTAAGATATCTCATAAATTCCTCCGTTTATACTAGTGCTGATGCACTAGAGCTCATTTATCATTGTCTCTATATCCTTTTCCTCATCAACACTTCTGTCAGCACTTATAATCTTAACAGTCTTTTCGTTCTGCATTATATAAATCTTTCCAACATCATAAGTATCTGAATAATCCATATACTCATCTTCCTCGTGTCTCTTGGATTTACGAATAAGCTGAGCTATTATTCCTTTTGCGCGAAGACTTGATGCCAGAAGAACAGCCGCCTCCTGATGTTCAATTGTATATACAATAAGTGCCGACTTCTGCTTTGATGCAAATGGAATTTTCTGTCTGGACAATCCATTCATCAGTTCATCTACATAAATGGAGAACCCTATAGATGGAGCTTCTTTACCATACTGTGACAGAAGATTATTATATCTTCCACCCTTTACAACCGGATTTCCAGTACCGTATGTATAGCCGCTAAAAACTATACCAGTATAATAATCATAACCATTGATCATAGACAGATCAAAGCTCACATACTTCTCATATCCATAATAAGTCAGCGCTGTATAAACCTTTTTCATTCTGTCTACAGCCTCAAGAGCTCTCTTACTATCTGTAAGTTCTTCTGCTTTTTCAAATATATCTGTGCCACCAAAGAGACTTGAAAGTGCATTTAACGCATTTCTTGTTTTATCAGACATATCCAGCCCTGAAATATATTCAGACAGACCAAAGAAATTCTTAATCTGGATATAATCCCTTACCTTATTCTCAATCTTATTATCAAGACCAGCCTCTTCTATCAGACCTTTGAAATAATCAACTTCACCTATAACTATCTGGAACTCCTCAAGACCGGATGCCTTAAGACAGTCTATAACGCAGGCTACTGTCTCTGCATCAGCTGCTGAACTGTCATCATTTATCAGCTCACTTCCTATTTGAGTTATCTCAGATAACTTACCCTTATGTTTCTCCAGACTTGCAAAAGTCTGCCCCTTATAACAAAGTCTCAGCGGAAGTGTTTCATCTTTGAAATACTTCGCAACGCACCTCGCAATGCTTGGAGTAAAATCAGGTCTTAAAACCAGTGTATTATTGTCTCTGTCAAAGAACTTATACATTTCATTTGAAGGTGCAGAACCCTTGTCAGCATTGAAAATACCAAAATACTCAAAGGTCGGCGTCTCTATATCCCTGTTTCCATAGAGATGAAGAACTCTTTCAATATCACTGATAACAGCATGCTTTCTCTCACATTCTATACCGTATATGTCTCTTACTCCTTCAGGAGTTGATAACATCGTCTCTCTCATAAAATCTCCTATTTCCCGGATATAATCACATCCATGTATACACCCGACTTATTTTCCTTACAAGTCACAAATCTGTATCTTACTCTGTTATCTTCATTATATCTTACAGATATATGAGAATACGGATAGCTTACAGCCATCACAAATCTCCTGTATAATCCATCAGCCATTTCAACCGAATACTTATTAACCTTAATATCAACTATGTACCTGTTATAGTTTTCATTGATATTAAAATCATCAACTTTTTTATCCTTTGTCAGAAAATCAGTCATTTTATCATACACTTCAGAATCAGTACCTATATGCAGTTTTGCTATATAATCATTTACAGCTCTGAACATGGCAATCTCCTTCTGACACCAGCTATATATCTTATCAATTAAAATGCCAATATATTATTATACTAAAAGTAGTAAGATAAATCAAACATTACAAAACTACTTGTATTCTTTTCTTTCCACATCTCTCCATGTACCATCAAGATTATAGAAATCTCTCATATCCTCTATAAAAAGATGCACTACAACATCACTGTAATCTAAAAGCACCCATCCACCTGTTGAACGGCCTTCACGATTCTTCAGCTCAAATCCGGCATCCTTCATTTTCTCTTCTACGCTGTCTACCAAAGCATCCAACTGTGATTTATTAGATGCACTGGCAACAACAAAATAATCTGCTATAACTGAAACACTTCCCACCTGAAGAGAAACCACGTCATAACCCTTTCTGTCAAGTATCGCAGCTGTGGCTGTTTCTATCATTTTCTCTAAGTTATCTGTCATATCTTTTCCTCATTTTACATTATTTAATGCGTTTAATCTCTTTGATATTCATTTTATCTACATAATAGTAATATGTCTGTTCTGTCAGTTCATCTATAACTGTATGCTTACTGTTAAGATACTCAAGGGTATTTTTCAAAATGTGAATAACACATTGATTCAGATCGGTATAAGCTTCCTTTCTGATTTCTTCCATATCCTTTATCATCTTTCGATTCGGCTCTATATAATCCGCCACAAAAATGATTTTTTCAAGAAGAGTCATTCCCGGACATCCTGTTGTATGATATGTGATTGCAGATAGTATCTCATCATCCTTTACATCGTACTTTCTCTTTGCATAATAAGCTCCGAGCTTACCATGAAGAAGATCCGGATTTGCCTTCTCACTTCCATTTATAGGTAGTCCATGTTTCTTTGCTTTACGCAGTTTATCTTCTGTAGACAGACATTTGGCACAGTCGTGCAAAAGACCGGCTATACGAGCCTTTTCTACATCTGCCCCATGAACAAATGCAAGCGTTGCTGCCGTATACTCAACTCCAACTGAATGAACAAATCTCTTATCTGTAAGCTTTGTCTTCAGTCTTTTTACCATTTCATCTCTGTTCATACAATCTCTCCACTATACAAACTTTTTTCAATTATATAATCTTCCACCGCCTCCGGAAGCAGTCCGGATACAGACCTGCCCTGACATACTTTTCTTCTTATGTCGGTAGATGATATATCCATCTGTTCCATATCTATAAGACGAATATCAGCAAATATCATGTGGCTCTTGATGTTACTTATTATATCCTTTGAACGATTTTTCCCGGTTGCTCCCCGAACTGCTGTAAGCACAGTTATTGAAGCAAGCAGTTCCTCTGCATCAACCCATTTATCTATCCATTCAAGAGAATCCCCACCAATAATGAAGTATATCCTTCTATCAGGATTTACGCCTTTTAGAAATCTTACAGTGTCTATAGTATGTGTAATTCCACCACGCACTATTTCCATATCACTGTACAGAAGATAATCCTTCTCCAGAGAAGCCAGACGAACCATTTCCAATCTGTCACTATCTTCCGGAAGCACGTCATTTTCTTTATAATACGATATCTTATTCGGCATCAGAACTATAGGAACCTTATATTCCTTGAATACTGCATCAGCCATAGCTAGATGCCCATTATGAATAGGGTTAAATGTACCACCGAGAATTGCTATATCTCTCTTATCATTTTTATAATCATAAAGTCTTTCAGATAAAGCCTTATACGAAGAATCCATAATTCTATCCTACCATTTAATTCCTATTTTTTTGTATTTTTCTTAGGCTTCTCTCCTGGGAGGATTATTCCCGGATTATCATGATTTCTTTTGTAAAGAACTATTTTACGACCTATTACCTGCACAACCTCTGAATGAGTTCTCTCTGCAAGAGTAACAGCCAGACTGTCAGGCAGATCAACGCAGTTCTTGAGTACATTTATCTTGATAAGTTCTCTCGCCTTAAGAGCCTCACTTACAGCAGCAGTAAATTCCGGTGTAAGACTGGCTTTTCCGAGCGAAAGAATCGGATCAGTTGTCTGTGCAAGTCCCTTTAAAAAGGCACGCTGTTTAGTAGTCATTTTTCTTTCCTTTCCTGTATTTCTTTATAATCAGCAAGCAAGCTTGCATCATAAGAAAGTTTTATATATTCTGCAAATACTAATTCTTATTCGATATAATCAAAAGCCCATCCATATACACGAACTTCATCGCCTTCCTGTATTCCCAGAGCCTTTAGTTCATCTATGATTCCATTCTTAACCATGAAATCCTGGAAGAATTTGAATCCACGTTCATCATCAAGATTTGTGTAACCCAGCATCTTCTCAATACGAGGTCCTTCGACGAGATATACATTTTCATCATCAGGAGACTTTGTAACAGAATAAGGAAGTACCTCTTCTCTGGATGCAAAATCTTCAAGTTCTATCTCTGGTGAAAATTCCATTACATCATTTGGCGCTGTTTCAAGCAACTTATATGCCTCGTCAAGCAGCTGCTTTATTCCTTCTCCGGTAGCAGCTGATATAGCCATAACCTGATTATCAGGATACGCCTTACGGAGTTTATCCAGAACAGCTTCTCTGTCTTCCTCTGATAATACATCAAGCTTATTTGCCACAATTATGGTTGGTCTCTCTGACAGAGCCACACTATACTGTTTCAGCTCCTCATTTATCTTCTCTATATCTTCTATAGGATCTCTTCCCTCTACGGAAGCTCCATCTACTATATGAAGAAGCACTCTCGTTCTTTCGATATGTCTTAAAAATGTAAGTCCAAGTCCTACGCCTTCAGCAGCACCTTCAATTATTCCAGGAATATCTGCCATAACAAAGCTTCGTCCTTCACCAAGACCTACAACTCCGAGATTCGGAACAAGAGTCGTGAAATGGTAATCAGCTATCTTAGGTTTTGCATTTGATACCATTGATAGAAGTGTGGACTTTCCAACACTAGGATATCCAACAAGTCCTACATCCGCTATCATCTTAAGTTCCAAAGTAAGGTACTTCTCTATAGCTGATTCACCCGGCTGAGCATAACGAGGTGCCTGCATAGTACTTGTAGCATAGTGCATATTTCCTTTTCCACCTCTTCCGCCCTGAAGAAGTACAAAAGGCTCCTCTCTTTCGGCCATGTCTATTATTACCTTGCCCGTTTCAAAATCTTTGATAACAGTTCCAGGAGGGACTTTGATAACAACATCCTTGCCGTTTGCACCGTGACATTTTCTCTTGCCACCTTCCTCACCATCTGTAGCCTTGTATTTTCTTACATTTTTAAAATCATACAGAGTATTAATGCCCTTATCCACAACAAAGATAACATCTCCACCCTTGCCACCATCACCACCGTCAGGTCCACCGTTAGGTACATACAGCTCACGTCTAAATGATACGTGTCCATCTCCACCCTTGCCGGACCTTACAAATATCTTGGCTCTGTCTGCAAATGTATTTGCCATATTTTGTCTCCTTAATACAAAAGGAGCTTTGTATTCACAAAGCTCCATAAGGTTCTACGGTTAACCCGCCTAATCATATAGTATGCATAATCTATGCATGATTAAGCAACAGGATAGATTGAAACCTGCTTCCTGTCTCTTCCAAGTCTTTCGTATCTAACAACACCATCTGTTAATGCGAACAGAGTATCATCTCCGCCACGTCCAACATTAAGTCCTGGATGGATCTTTGTTCCACGCTGTGTATAAAGTACATTTCCGGCCTTAACAAACTGACCGTCTGCACGTTTAGCTCCGAGTCTCTTAGAAGCAGAATCTCTACCGTTTTTTGTAGAACCCATTCCCTTCTTATGAGCAAAGAGCTGTAAATTCATCTTAAACATGACTTACCTCCCTGAAAAATATCTGAATATACTTATCTCCGTACTCTTCGTATATAGAACACAGTCCTAATCGAAGAGACCTTAGTAATAGCTTACTCTTGGAACTTACATTTCCTGTGATTTTAAACTTTACAAGTCCGCTTTCGAATTCCTCACAGCATGTACAATCATCTGTGAATTCATCAATACTGTTAATAGTATTGATCACAAGCGCTGACACTCCGGCACAGACTACATCCTTGCCACAGCAGCCATAATTGGCATGACCTGTTATCTTAAAACCATAATATGTATTATTCCTGGAATAAAAACAAACCTTTATCATGATCTACCTTTCGTGGTTTACCATTGATTAAGCATTGATAGCTTCAATCTTTACTTCTGTATAAGGCTGTCTATGTCCATTCTTCTTGTGATGGCCCTTCTTAGGCTTATACTTGTAAACAACTACCTTCTTAGCTTTTGCGTTCTTAACTACAGTAGCCTTAACAACAGAATTAGCAACCTTGTCTCCTACAAGAACATCCTTGTCATTATTGATTGCAATTACGTTATCAAATGTAACCTCTGCGCCATCTTCTGCGCCGAGCTTCTCAACTCTGATAACATCACCTTCTGCTACTTTGTACTGCTTTCCGCCTGTTGCTATAATAGCGTACATTAGCTTTTCCTCCTTACTTACAAGACTCGCCAACTGCGGTGGCACCCTCTAAAAAGTTGCTTAATCAGCAAAATGGGCGCACTTTCACTACCTCGCTGTGCGGCATACCGTGACATAATACAATACTTTATGGTTAGATGTCAACAAAAATATGCATTTACAGGATATTTTGTTTTCACTTCATTTAATCTATATGTTCTATAATATACTTAGCCTCTTCTTCCGGCAGGAAATACCCCCGTACTACAACATTCGGAACGATCTTGCTTCCAAGCATTACACTATCATCTATAACATTTACTGAGATATGTCCATCATAGACACCGTCTGAAGATTTGGCCTTGATTTCAAAGTTTTTTACCGGTCTGTCTGCCTTAAAACTTTTTAATTGTGATTCATCATTATATAAGTCCCGAATCTTCGAATACATTTCCATAGAGAAGTCTATCTCATGTTCATCGCTGCCACTCTTCTTATACTCATAATAAGTAAAGGTCATGTCAGCATCATTTTCATAATAATCAATCAGTCCGTCTACTTTGTTCTTCTCCGCATATACTTTATGGTTTATTAGATATACGTCACATCCATAATCAGAATTAAGCTTTGTTACAGAATAAGAACTGCCATTTACATCCACTTTTCCAAGGACATCCCCGTTACTACTTCCTGGATTCTGTATCTCACGTGCTAACTGAAGAGTCTTTCCATCATATTCAATTTCAGGTATTACTTCCTCCTTATATAACTCTGCGCTGGTTTTAGGATATTTAGAAAAATCCATTCCACTCTTTTCACATTCCTGTACAAATTCATGCAACCCTTCAAACTGGTAATTTTCTATCACTAGCTTCTGTGAATCCGGAACTTCTCCATCATACATAGTGATTTTTATAGATATGATTTCATTTCTGACTTCCTTATCACACGAGAAGAAAAGCACACACTTTCCAACATTAGGTATATCTGCGGCAATAAATGATTTTAACCTTGAACCATCTTCTGAGGGTTCGCACCACCGTTCCCGGATATTTTTATTATTTATAACTAATAAAGCCTTTGAAAAATCATTCTTGTCACTATCAGACATATTATTAAGAAGCTTATCCGATACATAAAGAAGCGGTATATCTAACGCCGATGTACTATCTGTATAACCCACAGCTCCAATAACAGAGGTTATATATGAAGCACTGAATCGTTCAGGATAGTCTATTCCGACGTAGATTCCGCCTTCATTATTATATCCCTCTTCCCATTCATACATAACCAGATTATATACGCCAACATAATCAGCATCAGACTCATCCTTCAGAATCTGAAGCCAGCTTAGCTTGTATGTTTTAACATCAGTTTCTACATAGCATACACAATCTATTTCATTTATAGATTCATCTTTTTTATAGTTTTCATACTGAGAATAATTATAGTCTCTTATCTCTGTATGTTTTCCCTTATAACTATCAAAGAGATACTTTACACCTTCATCAAGGTCACGAGACTCCGCCTCAGCCAGAGCATTTGCAGAAAAAACACTTTTCAGCTTCTCTTCATCCGATGTTTCTAACGCCTCAACTACAGTTTCAGCAACCTTAGGCATAATCTCTGTCTTAATCTGCTTCGGAGTATATCCCATAGCGTCCTGATGCAACAAATGAGAAGTATCAGGCATAGAGCACGATGAAAGAGAAATTAGAATAATACAAACACTTAATACATATATATATTTTTTTACCATTATCTCAACGCCTAACCTTATGAACAAAATAATAATTTTCCTAAAACGAGCCTAACAACGGTATATTACCATTATTAGACTCGTCCTTCATCATATAATACATCATTTACAGATAGAATCTACAAACCATACTATATCCTATAATCCAATTTGCAAGATCTACTTGACTGTTACTTTCAGCTTTCCTGCTACACCATTTTGAGCATAGACATATACATAAGCTGTTCCTTTTCCAACTGCTTTAACCATACCTTTCTTAGTAACGGTTACAACATTTTCATTACTGGATTCATATTTTATGCCTCTATGCTTCTTAACCTTTAAATTCTTTGATTCAGGCTTCAGTTTAGCTTTTAGCTTAATAATCTTATTTTTCTTAAGTTTTGCTTTTTTTCTATTAAGTATGACCTTTTTGGTATTTCCTACTTTTCCACCTTTTGTTGCTATATGAATAGTTTTAGAGGTAGATACTACTCTACCACCCTTCACTGCAACTACCATATATTTATAGTATGTCCCTTTCTTCAGCTTCTTATGCTTGAAACTGTTTTTCGAAACTGTGGCAATCTTTTTATATCTGTTCTTTTTACCACATTTATTACCATAAATAATATATTTTGCACCACTAATTTTCTTCCACTTAATGGTAATAGAATTCTTAGTAACTTTCTTCATTTTTGCCTGAAGCAGACTATATGTCGAACCTGAAGGTCCTTCTTCTGATTTTGTATTCACTATAGCCGCATCAGCAATTTCTTCAAGAGCACCTTCACCAAGAGGTGTGCTATCGAATCCTAATCCTTCTTCATTGTACTGAATACCAGATTCATCCTCATCTTCATTTTTCTCTACAGCCGGAACCGGAGTACTTGATGGAATTTCTGTCGGTGTTGCCGTTGGCGTTTCTGTCGGCGCTACCGTTGGTGTTGCCGTTGGTGCTACTGTTGGTGTTGCTGTCGGTGCTGCCGTTGGCGTTTCTGTCGGCGCTGCTGTTGGTGTTTCCGTCGGCGCTGCCGTTGGCGTTTCTGTCGGCGCTGCTGTTGGTGTTTCCGTTGGCGCTGCCGTTGGTGTTTCCGTTGGTACAGCTGTTGGTGTTTCCGTCGGCGCTGCCGTTGGTGTTGCTGTCGGCGCTGCCGTTGGTGTTTCCGTCGGCGTAGCTGTTGGCGTTTCTGTCGGCGCTGCTGTTGGTGTTTCTGTCGATTCAGCTGTTGGTGTTTCTGTTGGCGCTGCTGTTGGTGTTTCCGTCGGCGTAGCTGTCGGTGTACTAATTGGCGTTGCCGTTGGTGTTTCCGTTGGCTCAGCTGTTGGTGTTTCCGTTGGCGCTGCCGTTGGTGTTTCCGTTGGTGCTGATGTTGGTGTTTCCGTTGGTTCAGCTGTTGGTGTTTCCGTTGGCTCAGCTGTTGGGGTTT
>OCTX012263848.1_pt1 | contig 10477 bp, 7 predicted proteins | sample 1539691 | NCBI WGS metagenome assembly OCTX01 (sample SAMN02144231, study PRJEB22623) | gut metagenome | biome: sheep rumen | host: Ovis aries | place: New Zealand | reverse complement strand
AGAGTCGGAGTCGATGTTGATCTTGCAGACAGCACTCTTAGCGGCCTTGCGGAGCTGCTCCTCGGGGATACCAACTGCATCGGGCAGCTTGCCGCCATACTGGTTGATGGTGTCAACCTCGTCCTGAGGAACAGAAGAAGAACCGTGGAGCACGATGGGGAATCCGGGGAGCTTCTTCTCGATCTCTGCCAGCACGTCGAATGCGAGTGGCGGCGGAACGAGCTTGCCGGTCTTCGGGTCGCGTGTGCACTGCTCGGGCTTGAACTTGTAGGCACCGTGAGAAGTACCGATAGAGATAGCCAGAGAGTCGCAGCCTGTACGGGTAGCGAAGTCGATGACCTCCTCGGGCTTGGTGTAGTGGCTTACCTCAGAGGCAACCTCATCCTCAACACCTGCGAGCACACCGAGCTCACACTCTACGGTAACGTCGTACTTGTGAGCGTACTCTACAACCTGACGAGAGATCTTGATGTTCTCCTCGTAAGGCAGTGAAGAGCCGTCGTACATCACTGAAGAGAAGCCCATGTCGATACAGTCCTTGCAGAGCTCGAAGCTGTCACCGTGGTCGAGGTGGAGCACGATCTCAGGCTTTTCGCAACCGAGTTCCTTAGCGTATGCAACAGCACCCTCAGCCATGTAGCGGAGAATAGTAGCGTTAGCATAGTTACGAGCACCCTTAGAAACCTGCATGATGACAGGTGACTTTGTCTCAACAGCTGCCTGTACGATAGCCTGCATCTGCTCCATTGTGTTGAAATTGAAAGCGGGGATTGCATAGCCACCAGCTACGGCTTTCTTGAACATCTCGCGCGTATTTACGAGACCTAAATCCTTGTAGTTTACCATAATTATTTAAGTTTAAAATGAGTAATAGTCAACTTAACGACTGCAAAGATAGCAAAAAAAGGAATAATAGCGAGAAAGTAAAAAGGTAAAAAAACAAAAGTAGTCCATTTTTTTGGATTTATTTACACAAAGGACTGCTTTTGCAATGCCTTTTGCAAAACACACTTTTCATTTTACCTTTTCACCACGACTGTTCAGACAAGCGTATGCCGGTCGAAATAGGCCTGCACTTCCTCCTTGTTGTTATCGGATATGGGGATATAGACATCGTCGAAAACGATGCGGAAGCGATCGATCATCTGAACCTCGGTCATGTGAACGATATAGGAACGGTGGGTGCGCAGGAATTCGGGCTTGGGCAGATACTCGTCGAGCTTCTTCATCGACATGAGCGACATCACGCGCTCGCCACTCTTCAGGTAGAAGCGCACATAGTCTTTCAGACCTTCGATGTAGAGGATGTCGTCGAGACAGACGCGCTGTAGCTTATAATCGCTCTTGACAAACATGAAGCGGTCGCGCTGACAGGTGTCTTGCTTCAAGGTGGTGACAAACCACTCGAGGGCCTTGTCGGTGGATTTGAGGAAATCCTCGTAGGAGATGGGTTTCAACAGGTAGTCGAGCGCACTGACCTTGTAGCCTTCGATGGCATACTGGGGGAAGGCCGTGGTGAAGATGACCTTCGTCTCACGCGGCAGGATCTTGGCAAACTCCACGCCCGAGAGCTCTGGCATCTGGATGTCGAGGAAAAGGAGCTGGACAGGATTCTCCCGAAGCATCTTCATGGCCTGTATGGCGCTATTGAAGACACCCTTCAGTTCGAGATAGGGCGTTTTTTGAGCATAGCTTTCAAGCAGGCCTGCTGCTAAAGGCTCATCGTCGATAATGGCGCAAGTGATAATCATAATAGTAGTAATGTTATGAAGTTAAAGACTGATAGCAATATGTGAATAATAGGTTGCACCGCTGACGCCTTTCTCCCACTGGTAACGGCTAGGATAAGACAGGTCGAGGCGCTTCTGCACCTGCTGGAGGCCGATACCGTGTCCGCTGCGGTCGCGTTCCGTCTTGGGATGGTTGGAGTTCTCGATCTTCACCGTGAGCGATGACGCCTGCTGCACGACGTCGATATGGATGAAACTGTGTTCCGTAGGCGAGACACCATGCTTGAAGGCATTCTCGACCAGCGAGATGAGGATCAGGGGGGCCACCTTCTTATCGGGATTGGCGATATCCTGGGTGAAGCGCACCTCCACATGTTGTGGCAGACGGATGCGCATCAGACTGATGTAGTTCTCGAGGAACTGCATCTCATCCTTGAGGGCCACCTCGGTCTCCTGATTGTCGTAGAGCATATGGCGGAGCATCTTAGAGAGTTGCTGGATGGCTTCCTGTGCCTTTGGGGCGTCGAAGGCCGTCAGGGCATAGATATTGTTCAGGGTGTTGAGCAGGAAGTGGGGATTGATCTGAGAGCGAAGGTTCCTCAGCTCTGCCTCGGCACGGGCGGCCTCAGCCTCCAGGCGCGCCTCCTCGCTGTGCTGCCACCGCATGGCCAGCACGATGGTGGTAGCAATACCTGCCGCCACTACCAGATTGAAGATGTCGCGAACGATGAAGAAGAGGTCGTCGAGCATCGTCGGCACACGATGGGGATGGGCGTGGGCCGGCTCGAAATAGCTGTGTACAAAGGTCATCCAATAGTGGAGCGCGATGCCCAGGCAGATGACCATCACGACATTTACCAACAGGTAGTAGCGATGCCTGCCCTTCACGAAACAGCTTGGCGTCAGCCAGAGGTAGTTCAGGTAGAACACGATCATGAGCAGCAGCGGCGAGACGCACATCATCAGATAGCGGAGCAGCGAGAACCCGTTGCCGCGCATATAGGTGAGCGGCGTGGCGAACAACAGCAGCCACACCGCCACATGCAGTAATATCGCGATGCGCCTATTCATGACGGATAGCCTCTATCGGATCCATGTTGGCGGCCTTCTGGGCTGGGATATAGCCAAAGAGCACACCGATGAACACACACACCAGGAACGACACGTAGATGCTCCACGCAGGCACGCTCGACGGCATGCCGAACGACGGCAGGAACGCACTGGCACTACAGCCCACGAAGATGCCCAGAAGTCCGCCTGTGACGGAGATAAGCACCGACTCGATGAGGAACTGCAGGGAGATGACGGGCCCCGTGGCACCGACGGCCATCCTCAGGCCAATCTCCTTGGTGCGCTCCGTCACGGAGACCAGCATGATATTCATGATGCCGATACCGGCCACGAGCAAGGAGAAGGCGGCAGCCACGACCAGGATCAGCGTCACCGTGTCCATCGTCGATGACATTGTCTCCATCATCTCCGCCTGCGAACGGATGGTGAAGTCGTCGTCGGCATCCTCCTTCAGTTTGTGGTTGTCGCGCAGTATCTGCGTCAGCTCCTCAATAGCGGCATCGGAGAGCTCCTCCGTGACAGCCGAACAGACAATGCTCGAGAACCACGTCTGGGCAGCAACGCGCTTCATCACCGTCGTATAGGGCGCTATCATCACATTGTCCTGGTCCATGCCCCACGAGTTGTAGCCCTTCGACTTCAGGACACCGACGATACGCATCGGGATCGACTTGAACCTAACGGTCTTGCCGATGGGATCGGCACCCTCGCCGAAGAGTTCGGTGACGATGGTCTTTCCCACGACACACACCTTGGAAGCCTTCTTGATGTCCTCGTCCGTGAAGCACTCGCCTTCCTCTATCGTCCACTGCTTGATGTCGAGATAGTCGGTTGACTCTCCGTACACCGAAGTGTTCGTATTATTATTGCCATAGATCACCTGTCCGCTGGCCGTCACCTCCGGCGACACCTTCGTGACGAATTTCCGCTCACGCAGGATTCGCTCATAGTCGGCCATCTTCAACGTCTGCATGCTCGACGGGTCCTGTCGCACGCCGCCTCGCATATCGGCACCGGGGCGCACGGTCAGCAGGTTGGTACCCATCGTGGAGAGTTCCTGACGGATGCTCTCCTTCGAGCCTTGTCCGATGGCCATCATGATGATGACGGCAGCCACACCGATGATGATACCCAGCATCGAGAGAAACGACCGCATCTTGTTGTTGGAAACGGCCTTGATACTTACCTTAAATAGATTCAGTATATTCATAATGATTCACTATTCACTCTTCCCTATTCACTATTCACTATTCACTCTTCCCTATTCCCTTATCAGTCATCTTGTGGTATCGGCAGGGCAGCCAGGGCCTCGGCTGCCGACTTGATGTTCGTATTGATCGTATCCTCACGGATCTTGCCGTCGCGCAGGTTGATGTTGCGGCTCGCATATTCGGCAATCTCGGGATTGTGGGTCACGAAAATGATGGTGTGACCCTGTTTGTAGAGTTCCTGGAAGAGTACGAGCATCTCAAACGACGTGCGGGTATCGAGGTTACCCGTGGCCTCGTCAGCCAACAGCACGGCGGGATCGTTCACCAACGCACGGGCGATGGCCACGCGCTGCATCTGACCACCCGACATCTGATTCGATTTATGCTCCAGACGGTCACCCAGTCCTACGGCTTTCAGGGCGTTGATGGCCCGCTCGCGCCGCTCCGTGGCCGAGACGGCTGAATTATACATCAGCGGCAGCTCCACGTTCTCGATGGCCGTGGTCTTGGCCAACAGGTTGTAGTTCTGGAACACGAAGCCGATCTTACGGTTGCGCAGATGGGCACGCTGGGTCTTCGACATCGTCCTGACGGAGATACCATCGAGGAAATACTCTCCACTCGTGGGCGTATCGAGACAGCCCAGCTGGTTCAGCAACGTCGATTTGCCGGAACCCGACGTACCCTGTATGGTGACGAACTCGCCCTCGTAGATCTTGAACGAGACACCCCGCAGAGCCTTCACCGTCTCTGAGCCCACCTGGAAGTAGCGCTTCACGTTCTGCAGTTCGATGACAACTTTCCTATCTTCCATTACTATTTCTTTTGTTGCTGGTTCCCATTCCTGTTGTTATTGCCTCTCGGACGCGGCATGAAGGGGTTGGAGGCCTGTCCCTGCTGCCCATCGCCGGGTCCCGACGAGAGGTTGAAGTCGGAGAGCACTTCCGTACCGGCACTGATACCGCCCGTGATCTCTGTCATGACACCGTTAGTGGTACCTACGTCCACCTTGTGCGCCTTGAAGATATTGCCTTCCAGCGTCCACAGCTTATGCTCGGCCTGTACGTCGGCAATAGTCTGCCCTTTCTCAAGAAAAGCCTCGTTGGGCATGAAGCGCAACGCCTTTGACGGCACGGCCAGTATATTGTCCTTTTCCATCGTGTAGATGGTCACGCTGGCGGTCAGTCCGGGTTTCAGCTTAAGGTCATTGTTGGGTGCCGAGATCACCACCTCGTAGGTCACGACGTTGCTCTCCGTCGTTGCCTGCTGGCGCACCTGTGTCACCTGTCCTTCAAAATGGTCGTCAGGGAAGGCATCAACGGTGAAAGTGACACGCTGTCCCTCCTTCACGCCACCGATGTCGGCCTCGTCGATATCGGCTATCACACGCATGTCTGTCAGGTCCTGGGCGATAGTGAAGAGTTCAGGCGTATTAAACGAAGCGGCCACCGTCTGACCTTCCTCCACCGACTTGGAGAGCACCACGCCGTCGATAGGCGAGGTGATGGTAGCATAGCCGAGGTTGGTCTCTGCCTTACGCACGCTCTCCCGCTTGGCGTTCACGTCTTCACGGGCCTTCTGATACGACAGCAGGGCGTTCTCATAATCGTCGGCACTCACCAGTCCCTTGTCATAGAGCGTCTTGTAGCGGTTGTAGTTGGCCTGCTGATAGGTAGCGGTGCTCTGCGAGCTGGCCAGATTGGCCTTGGCCGTGTTCAACTCACTGATCAGGTTGGTCTTGTCCAGTTCGGCTATCACCTGTCCCTTCTTGACGATGGAGTTGTAGTCAACATACAGTTTCGACACGATACCCGATACCTGCGTACCGACGGTAACGCTGGTTACTGGCTCGATGGTACCCGTGGCAGTAATGGAGGTATGAATACTGGTGTTCTCCACCTTTGCCGTCTCGAACGACACCTTCTCTTCCTTCTTCCCGCCAGCAAACAGGAAATAGACCATGACAGCAATAGCCACCACAGCCACCGCTATCCATACTTTCTTGTCAATCTTCTTCATATTGCGATATTTAAATTTCTCCATTCTGGTAGAACCTCAGCATCTGCTGGTTGTAGAGTGTCAGATACTTCGACTGCAGCTTGTTCTGACGGGCGGAGAGCAGTTTGTCCTTGCCCGTCATCAGTTCCACGATATTCTTCAGACCCAGACGGAACTGTTCCGACAGCAGGTCATAGCTCAGTTCCGCACTCTCCACGCTGTTGGAGGCGGCCTTGTATTTCTGTTGATTGGTCAGCGCGTTCAACCAGTAGTCCTGCAGGTCGGCATAGAGTGTCTTCTGCATGTCCTGCAGGTTGAGTTGCGCCTGCTGCTGATTGATCTTCGCCTTGTTGACTGCGGTCTTCGTTGAACGTCCGTCATAGATAGGCACCGTCACGCCGACGCCAAGCGATGAGTTCAGGTTCGTCTTTATCTGTGTACCCCACCCGTTTGAGCTCAGCGAGTTGGTTGAGGTTGCCACACCCCCCGTCAGGTTCACCGTCGGCATCCAGCCTGCCTTGGCGATGGACACACTCACGCCAGTACGCTTGACGGCCAGCTGGAGACGTTCGATCTCCGGACGAGCCACCAGTGCCTCCTCATAGACCGCCTGCAGCGACGGGATCTCCGCAAGGATCTCAGTATCGCCGACATCAGGGATGGCAACATCGAAGTCCTCCTCGTCGGTGATCTCAAGCAACTGCTTCAGGTCGAGCTTGGTTGCTGCCAACTGGCCCTTGGCCTCCACGATGGCATATTCATCCTCGGCACGCGTGGCACTGAGTTGTGCCAGATCGGCTTTCGACATCTTCCCTACACTGACCATCTCCTGTCCGCGCTCCTCGTTTTTACGGCTCGTCTCCAGCATCTGCTCGTTCACCTTCACGCTTTCCGTCAGATAGAGTATCTGGGCATAGAGCTGGGCGATACGTTCCTGGATGGTGTTGGCTGTCTCCTGCACACTAAGATCAGCCTCCTGCTCCAGCATCTTGTCGAGCTTCACGGTATTGTGGTTGCGGTTACCGTTCCATACGGTCCACTGGCCGTTCAACGAATAGGAACCGTTATAGGAGGTCTTATCGACCTTGGTATTCACCGTACCATTGGTTACCGTCGAGATGCCGCTGTCCTTCCAGGGCTGATAGCCGAGGCTCTGGTTGGTTGATGCGTTCACCGTCGGCAGCAGGGCACTCTTGGCGCCCTTCAGGTCCTCGGTTGCACTCTGCTTCTGCAATTTCGACTTCTGGAGCGTTATGTTATTCTCCAGCGCATAGTCGATACAGGCCTGCAGAGTCCACAGCCTTGTCCCGACGGTCTGGCCGTCGGTCTGCAGGTCTTGTGCGGATACTGCCGATGTAGCCAGCAGCATCCCACCTATTAATATTAATAATGCTTTTCTCATATTCGTTGTTTTGTTGGATTTCGTCGGCAAAGGTACGGCTTTTATCGACAAAAACGAAACGAAATAGACAATATCTGCCAGTTAGTAGAACTTAACAACCAATTCTTCGACCAATATGCCGATTGTTAAAACCCATTAACAGCTCCCCGCATCGCAACTCGTCGAAAAAATCCCCGCAAGTCGTCGAAAGGCATTTGCAACGGTTTTCTTTTCACCTTACCTTTGCAGTCGAAATTCAATCGCAGCACGCAAACAATAAAAAAACAAAATAGGATATGAAACAGTTCAGAGCAATTTTCGTGATGATGATGCTGATGATCTCAGCAGTGATGACAGCCCAGACCACCGTCAAGGGCGTATTGACAGACGAGAACCTTGGCGAGGCAGAACCCTTCGCCACCGTCCGCGTGTTCAAGCACGGCAAGACCGACAAGCCCGTCACTATGTTCCTTACCAAGGAGGATGGTTCCTTCAGCCAACAGGTAAAGGGCAAGGGCCGCTACGACATCGTGTTCAGCAGTGTCGGCAAGGAAGACCTGAAACAGACCATCACCCTCAACAATCAGGGCACACTCGACCTCGGCACGCTGTTGATCAAGGAGAATGCCACGATGCTGAAAGGCGTGGAGATCGTCGCCCAGAAGCCGCTGGTAAAGATGGATGTCGATAAAATGAGTTACAACGTGGCTGAAGATGAGGACGCCAAGTCGAACACCGTACTCGACATGCTCCGCAAGGTGCCGATGGTGACCGTCGATGGACAGGACAACATCACCGTCAACGGTTCGTCTTCTTTCAAGGTCTATGTCGATGGTATGCCCAACGTGATGTTCAACAGCAATCCGTCGATGGTGTTCAAGAGCATGCCAGCCACAGCTGTGAAGAGCATCGAAGTGGTTACCAACCCTGGTGCGAAATACGATGCAGAGGGTGCTGGCGGCGTATTGAACATCATCATGAACAAGCAGAACCCGCAGGCTGCACAGAGCATGAACGGCTACAACGGTACGGTGCGTGCCTCAGGTGGTAACAAGAGCATCAGCGGCGGTGCCTTCATCAGCGGACAGCAGGGCAAGCTCTCTTACAGCGCCAATGTGATGACGACCTACAGCAAGCCCGGCACCACCGACACGGAGATGGAGATCACACAGAACAATCCAAACGGCACCAGTCAGCTGATGACCTCATCCAACAAGGTGACCATCCCCTTCACCATGGGTAACCTCACCCTCGGCTACCAGATCGACTCCGTCAGTGCCCTCAACGTCACGGCCTCCATCAACAGCCTGAACATCAAGAGCAATGGTAACTCAACCACCACGATGGGCGGCGGCAGCTACGGCAAGGGGTTCAGCTACGGCAGCAGCACCGACATGCGTAACTCGCGTACGTCTTTCAGTGGCAGCATCGACTACCAGCGCTTCTTCAACAAGGAACACACGCAGTCGCTGGCACTCACCTACCAGCTGAACTACAGTCCATCGACCGTGAAGTCGGACAATATCTTCAACACGACATCGTCGATCATCGACTTGACGAACCGCTACTCAGAGAACAAGGAGAAGACCACCGACCACACCTTCCAGATCGACTACACCATGCCCATCGCCACAGGACAGACGTTGAGCTTCGGCACCAAACTGCAACTGCGCAATGCCACCAGCGACGCGAAGTACTACAAGAAGGGTGTCTATGACCCGACATCAAGCATGGACTACGAATACAAGAACTCCATCTTGGCTGGTTACGGCGAGTATGCTGGCAACTTTGGAAAGATAGGCGCCAAGGCAGGCCTGCGCTACGAACAGACCTGGCAGAACGTAGAATATCACCTCGGCAACGGTGACGACTTCAAGAAAAACTACGGCAGTCTCGTTCCATCGGCCAGCCTGCAATACACCATCGGACAAGGCAGCAATCTGGGACTCACCTATAACATGCGTATCTCACGACCGGGTATCACCTATCTGAACCCGTATGTGGACAAGACCAACCCGACGACACGCACCTACGGTAACACCGACCTCGACGTGGAGAAGAACCACAACCTCGCTCTGGTCTATAATATGTTCACACCGAAACTGATGCTGAACCTCAACTTGCACCATAACTTCACCGACAATGCCATCGAGCAGTACAGCTTCTACGACGCGCAGAACCTGCTGAACACAACCTATGGCAACATCGTGAGACGTCACCAGACTGGACTGAACGGCTACGTGAACTGGCTCGCTGCCAAGAACACCCGTCTCTTCCTGAATGGCGCCCTGAACTACACCGACTTGCGCAGCAACACCCTCTCACAAAGCAACAGCGGCTGGAGCGCCAACGCCATGGTCGGTCTGCAGCAGACACTCCCTGCCGACTTCAAGTTGAGCGTCTATGCCATGACATCGACCAAGAACTACACGCTGCAGGGCTGGAGCGGTGGTTTCAACCTCATCACCGCCAACATCTCGAAATCGCTGCTTAAGGACAAACTCAACCTCAGCCTGATGGGTATGATGGGACTCAACAAGGGTGGTAACATCAATATCGAGAGTCACAGCCAGGGCAAGGACTTCACCTCGCACACACTGACCAAAGTGCCTCTCTATGGCTTCACCTTCACCGTCAGCTACACCTTCGGTAACTCCAAGCGCCAGGCTCAGCAGCACACCAGCCGCATTCAGAACGACTACATCGAGCAACAGTCACAGGGCGAGATGATCAACAGCGTTGGTAATGTGCAGTAAAAATCCGAGAAATATTTGGTAGTTTATCCGTTAATTCGTAATTTTGCAGTCGTATGAAGGAATTCTTGAAAGATCTTTATCAGGCTATGGGAGGAAAAGTCCTTTCGCTGTGGCTGGTACAAGTTGCCGTGTGGGCCATCATCATACTGGCCCTCCCCATGGCCACATGGCTCAGCACGCAGGATATCGGAGCTGCCAAGACTTCCTTCCATGTCGTGTTTGATCTCTTAAAGTCGCCGCTCCTGATCTACTTCGCGAACTTCTACCTGTTCGGGCCCATTCTGTTCTATATCAACGAGAAGGAAGCCAAGAATTTCCGTTTCTACAAGA
>OCTX012261221.1_pt1 | contig 10480 bp, 8 predicted proteins | sample 1539691 | NCBI WGS metagenome assembly OCTX01 (sample SAMN02144231, study PRJEB22623) | gut metagenome | biome: sheep rumen | host: Ovis aries | place: New Zealand | reverse complement strand
GTTGGTAGAGCATTGGCTTCCCAAGCCGAGGGTCGCGGGTTCGAGTCCCGTATTCCGCTCTTCATTGTCAGGAAGGCACCACTGTCGGGCCTCCTTTTTTTTTGCGCCTGCCATTAAACCATTTCTGTCGCTGGACATCAAAAAGAGTGAACCCGGTAAATTAGACGAAATTGATGACACCACAACGAACACTGTTGCTCCTGGCCACAATGCTACTGTGCCTGCTCTCTGCATCGGCTCAGAAAGATGCCCTGTCGGGTAGGGTAATCGACAAGGAGACCGGCCAAGCCCTTGACAAGTCGACCATCCAACTCTATCGTCTCTCTGGTAAGGATACCGTTTTTGTAAGCGGTATGCTCACCGACGGTCAGGGACGCTTCATCTTCCGCAGTGTCAAGAGCGGAAAGTATCTGGTGAAGTCCTCTTTCCTGGGGTATGTCGAACAGCATCGTAGCATCACGAAGAGCATCGGCATCGAAGCCCGCCTGGGCGATGTCATGATGGAAGCCGATGCCGTGATGATCAAAGAGACTGTGGTAACGGCTGTCCTGCCGAAGATGACGATCAAAGACGATACGGTGGTTTACAACGCCGATGCCTTCCGTGTGCCGGAGGGGTCGGTCATTGAGGCATTGGTGGAAGCACTGCCCGGTGCCAAGATTGACGACGACGGCGCCATCACGATCAACGGCAAGTCGGTGAAGAAGTTCAAACTCGACGGGCGTGACTTTATGACCGGCAACAACAGTGCCGTGATGAAGAACCTGCCGTCGTATGTCATCGACAAGGTGAAAGCCTACGATGAGAAGAGCGACTTGTCGCGTATGACTGGAATTGACGATGGAAACGATGATTTCGTACTTGAATTCGTCACCAAGCGTAGTGCCCGCAACGGCCTGCAGATGAATCCCGATGTGGGCTACGGCACTGATAAGCGCTATGGCATCCGACTGACGGCGATGAAGCCCTTTGGAGCCATGCGCTATACGTTTATGGGGAATGCCAACAACGTGAACGGTCGCAACTTCACTGGACGCGGCGGCCGGGGGCGTGGCAATGGAAGCGGACAGCGTGAGACTCAGACGGCGGCTCTCGACATTAGTTATGAGAACAACCGCAACCTGAAGATGAGCGGCCGTGTGACCTGGGAACACGGCACGGCCGACGACTGGAGCCGTCGCGGGTCGGAGAACTTCGTCAACACGCGAGGCGGCGCATTCTCGAATAGTGTCAGTCAGAGTTATTCGAGAAACAACGGCTGGACAGGCAACATGAACCTGCAGTGGACCATCGACTCGCTGACCACACTCTCGTTCCGGCCTAACCTGAACTTCTCAAACAACGACGGGCGTAGTTTTTCTAACTCGGCTTCGTTTAATGCCAATCCATTCGATCATGTTGACGATCCGCTGAGTGAAAAGGGGCTGGATGCCCTGGATGGGAAAAACCTGATTGTCAACAGTCGTAGCAACAAGTCGCTCAGTTACGGCCGTAGCAGCAATGCCAGTTCGCAGTTGCAGATTTATCGCCGCATGGGCAACCGTGGACGCAACATCGCCCTGAGCAGTAATATCAATTATCGCGACGGCAAGAACCAGAGTGCCAACCTGTCGTATGTCCATCTTTACCAGACAGTAGACCGTTTCGGCAACGACTCCACTTACCAGACTAACCGTTATACGCTGACACCGTCGGACAATTTCAGTTTCTCTGTCGGTCTCACCTATACGGAACCGCTTTATATCTTTCCGGTCAAGCCTGTAGAGCAGGACAGCGTCGGCGGTCCTTTCTCACGCAACCGGCGCAACAACCGGCGCGTGGGGTTGCAAGGTGTGTTCCTTCAGATGAACTACCGCTATAACTATAGCCATCAGAAAAATGATCCGTCGACTTATGATTTCCCCAAGTTGGAGGATGAAGCCTTCGACCAGGCGCTGAATGACTATCGGGAGTGGATGTCGCTGTTCGGTTTTCTTCCCAATCCCTACGAGGATTATCTGTCCAGCCGGCTGAGCCGCTACTCGGAACGTACAGAGTATGGTCACAACATCGACTTGCAGTTGCGCGTGGTACGTGAGAAATATAATATGAATGCCGGTGTGACCATCCAGCCTCAGCGCTCGCACTATGTCCAGCAGTATCTGGGACGGCCTGTCGACACAGTCAGGACGGTGGCCAATGTGTCGCCGACGCTGAACTTCCGCTACAGGCCCAACCAGTGGGCCAACCTGCAGGTGACCTATCGCGGCAGTACGCAACAGCCCAGTATCACCCAACTGCTCGACATCTACGACGATACCAACCCGCTCTCGATAACGATGGGTAACCCGGGACTGAAACCCTCGTTTACCAATGAACTGAGCACCAACTTCCAGATGCAGCGCCAGCCGACCTATGTCGAGGACAGTCTGGGATTCATGGTGCCCAAGATGCAGCGCCACTGGAGTTTCAGTGCCAACGCCAATTTCAGGCGCACCAGCAATTCGGTGGGAAATATCGTGACCTACGATGAAGCCACGGGTGGCCGTATCAGCCGGCCGGAGAATATCAACGGCAACTGGAACGGCAGTGCCGGGGCTTCGTTCAACATCGCCCTCGACACGCTCAACCGGTGGGATGTCAGCGGTTCCATACGTGGCAGTTACAGCCATCAGGTGGGCTATGTCAACCTGAACAGGACGGCTACGCCCGACCGTAATGTGACCCACACCGTCAATGTGTCGCCGTCGCTGTCGCTGTCGTTCCGCAATGCGTGGCTCAGCGTGTCGCTTAACACCAATACCACCTATGCCCGGACGGAGAACAGGCTGCAGGCCTCGCGGAACCTGTCCACCTGGAACATCTCCTATGGCGGCAATACCCGTATCACTTTCCCTTGGGGCAGCAACCTGTCGACGGACATCCATATGTTCAGCAAGCGTGGCTATAGCGACCAGACGCTCAATACCAATGAGATGCTCTGGAACGCCCAACTCTCGCATAGTTTCCTGCGTGGCAAGAAACTCACCGTGATGCTGCAGTGGTACGACATCCTGCACCAGCAGACCAATTTTACACGTAATGTGACGGCCAATGGCTGGACCGACCGCGAAGTGAACGCCATCACATCATATGCGATGCTGCACGTCAGTTACCGGCTCAACTTCTTTGGCGGTGGTAACAACGGCGGCAGTCGCAACCGGGGTGGCGACGACATGGACGGCAACGGACGTGAACGTCGAGGCGGCAACGGAGGCTTCGGTGGTCGCGGTGGACGTGGCGGCGGTGGCGGGTTCGGTGGCGGTCGCCGGTAGTAAGGTCAGAATCTTGTGATCACAGCATTCCCTTCGTAGAAGGCAGTTGATAGTGGTCTATATCACGACGGACGGCTGCCCGCAGGGCACGGGCCAGGGCTTTGAAGATGGCCTCTGCCTTGTGGTGCTCGTTGTCACCCTCAGCCTGGATATAGAGGTTCATCTGGGCAGCGTCGCTGAGACTCTTGAAGAAATGGAAGAACATCTCCGTAGGCACGTCGCCGATGCGTTCACGATGGAACTCGGTTTGCCAGACGAGCCACGGACGGCCTCCGAAATCGAGACAGACATGGGCATGACAGTCGTCCATGGGCAGCGAGAAACCATAGCGCTCGATGCCGCGCTTCGATCCCAAGGCACGACGCAGACAGTCGCCCAAGGCAAGGGCCGTGTCCTCGATGGTGTGGTGCTCGTCGACGTGCAGATCACCCTTGGTGTGGATGAGCAGGTCTATTTGTCCGTGCTTGGCAATCTGTTCGAGCATATGGTCGAAGAAGCCCAGTCCCGTCTGAATGTCGGCCTTTCCCGTGCCGTCCAGTGTCAGCCGGACGTGAATGTCGGTCTCCTTGGTGGTGCGCTGCACCTCTGCTGTCCGTTCACCGTCGAAGATTTGCTCTGCCACCTGCCGCCAGCCCAGCGTGTCGCTGAGGATGAGGGCCTTGCAGCCTATGTTACGGGCAAACTGCGCATCGGTCTCGCGGTCGCCGATGACGTAACTGCCTGCGATGTCATAGTCGGGGTCGTCCATATATTTCTTCACCAGTCCGGTCTGTGGCTTGCGCGTCGGTGCGTTGTCCTCGGGGAAATGGGGGTCGATGAGGATATCGTCGAACGTGATGCCTTCGCCTTTTAGCGCATCGATAATAAAGTTGTGAGCCGGCCAGAATGTGTCCTCGGGGAAGGCATCGGTGCCCAGACCATCCTGATTGCTGACCATCACGAAACGGAAGTCGGTCTTTTCGCGCAAGAATGCCAGCCAGCGGAAGACGCCCGGTTTGAAGCGTATCTTATCCAGTGAGTCTACTTGTTCATCATGCGGCTCTTCGACAAGTGTGCCATCGCGGTCGATGAAGAGGATTCTTTTCATGCCATTATGTTGGTTTTAATTGATTATTCTGTAGATGTGGTCTGCATCATCTCTTGTCGGTCCTGTTCTTGCTGCTCAATGCTGCCGTAGGCATAGTAGAAGGGGAAGACGGAGAAGAGGTGTACGTAGGCCTGCACGAAGCCTGCTATGAGGAAAGCCATGAAGGATGTCAGGGCCATGTGCTCGGGCAATCCCAGGGGGTCGCCCATCGCTGCACCGGCATAAGCCTTAGCACAGGCGATACCGATGACGAAGGCCGGCAGTTCGCAGATGAAGGTAAGTAGTGCTGTGACGATGAGGGTCACCAACAGTGTTACAAACAGCAGACTCCAATGTCGCAGGGCGATGCCGTAGCCCTTGACCGGCGGCATCCACGACCATTGGCCGCCGACCACGAATTTTACCACAGGATGAATAAATGGCAACAGGAAGGCACCGGCCACACAGGCCAGTATGACAAGCAGCGCGATGGTGGCCACCGATTTCCAGAGACTGTCCACGATGCCGGCACTTACCACGGCATAGACGATGGCTCCGAAGATGGCGGTGACGACCACGATGAGCAGCGACAGCCACACGCAGGCCACCAACAGGCGCAGAAATGTCTTCAGGTGAAACGTGCCCCACCAACGGGCAGGCCTTAGAATCTGACCCGTCTGTTTGTGGTCTTCGCATGAGCCGAAAGCGTAGGAGGCCAGTGCCAGCATGGCTACCGCAAACAGCAGCAGGGAACAGCCCGTCTTGATATAGGTGAGTGTGTGATCTTCTGTCTGCAGAATCTGCAGACCATAAGTAGAGGCAACCGCAAGGATGCTCAGCACATCGTTGATGAGCGTGCTCGCCATCAGGGCGAAGCAGATGGCATAAAGCAGCGCCGCGATCCACGATGCGCGGAAGAGGCGCTTGAAATTACCCGTATAGAGCCGGTATCCGTCGCGTATGACGGCCGGTATGCTGCGTGTTTTACTGAGCAGCAGTTCTTCTGTCTTTTCCATTGCTTAATGTGAAATTTTCGGCAAAGGTACAAAATAAATGCTAAATGGGAAATGCGAAACGATAAATTTTCGTACCTTTGCACAAAATTTAACTGAACTTGAGATGAAGAAACTCAAATGGGGATTCGTGGGCTGTGGCGAGGTGTGCGAACTGAAGAGCGGGCCAGCCTTCGCCGAGGTGGACGATTCCACCGTAGTGGCTGTCATGAGCCGCACAGAGCGGAAAGCCCGTTCCTACGCCGAGCGCCACGGTATACCCCGTTGGTACACCGATGCGCAGGAACTGATTGACGATCCTGACGTCAATGCCGTCTATGTGGCCACGCCGCCATCCAGCCACGCTACCTTTGCCATCATGGCCATGAAGGCCGGCAAGCCCGTCTATGTGGAGAAACCGCTGGCGTCTACCTATGAGGACTGCGCACGCATCAACCGCATCTCCGAACAGACGGGCGTGCCCTGTTTCGTGGCCTACTACCGTCGCTATCTGCCTTACTTCCAACGGGTGAAGGAAATCGTAGAGCAGGGTGTCATTGGCAAGGTGATCAACGTGCAGATCCGATTCTCGTGCCCTCCTCGCGAACTGGACTATTCGCATCCGGAGAACCTGCCCTGGCGCCTGCAGCCGGAGATTGCCGGCGGCGGCTATTTCTACGATCTGGCTCCTCATCAACTGGACCTCCTGCAGGACATGTTTGGTGTCATTGTCGAAGCCCGTGGCATTTGTGCCAACCGTGGAAACCTCTATTCGGCAGAAGACTCTGTCAGCGCTGTGTTCCAGTTTGAAAATGGACTGCCGGGCTCCGGGTCGTGGTGCTTCGTTGGCCACGAGTCGGCTCGTGAAGACCGCATACTGCTCATAGGCCAGCAGGGGTCGCTCAGTTTCTCTGTGTTCAACTATACGCCCATCTCGCTCCATACCAGCGAGGGCACACAGCATATCGAAGTGCCCAATCCCCGTTATGTGCAGTATCCGCTCATCAAGTGTGTCTGCGAACATCTGCAGGGACTCGGTTTGTGCAGTTGCACCAGTGTGTCGGCTACGCCCGTCAACTGGGTGCTCGACCGCATTCTGGGTAAGTATTAGACTATGGACAGAGGGTGGGGCGTCATACTTTGTTGCGTATTGCTGGGCACGACGGCTTTGAGGGCTCAGCAACAGGTAGACAGCACCGTTGTTGCCGACAGCATCATTGTTGCCGACACACTTTTGAATCGGCAGACCGACGACCTCGGACTGATACGCCGTACGGTGCGCGGCTTCGACCGCCTGGACGATGCCTATATCGAGCCCCAGCACTATGTATGGACAGCCATGCTGCAGGCCACACATACTTACGACCGTTACTCCCTCAGTTCTTCCGACGGACAGTCCATCACCTTCTCTCCGGAGCGCAAGATGCGCTATGGTCCCTATTTCGGATGGAAGTGGTTCTTCTTCGGCTATACCTTCGAACTGAGCAACATCAGCCTCAGTTCGCTGAGCAAGGAGTTCGACGTGAGCATCTACAGTTCGCAGATTGGCATCGACCTCTTCTACCGCCGCACCGGTAGCGACTATAAACTGGTGGATACCAACCTGGGGGCCGACATTAATTCAAGAACCCTCGACCATTTGCCTTTCGATGGTTTACAGGCTGGCATCACAGGATTGAATATTTACTATATATTCAACCACGGAAAGTATTCATACCCAGCGGCTTTCGCTCAGAGCACACAACAAAAAATCAGTTGCGGCTCGTGGATGGCCGGTTTCGGATATACGCGCCATTTCATCGAACTAGACCACGAGGCTCTGCAACGGCTGATCGACGAGCGGTTGGCAGAACAGACTGTCACGCTCGATAGCGGTCTGCGCTTCAGTAGTGTGAAGTATTACGACTTCAGTCTCTCCGGCGGCTATGGCTACAACTGGGTGTTTGCCAAGAACTGGCTGTTCGGAGCCTGCCTGCAGGTGGCCATCGCCCACAAGCGAAGCAGTGGCGACGTGGCCGATGACAACAGAAAGAATTTCAGTTTCGACAATATTAACATCGATGGAATCGGACGTTTCGGACTTATCTACAACACAGGCCGCTGGTTTGCAGGCGGCAGCATCATCCTGCATTCTTATAACTATCATAAGCCGCGCTTCTCAACCAGCAACACTTTTGGCTCGATGAATCTCTACGTAGGTTTCAACTTCGGACTGAAAAAGAAATACCGTCAGCAGCGCGATTGACTCTGGCGGCGCATCACTCGTCGTGGCCGAAGTAGTACTGACCACGCTTGCGGGTGATGGTGCCATAGTTGATGGCGTGCTTCGGACAGTGGTGGTAGCAGGCAAGACAGTTGGTGCACGACCCGTCATGAGCCCATTTGGGCAGTCCGTCGATGAGGGTCACATCGCCCGTGGGACAAATCTTCCGGCACCGTCCGCAGTGGATACACAGGTCAGCATCGACAGTGAACTTGTGGTCGCTGATCATGTGTCCGTTGAAATAGGCACCGATGACATGGCTGAAAGTCCAGGGCGTCACACCTCTCACCGTATGTACCTCGCCTTTCTGCCGTTCCATAATGATCTTTGCATAGCGCGCCAGGTCGGCTGTGGCTTTCGTGATCTTCTCTTTCTCGCGTTCCGGCTTGTCGGTGTACATAAACGGCAGACAGACATACGACTCGGGCATCGTCAGCGAGAAGACGCTCTCTGCCCGAAGGCCCTTGGCAGCCAGTTCTTTGTTGAGCATCTCCATCGTGCGACCGATACTGTCGCCGCAGGTGACGAGGGCATAGACATAGGTGGATGGCAGCAGACGGAAAGTGCTCTGTCGGATGAAACGGCGTACGATGCGTGGCGGTTGCCAGCCGTGCACGGGAAAGCAGAACCCCAGCCGTTCGCCTTCTTCCAACTGATAATCACACGCGTCCTTCTTCAACTCGTCGGGAATGAAGAGCAGCCGTTCGCCCGTCTGTTGGGCCAGCGTCTCGGCCGCCCAACGGGTATTGCCTGTACCGGAGAAATAGAAAATCATGGTGCAAAGGTATAAAAAATATTGTGAATTAGGAGTGGCGAATGCCGAATTTTTAGTAATTTTGCAGCCCGAATGAGATATTTCATTACTTTGAGTTACGATGGCACGCGCTTCCACGGCTGGCAAGTGCAGCCTAACGGTATATCGGTGCAGGGCGAACTGCAACGCGGCTTGTCGTTGCTCCTTCGCGAGGATATACAGGTGACCGGTGCCGGACGGACCGATGCCGGTGTCCATGCCCGTATGATGGTGGCCCATTTCGACATCGACCGTGAGGTGGACGGTCGGCAACTGGCCTACAAACTCAACCGCCTGCTGCCGCAGGACATCGCCGTGCAGCAGGTGGAACGGGTGGATGACGACCTGCATGCCCGCTTTTCGGCCACTTCGCGCACCTATCATTACTATATTCATACGACCAAGTCGCCCTTCGAGCGTCACTACTCTTGCCCTTTGGGCTATGTCATTGACTTCGCAAAGATGAACGAGGCAGCCCGTCTGCTGCTCGACTATGAAGACTTCGGCGCTTTCTGCAAGAGTCATACCGACGTGAAGACCACGCTCTGTCGCGTCACCGCAGCCCGGTGGCACCAGACATCGCCCACCACCTGGTATTTCGAGATCACGGCCAACCGTTTTCTGCGCAACATGGTGCGTGCCATCGTGGGCACTCTCGTCGAGGTGGGCCGTGGGCGAATGACGCTCGACGATTTCCGCCGTGTCGTCGAGGGCAAGCGTCGTACTGATGCCGGAGAGTCGATGCCCGGCAATGCACTCTTCCTGGTCGACATCAAGTATGAAGGCCACAATGGCAGAATTAATCGTAAACCGTAAATCGTTGAATTGTAGATAGTAAATCGTCAAATAGTAAATCCCCATGTGGTTACTCCTTGCATTCCTCTCCGCCGCCTTCCTAGGTGTCTATGACAGTCTGAAGAAACGGGCCCTTAAAGACAATGCCGTCATTCCCATTCTGTTTCTCAACACCTTGTTCTCGTCGTTCATCTTCCTGCCGTTCATCGCCCTTAGCGGCACCACAGGTCTGCTCGACGGCTCTATCTTCCATGTGGCATCTGGCGGCTGGGAGATGCATAAATACATCGTGCTGAAAGCCGTTATCGTACTCTCTTCGTGGATACTGGGCTATTTCGGCATGAAACACCTGCCCCTCACCATCGTGGGGCCCATCAACGCCACGCGACCGGTGATGGTGCTTGTCGGTGCCCTGCTCGTCTTCGGCGAGCGGCTCAACGCCTGGCAGTGGATAGGTGTGCTGCTGGCCGTGGCGTCGTTTCTGCTGCTCAGCCGTAGCGGCAAGAAGGAGGGAATAGACTTCAAGCACGACCACTGGATATATATGATCGTGGGTTCGGCTGCCTTGGGAGCCGTCAGCGGCCTGTACGACAAATACCTGATGGCTCCTGAGAGCGAGGGCGGGGTAGGGCTCGACCGTATGATGGTGCAGTCGTGGTACAACATCTACCAGTGTTTCATGATGCTGGCCATGCTCTTGCTGCTGTGGTGGCCCAAGCGCAATCACACCACACCATTCCACTGGGATTGGTCAATCATCGGTGTGAGCCTCTTCCTCTCCACGGCCGACTTCATGTATTTCTATTCCCTCAGTCTGCCAACGGCCATGATCAGCATTGTCTCAATGGTGCGCCGCGGTTCGGTCATCGTCTCGTTTCTCTGCGGTGCGATGTTCTTCCGTGAGAAGAACCTCCGCGCCAAAGCAGTAGACCTGGCCCTCGTCTTGCTCGGCATGATCTTCCTTTACATCGGTAGCCGTTGAGAAAAAAGAAAAAAGCAAGGAAATTAGGCGGAATATTTGGAACTTTCGGAAATAATCCTTATCTTTGCCCACGGAAACAATAATTGTCAACTTATATGAGTACGGAGACCATGACAGAGAAAATAGCCGAATACTTCAAGACGCAGCCCGTCTTGAAAGCGTGGCTCTTTGGCTCCTTTGCCCGAGGAGAAGAAACTATGGATTCTGACGTGGACATACTTGTGGAGTACGATAAGAATGCACGTATCTCCCTGCTTACCATCTCGCATATGATGGGCGAGTTGGAGAAGAGCACG
>OCTX011817347.1_pt1 | contig 10483 bp, 9 predicted proteins | sample 1539691 | NCBI WGS metagenome assembly OCTX01 (sample SAMN02144231, study PRJEB22623) | gut metagenome | biome: sheep rumen | host: Ovis aries | place: New Zealand | reverse complement strand
TACGATAAAAACAAGGCGGCTAAAAGTGGCACTGTTGTGGATGCTAAAATAGTTTTCACTTCTGCACATGAAGCGGATGCATCTCTTGGTTCTGATAATGTAAGGATAACATTTACCCCGATCGTAATGAAGCATACATACAACAATACTGTTTATGATGGTGAATACAAAGAGGGAAGTCAAGGAATATGCTCGGCAAGGGCTACTGCAATATATGGGCACACCACCACAGACAGAGTTTTTGTTGCAAGCGGAACAGAACCAAATAAAGTACACTATTCATCAGTAAACGATATAACATACTTCCCGGATAACAATTGGTTCAATGTAGGGTATGACACCAACGAGATACAAGGAATGGTTAGGGTAAGTGACTACCTTGCAGTAATCAAGAATGACTCCGTATATGACAACACCATGTATCTTATAAGAGGAAGTTTCCTCGAAGATGATATGGTATTTACGGTAGTGCCAACCTCTGCAAAGTTAGGTTCGATAGCACCAAACAGTTTGATGACTCTTATAGACGAGCCATTGTTCCTTACAAGAAGTGGTGTGTTTGGTATAGCCAATGTATCTTACTCAACCGAAAAGACGATCAGAAACCGCTCAAGATTTCTCGATAAAAAGTTGGTTAAAGAACCAAACCTTACTGAAGCGTGTTCTGCCGTATGGAACAAATATTATCTTCTTTGCGTAAACGACCACTGTTACATACTTGATGGAAGAAAGCAGGGCTATGACGATACGGGCAATACCGATTTTCAGTATGAAGCATATTACTGGGAGAACATTCCTGCCAAGTGTTTTGCAACATTCAACGAAGAGTTGTACTTCGCTTCTTCCGAAGGCAAATTATGTAAATTCAATACCGATGTAAAAGACAGAACGAAGTATTGCGATAATGGCTTGGAAGCGTGGGAAGAAGTAAGTGGTGATTGGTATTTAAGCCTTACCGATAAAAACGATGATGATGAGGTAGTCGCAGACATCATTTATTGCGAATGGTCAACACTTCTTGACGATGATGGAGCACCTCAATATTTCAAGACATTAAACAAGAAGGGAAACCTTGTTACGCTGTTACCACAAGTAAAGACTTCCGCAGATGTTACCCTCATAAAAGACGGAGTGAAATGGCGTACTCTTGATACTTATTATGCAAATATCTTTGACTGGGCAGTTCTCAACTTTGCGGAGTTCCCGTTCACATCCAACATAACCGCAAGAGACGACTTTGTCAGAAAGAAAGTGAAAAAGTACAAGAGACTCCAAATCATTATAAGTAACAACGGGATGTTTGAGCCTTTTGGTATTTTGGGCATCACAAAGACATATTATTATGGCAATTTTGCCAAATAGAAAGGAACGAAAATGGCACTTTCAGATTTAAAGATTACTAATTCAGATACACATAACAAGAAAATATCAGATATAGAAGGCGACACTTTAATAGGAACTCCTGCCGATAACAAAGCAAAGTTTGACGCATATTGCGAACTGATAAAAACGAGGTTCAATGACCTTGTAGACGCTATCAATGACGGCTTTGTTTTAAGCGGTGGCGAGTATGTTATCAATCCCTCTGCCATACAGGATGCCTCTTCAAGCAATAAAGGTTTGATGAGTGCCGAAGACAAGGCAAAGTTAGACCAGATGCTCGTGCAGGTAGGGCAGGTAGCAGACGGAGTATTAGCGCCACCCACAAGCGATGCGGTGTTTGATGCCATTCAGCGAATTTCGGGCGTTGCCCCTAACATCAACGATTATGTCGTGTCTTATGAAAAAGATATAATAGGCACAGACGACAGAACATATTGGGACAGAAGAAAATGGGCGAGTGGTATATGTGAAGTGTGGCTTTCACCAGTTCATCAAAACCACATAGAGTCAGCCCCAACGAGTTGGGACGAGTCAAATGTTAATGGATTATATTACTATATTCACCCACACTTCCCACTTTATTATCCAAGAAACAGTTTTGTTAGTGCCCCTCAAGAATTTGTTAACATTGTCGGTCAAGCGTCAGTAAGTATGTGGTTAGCGACAAGAGGTGGGACTTCGCAAGCAAACAGAAAAGCAAGAACACAAACTTATTCGATTTACAGAGTATCAGAACCGTCATCTTCGGTTACTATTTATTACGATTGCTATGCAATAGGCAGATGGAAATAAGGGGGTGGCAAAATGTATTCAATTAAAGGCACAACCATTACCCTTACAAGGGGCGATACCCTTATTGTCCACCTCAACTTAAGGCAGAACAATGTAGCATTTTCACCAAATAGTGGTGATGTAATAGAGTTCAAACTTGGTTACAAGCAGATGAATGCCGCAAGGACAGCCTTCGTGCGAGAGGGAGCAATAATCGAAAAGGTAATCGACAATACTGATTTGATATTGCGTCTTGACCCAGAAGACACTAAAGACCTTGAGTTCGACACTTATGTTTATGACCTTCAGATTACTTTTGAGGATGGTAGGGTAGACACATTCATAAATTGTGCCAATTTCATTTTAAAACCAGAGGTGTGATATGGCAGATATATTTTCAAGACCAATACAAATAGATGCAGAACTATCACCACAAGGAACTTTGTCTGCGGAATTAACTCCTAACGAAACACTTGATGGCGAGTTGAGCATACCAAGAGAGGTCATCGGCAACTATGAAACCCTGCGGAATAAGCCAAGCATTAACGATGTCGAACTAACAGGAAATAAGTCGTCTTCTGATTTGGGGCTTGCAAGTGCAACACACACTCATACCACGGATGAAATCACTGATTTTCCAACACTTGCAGAAGTGGCAACAAGCGGAGACTATGATGATTTGTCAAACAAACCAAATTTGTCCGAAGTAGCAACGAGTGGAGATTATGACGATTTGTCCAACAGACCGAATATTCCTGCAAATACATCAGACCTTACAAATGACTCTGGCTTTATAAGTCAAGAAACAGACCCTACCGTACCAGCGTGGGCAAAAGCCCCTGCCAAACCTACCTACACCGCACAAGAGGTCGGAGCATTACCCGATGACACGGTAATCCCTACCAAGTTGAGTGAACTTACTAATGATGATGGTTTTCTCAAAGTAACCGATTTAGGCGAAATAGATGGCGACCAATACGAGTGGGATATTGAGGAATTTCTAAACATGCTTACTGAAACAGGGTCATATATATTCCTTTGGGATGAGTTTAAGTATTGGGTGAATATCGAAGCAGTTGAAATAGACGGAGTCACCACAGTTGAACAGATATTTTGGGGAACGGAAGAAGGACCAAGTTCCACATCCTACAGAAGCCTCATAATTGAGAGTGGTGAGGTTATAAATGCAGACACAATCACATATCTAACTTTTCAAGAAGCGAATAGTGTATTCTCAAGGAACACTCATACCCATGTTAGGCTTGTAACACAGAGTCAATCAATATGGGATTACTGCAATGTTGTAGCCAATCAAAATAATATGCCGATTGTTATATATTTCGACTTATCATCTAACAAGACCTATGTTATTGAAACCTATGCTGGATACCGTCAGCCAATTTATAAAATGCAAAGGGTAACGGAAATGAATGACACATCTTGCTTCTATCAGCGGTCATCTTACTACTATAGTTCTGCAGAGCATTGGAGAGATTGGTATAAATTCACAGGAACAGTATTTGACCCTTCGGGAAGATAAGGAGATAAAAATGTATATAGTAATGGAAATACAGAACGATAACGGAAATGTAACAGCAACACCATTAACCTATGAGAACTACAATCAGGCATTGAATAAATACTACGACATTTTAAGGTATGCTTGCGTAACAAGTCTCAAAAGACATTCGGCTTGCATCCTTGATGAGTATGGTGAAGTGCTGAAGAACGAGAGTTTCGAGAACAAATAAAATACTATGGATAATTACGGAACACCCAAATTTCCATATATATGGAAAGAGATAAAAAAACTAATAAACGAAAATGTAACGCAACTCAAGAAAATTATAGGTAATGAGTCGGCAGAACTTAAAACACTCATAGATAACGAGTCAGCAGAACTTCGAACACTCATAGATAACGAGTCAGCAGAACTTCGAACACTCATAGATGGCAAAGTATCAGCATCGACTTCAACAGGGTCGGGGACTAAAGCGAATATGGCAAGCAGTACCAATCTCAGTAATCTTGCTGAATTAACGCTTCCCGATGAAGGCGTGTATATTCTCGTAGGATTGGCAAGATTTCCAAGCAATTCTAACGGAAGAAGAGGGCTTACTTGGGGATTATCAAGCACAGGATATTATGACCACTCGCTCATCGTTGTGCCACCTGTAAACGGGGCATTTACAAGAATACAATCGGTAGCCCTTTGCACCGCCACATCCAAGAATTACAAGGTATATCTCAACGCATACCACACGGCAGGTTCGGGAACTAAATTAGATGTAGATTACTATTGGCGATACATAAAGTTAGCATAAGGAGCAAAAATGAAAGCGATAGATGTATCAACCTTTCAGTCAAATATTGACTGGGGAAAAGTAAAAGAAGATGGTGTAAAAGCGGTCATAATCCGAGCAGGCTTCAAGAAAACAAAAGACAATATGTTTGAGTCTCATATTATCGGAGCAAGGAAGGCAGGTCTTCACATTGGCATATATTGGTTTGGGTACGCCTATACTGATGAGCAGGCTAAAGAAGAAGCGGAGTTCTGCCTTAAAGTCATAAAGCCATACAAGGAAGTAATAGACCTTCCAGTGTTCTACGATTGGGAATATGACTCTATGAGATATGCAGTAAGCCACGAAGTAAGCCCTACAAAAACATCAATAACAAGATGGAACAAAATCTTTTGCGAGGAAGTCAAGAAAGCAGGATTTAAAGCAGGCGTTTACTACAATCTCGATTATAAGAAAAACTATCTTGACCTATCAAAGTTACCCTATTACAAATGGTTTGCATTCCCATCGAGTCAGGAAGACAAGACGGTGGACATTCAGCAATATACTTTTAAAGGCAAAGTAAATGGCATCAGAGGGGATGTCGATATGGACAAACTTTATACTAAATTTTGGGAGGAAAAAATGGCAATCGTTGAATTTAAAGGCAATCTCACAAAGCATTTCAGCCTTGGAGAGTACACTGTTAGTAACGCACCAAGCATTACTCTGGAAATCAACAGGAGAGTGATGAGTTTTGCAAACTTACTTGAAGAGTTCAGAGTGTGGCTTAAAAGACCTATGACCGTTACAAGTTGGAAGCGTTCAGTAGCACTTAACAAGAGCGTAGGTGGAGTTCCGACCTCGAACCACTTATATGGTACTGCTTGCGATTGGCATACCAACATCGTGATAACCGAAAAGAAGTTTATCAAATATGCCAAGAAATGGAAGCGTATATGTAAGAAACACGGTTTCGTAGGTGAAGCGGGATTTTACCCTTGGGGCATCCATCTGGGCATACAGACCGACGCTCAAATCAAGGCAAATGGCGGTAAGTTCTTCCATTGGAAGACAATCTATGTAAAAGACCCGAAGACAGGCAAACAAGTCGCAAAACAGACAAATAATCCTTATAAGATTTAGAAAGGCATTCAAAGAAATGACAGAGTCAATCATAATCGCAATAATTACTGGTGCTGTAACCCTTATTGGGGTATTGATGTCAAACAATAAGCACGATGCAGTAATCGACACTAAAATTGAAACTTTGACGGAAGAAGTAAAAAAGCACAACAACTTTGCCGAAAAGATACCTGCTATGGGGGCGAGAATTGAGTCGCTTGACCATAGAGTGGAAAACATCGAAAAGAAAATGTGAGGTGGAAAAAAATGAGCAACAAAACATTTGACATTCTTAAGTGGCTTGCAATAATTGCATTCCCTGCATTGGCAACATTTTATGGCGTTGTAGCAAAGATTTGGGGGCTTCCCTACGGGACAGAAATCCCTGCAACCATTACGGCTACGGCTACACTTTTAGGAGTGTTATTAGGTATCAGCACCATTCAGTATAATAAGGAGTCGAGAAATGGCAAGTAATGGAAAGAAAGGCAATATAAAAAAAGGTTTATCCGTAACTGTTGTTAAGCCCAAAAATGCTCCCAATCAAGTGCCGGACTACATGGCAACCGATCCTAATGCAACTATGCCTAATGTTGCACCAATGGGTAATGTGCCCAAGGCGACAAATGCAGTAAACGCAGGAGTTGGGTATCTCAATCAGATAGACCCACATTCTGCCAATATGTTCGGTAATGCAGCAGGCATACTCATAGACAATGGGGCGGTAGAAGCATACAACAATGCTCGTAACAACACCATAAATATGACAAACCGCCAGTACAACGATAATGCAAGAAGTTATTATCAGATGTATAAGCAGAACCAAAATAGACTTGGCGAAAACCTTTCAAGGCTTGGTATCAATGGCGGTGCATCCGAGACTGCGGCTCTCAATCAGTTAAACAACTATTCGGGTAACATTTATAGCAATCAGCAGGCAAAATCTAATGCCTTGGATAATATCAATGCCGAATACGATAGAATAATCGCACAGAACTCTGCCGATATTGCTTCCAAACTCGCAGATATGTATTACAACCTTGGCAACGGATTATTGGCAGAGAAAAGACAAAATCAGAGAGAAGATTTCCTTCGTGGCATTGGCTACAAGAGAGAAGACTTCCTTCGTAACCAGACACACGATTGGGAAATGGAGTCTACTAATTATGACAGAGCACTCACACAGGCACAGTACACAGGTGACTTCTCTATTATGCAGAACTTTGGTTGGTCTAAAAAAGATATTAAGAATGCCAATAAGTTATTTGCAAAAGGCAATAGCGGTAGCGGTTCATCTGGCGGTGGGCACTCTGGTGGCAGACGCTATGGTGGCTACGGTGGCTATGGTGGCTCTGGTGGTGGTGACCCAGACATTGATATGACCAAATTTGAAGAAGAGACTAACGGAAAAAACGGGAAAAAGAAAAAAACTAATTCAAGCGCATACGGAACACCTATATATGGATATACGGATACAGATACCGATACTGTAACGCGTTCTACTGTTTACAATAATGTCTTGTCATACATAAATAAATTAGCCAAAATGAAAAACAAGTCTTCCGCTTCAAGCCAAGTATCTGCGATGATACAATCCGCAGGAGTAGGCAAATACGAGAAACAGTTGCTTTGGGATGCTTACAATAAGGCTATATCCAAAAAAGTCCAAAAACCAAGCGGTGGTAAAGGCAACAAAAATTTAGCACAAACTAAATAAGGGGAGTAATTATGCCAGACATTAGCAGAAGAAAAACCAAATACAATACAAAAAGAAATGATAGATATGTTGATAGGTCTTTACCCCAAAAGTCTTCTCAAGACAAATATTCATATTCTACTAACAAAGCGGCTAACGACATAAAAAATGATGTAGACAGAAAAACAAATTCCACATCAGAAAGCAGAAATTTGCGGAATAATAATGCGGCGAATTATAGAAGAGGTGCACAAAGAAAATCATATAACAAAAGAAGGCTTGATGAAGAGGCAAAAGACATCCAATGGAGAGCAATATCGGGTCAGAATGGCACAGGCGTATTACATGAACGAGAAGATGGGAATAAGCACCCTTTAGACAAAGCATTTGATGCGGGGGGAAAGTTTATCTCGAACTTTATGGACTCGGTTGCTGACTACTCGCCAATAGGCGGTGCATATACTATTGCTACTGGGAAAACATTAACTGGCGATGCTTATAAAAATAATCCGTATGAAACGCAGAGACAACAGGGCATATCATCAACGCTTGGCAGAGTGGCGGGTATGATGACAGATTATGCCCTTATGAGGAGTGCGTTTAACCCTGTTTTAGAAAAAACGGCGGGGGCTGTTTTGAATGGAACAAAACTTGGGCAGGCTATCCAAGGAAGTTCCGTACTCGGCAAAATAGGACAGTCTATAGGCAGTGATGCTTTGAACAAAATGACTACTGGTCTTGTTAAAGAAACTATTTCTGACGCCACATTAGGATTTGGGCAGAACGCTCTTGTAAACTATGGAAGCGGATTAAGAGGCTCGGACTTCTGGAAACAACAGGCAATTGATACTGCTCTTGATTTTGGAGTAGGCGGTGCTATGGAAGGCTTTGGCATAGGCAAACAGATTAAAAATGCAAATACTGCCTTAAAACGAATGTCAACAGAAAGCGTAACAGACTTTTTAAGCGGTGCAAAAACAAAAGATGAATATATTGATGCACTAATAAACAGAGCCAACGAGCAAATGGACATCGGCTACAAAGAAGGAATTGCGCCTCAACTTAAAAAAACCGCAAGCGAAAAATCAAATGAATTTTTAGATGAAGCCGCCAAAGTTGATAAGATGACATCCGAACAGTTCAACCGTTATAAATCAGGAAGAAATCTTGATGGGAACGCAAAACACTACGATACTACAAGAGGTGGAACTGCTAAAAATGCTCATGAAGGAGATATTGAGACTGCTAAAAATACCCCTGTAGAAGAACAAGAAAAATTTAGTAATAGACCTAAACCCAATGAAGAAGCGGATGTCAATGTCAAGGAAGAGCCTATATCGGCTGCAAAGGAAAAGCCAACCATATCGGGTTTAAACAAAACAAGGCGAAAAATAAGCAAGGAGAGTGTATATAATGCTTATTCGGAAGACGAAATAGCCAAAGCGGTAGATCAGAACAAAGCAACGGTAAACATCTCTTCTAATGGTGAAGTCACCTCATCGCCGAAGACTGATACAAAGCCAAAGGCTAAAAAGAGCAAATCTTCCAATGCAGAAGCCAAGCCCAAAAGCAAAACATCTGAAGGTGCTGTTGCGAACGAAGCCAAGGGAAAGGAAGCACCAAAAGCCAATAAATCGAAGAAGGTAGAAGAGCCACAAGAGGAAATGAAAATTGGGGCAGAACCTACCGAGAAAGGTGAAACAAAGCCGAAGGGCAAATCGAAAAACACAAAGGCGAAAGAAACAGGCAAGTCAAAGCCACAAACCGAAATCGCAGATAAAAATTACCATGACAAAATGTCCGAATATACAGAACCATATAAGTTCTCTGCTAAAGATGCTATTGACGAGTTAGATAGCAAAGGCGAAACACATCTTGGTGGGTACGGACACATCAGCAAGAAATCGGATGGTAGTTACAACCTGTTTGTTAGTGGCGAGGGGGACAAGACTCTATCCCGGGCAGAAGTTGAGGCACATATAGACAAGGCAATAAAAAGGCTGAATGCCGATGAAGAGCGCATTGTCCACACAAGAGTGACGCCTTTAACGGAAGCGGAAAACGCAAGGGTAAAAGAGATTGACGAAAAGGTTGCTTCCTTAAACGAAGAGTCCAAAGAAGCCGCAGACCAGTTGAAAAAGGATAAATACAAAGACCTTGATAAGTATGACAAAGAAGCAGCCAAGAGAAGTCACGAAGTCACGGAACTCAAGAAGGAAGAATATGAGATAATTCATAAAGAGCCAACTGCGGAGAAAACCTCTAAACCTAAAGAAAAAACATCTGCCGAAACCAACGAAAAGAAGAAATCCTTGCCAACAAGAAACGAGCAGGAAAATGCAAAGGTGGAAGCAACTCAAAAGCCAAAAGAAGAAACAGGCAAACAGAAGGCGAAGAATGAACTTCCAAAGAAAGAAGAAGTTGAAGCCAAAGCACCTGCAAAGAAGGCAACTAAAGCAAAAGTTCATAACAATCTGAAAAAAGAGGTCATTATCAGCAGAATGCAGGAAGCCGGCATAGAGTTCCCGAATGACCCAAATACATACACAAAAGAACAATTGCTTGCACTTAATCGTGGGGATGCCAACTTCGAAGAAGCAGTTACCAAAGCCAAGAATACCGCAAAAGGTAAAAAAGCGAAGAAAACGGAAATAGACCTTTTTGAATACGATGATATTTATGCTTCGTCAAAAAACGATAATGTCATTAAAGAAAAACTACTTGACAAATACACAAAGAACAAAGAGTCTTTAGGCGAGCCATTAAGCAAAGAGGATATTGAAAAACTAAAAGGCTTGGATGCCGATCAGATGTATGAGGTTGTTGAGCAGGATGTTTTAAAAAGATCGGGATTTAAAACCGTTGATGAATACTATGACCATCGCTTGGCAGCGAAAGAAGCGGAACGCCCGGAACTCGTTAGAACCAATAAAGAGGTTGAACTCCGTTCCGACAAATTAAACAAGGGAAAAAGCGATGCATACACAGCCGATAATGGTGAAATAAACCCTTATACCGGGAAGGCATACAAGAATGTTTCCGACACACAGGCGGCAAAAAAAATCGTGCCATATCTTGAAAGACATTTTGCAACCGACTCGCATCCCACAACAAAGTTCATTGGTATTCAGTTGGACATGAAAGAAGATGAAGTAAGAAAGTTCATTGAAGAGTCCGGGGACTATGTTATAAAAGGCGAAAAGTCAAATGTATATCCAAAAGAAAG
>OCTX012286596.1_pt1 | contig 10486 bp, 5 predicted proteins | sample 1539691 | NCBI WGS metagenome assembly OCTX01 (sample SAMN02144231, study PRJEB22623) | gut metagenome | biome: sheep rumen | host: Ovis aries | place: New Zealand | reverse complement strand
AAGCTCTTCCAGCCCTTTGAGCTGCCGGAAGGCGTGGACGTGGTCCGGGCCATCATTCCCGGCAAGGTACTGAACGAGCTGTCCAGGATCCTTCCGGATGACGACGCTTTCTGCAACATGCTGATTGATAAAAACCGGATGCAGTGCACCTTCGGCAACATCCGGCTGACCAGCGGCCTGCTGGCGGGCGAATATATCGATTACCGGCGGATCCTGCCTTCCGATTTCAAAACGGAAGCCCGGGCCAACCGGATCAGCGTGCAGGACGCCATCGACCGGGCCAGCCTGATGGCCCGGGAAGGAAAGAACAACCTGATCAAGATGAGCTTCCATGAAGACATCCTGAAGATTACCTCCAACGCGGAGCTGGGAGACGTGGAGGAGGAGATGGACGCCCAGCTGAACGGCGATCCCATCGATATCGCGTTTAACGCCCGGTATATCACGGATGTCATCCGGAATGTGTCGGACGATAACCTGTGCATGAAGTTCAATTCGAATATCAGCCCCTGCGTGGTGGTTCCGGAAAGCGGGGACGATTTTATCTATCTGATTCTTCCGGTTCGGGTGTTCCAGTAAAAAAATGTTTATTCAGCAGCTGACGCTTCGGAATTTCAGAAATTATGAAGAAACGGTATTGACCCCTCATGAAGGGGTCAATCTCTTCTTTGGTGCCAACGGCTCCGGCAAAACAAACCTGCTGGAGGCCGTTCATTACTGCGCGCTGGGAAAAAGCCACCGGGTGTCCGGGGATCAGGGCGTCGTGCGGTTCGGCGAAAGCTTCGCCGTGTGCGGCGTTTCTGTCATGACCGGCGGTGTCCGGCGGGAAATCACCGTCCGGCTGCTGCCCGGGGAAAACAATAAAAAAGTCATTCTGCTGGACCAGAAGCCCATCCGCCGGTTTTCGGATATGATGGGTTGTCTCCAGTGCGTCATCTTTTCCCCGGAGGACCTGGGGCTGATCCGGGAGGGGCCGTCGATGCGGCGCCGTTACCTGGATATGATGATCAGCCAGGTGAACCGGAATTATTTTATTGCTCTGCAGCAGTACCGGTCCGGGCTGGAGCAGCGGAATGCCCTGCTGAAAAACCTGCGGGTGAATCCCCGGGGCGGGGAGGCCATGCTGGATGTGTTCGAGCAGGCCATGGCGTCCCCGGCCGCGGTCATCGTGGCCGCGCGGAAAAAGGTGGTGGAGATGCTGTCCGCCCTGGCCGCGGAAACCTACCGGGACATTTCCGGCCGGGAGGAGGAAATCTTTCAGGCCTCCTATCATTCCGCCTTCCGGGATTCCGAAAAGGTGGAGGAAGAGTTCGCCCGCCTGCTTCGGGAAAACCGGGAAGAGGACCTGCGGCTGGGCCTGACCTCCTCCGGACCGCACCGGGATGACCTGTACCTGTCCCTGAACCGGAAAAACATGAAGGTCTACGCCAGCCAGGGACAGATCCGCACCGCGGCCCTTTCCCTGAAGCTGGCCCAGATGAAAGCCCTGCGCGCCATGAGCGGGGAGCCGCCGGTGCTGCTGCTGGACGATGTGATGAGCGAGCTGGACCGGGAGCGCCGGACGAGGCTGGTTCAGGAGATCCGGGATTACCAGACCTTTATCACCTGCACGGATGAAAGCGACCTGGAGCTGGATACCGATCACCGGATCTATCATGTTTCGGCGCCCGCGGGGAAAGCCCTCCTGGAGGAAACCAACCGCGGCATCGAGGAACCGAAGATCATCCTGGGAGAACCGGACTTTACCTGAATTGTTTCACGTGAAACATTTTAAAAGCAGAAAGGGGGAATCATCATTGCCGGAATGGACTGCGCAGCAGCGGGCGGTGATTGATTCCCCTTCGGAAAAAATCATCTGTTCCGCGGCGGCAGGCAGCGGGAAAACTGCTGTCATGGTGGAGCGGATTCTCCGGATGCTGCGGGAAGGAAAAAAACCGGATACCTTTCTGGTAGTGACCTTTACCAACGCCGCGGCGGCGGAAATGAAGCAGAAAATCCGGGACCGGCTCCGGGCGGAGCGGCGGGACCGGAATCTCCGCGCCGCCCTGGAGCAGATCGACCTGATGGAGATCTCGACGATTCATGCTTTCTGCCAGCACCTGATCCGCCAGGAGTTCCAGGCGGCCGGGGTGGATCCTTTCTTTGCCGTCTGCGACGGCGCCCGGTCCAGGAAACTGTTTGAGGACGCATTCCGGGCGGCCTGCGCTTCCCTGCAGCGGGAATCCCATCCGGATTACCTTCACTGGAAAAAATGCTTCAGTTATAAAGACTCCGGGGACATGATCCGTTCGGTGCATTCTTTTATGATGTCCCTTCCGGATCCCTTCGAATGGCTGGACCGGTCCTGTGACCGGGTTCCCCTGCAGGCGGATCCGGATCATCCCTGGTTTGAAACCGCCGCCTGCATCGTCCGGGAAAAACTGAAAACCGCCCAAATGATTCTGCGCCGGCAGTACCTGATGTTCGGGGAGGAACCCCATGGGGAACCGTACCGGGCGGTCTGGAAAAGCGACAGCGAATTGTTTCACGTGAAACAATGCATTGCGGAAGGCAAGGTGCCGGAAGGGGAAATCCCGGACGGGTTCATCCGGCTGCCCGCCTGGTCCAGGCTCAACAGCCTGGAGCTGGACTGGAAGGAGCGCTACACGGCCCTTCGGGACCGGCTGAAAGAGCTGATGAAGGAAATCGATCCGCTGATCGATCCGGACCCGGAAACAGTGGAAAGGGATTTCGGCTGCCTGCGGGCAGCCCTGCAGGGGCTGAAGGTCCTTACCCGACGGACGGCGGAAAAGTTCGCGGAGCGGAAACAGAAGCTTCGCCTTCTGGATTTCAGCGACCTGGAACAGTGCGCCCTGAAAATCCTCCGGACGGAACCGGTGGGTTCCGCGGTCCGGCGCCGGTATCCGGAGGTCTTTGTGGATGAATGCCAGGACGTTTCCCAGGTGCAGGATGAAATCATCCAGCGGCTGTCCTCCGGGGAGGGCCACCTGTTCATGGTGGGGGATGTGAAGCAGAGCATCTACCGGTTCCGCCTGGCGGAGCCGAACCTGTTCCTGAACCGGATGCGGGAATATGACCGGCCGGAGACGGCGGGTTCCCTGCTGGAGCTGCAGACCAATTTTCGTTCCAGGCCGGAAATCCTGGAAACCGCCAATACGGTTTTCCGGGATGTAATGCGGCAGGAAACCGCCGAAATGGATTACACGGAGCGGGAGGAACTGATTCCGGGCATCCCCGCCGAGGGTTTCCATCCTGTGCAGGTGGATGTGCTGGAGCCGGATCCGGAGCGGACCAAACTGGAAATCACGGCGGACGATGTGGTGCAGCGGATCCGGGAACTGGAGGCGGAAGGATTCCGCTACCGGGATATGGTCATCCTGATGCCCCGGGTCAGCGGCGACGGGCCGAAGCTGGCGGAGCTGCTGGAGCAGCGGGGCATTCCGGTTTTCTTTGACGGCGGCGGGGATTTCTATGAACGGGAGGAGATATCCGCCTTTGTGCAGCTGCTGGCGCATATCGATAATCCGCTCCTGGATGAGCCGCTCCTTTCCGTGCTGAAAAACGCGCCCTTCTTCTTTACGGAGGAAGAACTGGCCCGGGTGCGCCTGAAAAACCCCGGAAAGGACGTGCCCTTCCGGCAGGCGTTTGAGGACTGCCTGGCGGCGGAAGGGGAGCTGGGAGACCGCTGCCGGGAAGCGGCGGAAAAAATCCGGGGCTGGCGGAAGCTGGCGTCGGTGCTTCCCATGGGAACCTTTGTCCGCACGCTTTGCAGCGATTCCCACCGGATGGCCATGGCCGGCCTGCGGTCGGCCGGAAACACGGCCCAGCAGAACCTGCGGATTTTCTGCCGGAAAGCGGAAGAGGCGGAAAAGGGAGGCATCTATACGCTGAACCGGTTCCTGTCCTTTGTGTCGGAGCAGGCCGGCGGCGGGGACCAGCGGGAAGCCGTGCCCCTGGCGGAAGGGGATCAGGTGGTCCGGCTGATGACCATGCATAAATCCAAGGGACTTCAGTTTCCCGTGGTTTTCTGCCTGGGCCTGGACGGAAGCCTGGCCCATCGGGCGGAAAACAGCCTCATGATGGACGCGGAGCTGGGAATCTGCCTGAACTATAAACGCCCGGAATTCCGGATCAGCCGTCCGACGGCGGCTACGCTCATCTTTTCCTGGAAGAAAAACCGGGAGCAGCGGGCGGAGCGGATCCGGCTGCTGTATGTGGCGATGACCCGTGCGCAGCAGCGGATGATCCTGGCGGGCGTGGGGGAAGACAATGTGCTGTGGCAGTCGCCGGCCGGGGAGCATCGGGTGCTTTCCGCCGGAAATTACATGGACTGGATCGTGCCTGCGCTGATGGATGCGGCAAAACAATCCACAACTTTTACACAGGGCAAAACCCCTTGGAAAATAAGGCTTTCAGCGGTTAATCAACAAACCGTTGTGGACAAGAGCACGAGTTATCCACAAATCCGAAGCTGGCTTGATTCCTTGCTTTGCGCACCGCCTGTGGAGGATTTGTGGAAAGAGGAAAAGCCGGAACCGGTTCTCTCCGCTATGCAAAAAAAGTCCGTGACCTCCCTGCTGCGGAACGCGGAACAGACCGTGGAGGAGGAAGCGGAGGAAACCCCGGAAAGCAAACGGATTCCGGACCGGTTTTCCCGGGCGCTGAAGCGCAGCGAGCTCCAGAAGGTGCCGGCCTTTATGCAGCCCCCGCCGGAAAAGCGCGGCGCCTGGCGCGGCACGCTGATTCACCGCTTCCTTTCCCTGACGGACCTGGAGAGGATCCGGCAGGCCGGGCCGGACCCGGTGCCCGCGCTGCAGGGCATGAAGGAGGAAATGCTGGCCTCCGGCGTTTTTACCCCGGAGGAGGGCGCCGTCATCCGGCCGGAGGACGCGGCGGCATATTACCGGTCGCCGCTGGGTGTCCGGATGCTGGCCAGCCCGGAAGTCCGCCGGGAATGGGATTTCAACCTGTACCGGCCGGAAATGAACCTGCTGGTGCAGGGCGTGGTGGACTGCGCCTTCCGGGAACCGGAGGGCTGGGTGCTGGTGGATTATAAAACGGATCATGTGGAAAACGAGCAGGAGCTTGTGGAAACCTACCGGCCCCAGCTCCAGTGGTACGCGGAGGCCATCGGCACCCTCACCGGACAGCCGGTGAAGGAGGCCTGGCTCTATGCCATTTCCTGCAGGAAACCCTGCCCTGTACCCCTTGAAAAACCTTGAAAAAACCCCCTTTTCCGGGAGGTACCGGGAAAGGGGGTTTTCCACAGGACGAACCTCCTTATCCATCAAGGGACAAAAACGGCCCGGGGTCCGGAAGCGTTTATTTTCAACGCTTCCGAAAACCCACAGGCCGTTTTCAAAACCGTGCGAAACTTGTGGAAAACTTGTGGATAAAAGTGGAAAAGCCAGCGGAATCAAGGCTCGGAGGAGGGTTTTTCCTCCGGTTCCGCGGAAGGGTCATTTTCCGCAAGCTGGGCCAGCGGCAGGTCGCTCTCCAGGAAGGGATCGTCCTCGTTCAGCATGGGGGCCGGGCCCGGATCGCTTTCCTCTTCCTCCTCCGGCGGCACCGGGTGCGCCGGGAAGGAAAGATTCAGGTAGCCTTCCTCGTCCAGGTCGATCTGCAGCAGGTCGCCGTATCCGGGAAGGGCGATGACCTCGGTGCTCCGGCAGGACGCGGTCCGGGCGTATTCCATGGCCACTTCAGCCCGGTGGAAATAGTGCATGGGAATCATCAGCCGGGGCTTGATGCTGAGGATAAAGAAGTTGGCGCCGGCCTCGAACATGCTGCCCTGGCGGGGATCCAGCGGGAAAAAGGCCAGGTCCACCGGCTGGTCCCGCAGCGGTTCCAGGGCTTTTCGGAATTCGGCGTCCGCCTCCTCGATTTCCTTCATGGTGGATTCGTCCCGCCAGTGCCAGAAATTCAGGTCCCCGGCGTGGAAGATCTGCAGTCCGTAAAACCGGACCAGGAAGCTGACCCCCAGGTCGGTGGAATCAAAGGCTGTGACCTCCGTCTCCTCGTCCAGGGCCAGGGTATCCCCGGGCGCCATGCGCTTTCCCCGGGTGCCCACCGGCATATCCGAGGAAACGATGTACTGGATGCCGGGCAGGTCCTTCCAGCTGAATACCACGGGGTCCAGGTGGTCCGGATGGTCGTGGCTGATAAAGACATAGATATGCTCAAAGGCGGACAGGGCTTCCTCCGTCAGCCGGAGATGCACCGGCAGCTCTTCCGCCTCGCCGCGCCAGTAGTCAAAAACCAGAATGGACTTACCGCACGCAACGGAAAAACCGCTGTGGTAGTAATGGGTAACCAGAAACTCTGTCAAAACGATCTCCCCCTCCCGTGCCGGATCTGGAAATCAATCTGCGGGGTGATTTCGTTCAAAATTTATCATTCTTTGCCCCGGTTGTCAAATTTTATGCCCGATAATGTCACATGAGTCCCATTTTCAGGCACAAAAAAAGGATCCGGAAGGGTTTCAAAACCACTTTCAGATCCTTTTTCGGTTGAAAATCCTTTTCTGTTTCCACTCAGTCCAGAAATTCCCGGGACAGGTCCCGGCCGTCGGCTTCCGGCAGGCGGAGCCCCATCAGCCCGGCGATGGTGGGCCCGACGTCCCGCATCTGCATGGCGGGGATTTCGATGCCTTTGCGGATGCCGCGTCCAAAGGCCGCGAAAAGGCAGAGATCCGCCTCCCGCCCGGGGCCGAACCCGTGGGTGGCGGCTTCCCTTTTTTCCTCGTCCAGCGCATCGGAGAAAACGACGCCGTCCGCGGCTTCCGCGGCAAAAAGCGGCCCGGCAACGGCATGCATCGCGTCCAGCTCCGCCCGGGTATACAGCCGGGCAATCCCCATTCCGGCCCATTTTTCCGGGGGAATCAGCTGTTCGGGATCCTCCTCCCCGGCCGGTTCGCTGCCGGGGAAGAAGTAAGCGCTCATTCCGTTGCTCTGCACGAACAGCCGGCGGTCCAGGCCCATCTGCTGCAGCTGCCGGGTCAGGTTCACGGTTTTCCGGATATCCTCCTGGCCGTGGTCGCTGACGGCGATCAGCAGGGCGTCCTCCATGCCGGGGGTTTCCGTCATGGCCCGGTACAGGTCCGCCAGGCGCCGGTCGTTCCGGCGGATGGCTTCCCGGGCCTCCGGGCTGAAGGTGCCGTGATGGTGGCGGGCTTCATCCAGGTCGATCAGGTGCACCGCCGAAAATTCCGGCCGGCGCCGCCGGATTGTGTCCGCCGCCAGGGCGGCGGCATAGTCGCTCAGGTATGGCTCGGCGATGCCCTTCCGCAGGTGGCCCCAGCGCTTTTCTTCCGCCAGGATATACAGCGGCGTTCCGAATTTCAGCGCTTTCAGCACCGCGTTTTCTCCCGGCAGGGGATGCACCTCCGGAAAGCACCACCGGGCGGCGGGATTCCGGCAGCCCACGGGCCAGAGGATGGAGCAGCTCCTTCCGCCGGCCTCCTTCACCGCGTCAAACAGGGTGGGCACCCGGATATGCTTCCGTTCCCAGTACCAGACCCGGTTCGCTTTGGAAACGCCCGGCTGGGGCGGCTGGTTCTGGCCCACGCCGGTTTTGTCCGGATCGCAGCCGGTGACCATGGTCACATGGATGGGATACGTCAGCGAGGGAAAGATCGTCTCCACCCGCCGGCAGAAGGCGCCCTCCCGGAGCATCCGGGCCAGAAAGCCGGAATCATCCAGCTCCTCTGTATCCTTCCCGAAAAAAGCATCCAAAGAAACCAAAACAACTTTTCGCATCTCTGTTTCCTGACCTCTAATCTCTGACCTCTGAAAACTAATCACTAACCACTATTCACTCTTCACTGGCGGATCAAAAGCACTGCCCTGACGCCTGATCCGTTCGCTCAATGGTCGCTCAAGCCCCTTGGAGCGGGGCTTGCTCTCCCTTTCGCGCTAACGAGCTCAGGTCGTTTTCCGCTTCGCGTAACAGCACACTGTGCTGACACTCCCTTCCCTCGCCTCTGACCTCTGAAAACTAACCACTATTCACTATCCACTATTCACTCAAAAAAAGGACTGCCCGAAGGCAGTCCTTTTTTCCACCCTTACGCCCAGGGATTCTCCGTGGGATAGGGCAGGTTCTTGGGCTGGTTCCAGGCAATGTCCTGAACGCCCAGGTACTTGAAGACTTCGAACAGCAGCTTCGCGCAGTGATCGAAGGCCACGGCGCCGTGATGCGGATAGCGCTTCTGCACCAGCACATGGCGGTAGAAGCGGCCCATTTCCTTGATGGCGAAGATGCCGATGCCGCCGAAGGACTGGGTGGCCACGGGCAGCACTTCGCCCTCGGCGATGTAGGCGCGGACGATGCCGTCACTGTCGCACTGCAGGCGGTAGAAGGTGATGGGGCTGGCCGCGATGTCGCCTTCCAGCGTGCCGCGGGTGAAGTCCGGTTCGCTTCCTTCGGGCTCCAGCAGGCGGTGCTGGATCAGCTGGTACTTGATGGCCCGGCTGTCGCACATCTTGCAGCTGGGGGTGTTGCCGCAGTGGAAGCCCATGAAGGTATCGGTGAGTGTGTAGTCGTACTTGCCCTTGATGTCCTTGTCGTAGATATAGGCCGGAACGCTGTTGTTGATGTCCAGCAGGGTCACCGCGTCGCCGGTGAGGCAGGCGCCGATGTACTCGCTCAGCGCGCCGTAGATATCCACTTCGCAGGAAACCGGGATGCCCCGGGAAGCCAGGCGGCTGTTCACGTAGCAGGGCTCAAATCCGAACTGGCTCGGGAAGGCGGGCCAGCACTTGTCAGCGAAGGCCACATACTTCCGGGCGCCCTTGTGGGCTTCCGCCCAGTCCAGCAGGGTCAGCTCGAACTGTGCCATGCGCTCGCTCATGTCGGGATAATATTTGCCTTCGCCCATTTCCCTGGCCATATCGGCGCAGACTTCGGGGATGCGGGGATCGCCGGCGTGCTCCTTGTAGCTGACCAGCAGGTCCAGTTCGCTGTTTTCCTCAATTTCGATGCCCAGCTCGTACAGGCCCTTGATGGGAGCGTTGCAGGCGAAGAAGTCCTGGGGCCGGGGTCCGAAGGTGATGATCTTGAGGTTCTTCAGGCCGACGATGACCCGGGCGATGGGGAAGAACTCGGCGATCTTGTCGGCCAGCTCTTCGGCGGTGCCCACGGGATATTCCGGGATGTAGCCCTTCAGGTGCCGCATGCCCAGGTTGTAGGAGCAGTTCAGCATGCCGCAGTAGGCGTCGCCGCGGCCGTTGATCATGTCGCCGTCGCCTTCCGCCGCGGCCACGAACATCACGGGGCCGTCGAAGTACTTGGCGACCAGGGTTTCAGGGGTTTCGGGGCCGAAGTTGCCCAGGAACACGCACGCGGCGTTGCACTCGTTGGCCTTCAGCTCTTCAACGGCCTTCAGCATATCCTTTTCGTTTTCAACGGTGGTCTTGATTTCGACGAAGTTGACTTTCTTGTCCGCCAGCTTCGCGGCAATGGCGGCGCGGCGCTTCTCGCTCAGCGCGATGGGGAAACAGTCGCGGGATACGGCGACCAGACCGAGTTTGATGACCGGGATGTTTTGCATAGGTTGATGCCTCCTCCAAATGAATTACAAAATTGTACGGACTTGCCTTAAAAATAAGGATATCATTCTCCGGTCCTGAAGTCAAGGAAAATGCACAAAACAGGAAGGATTTCCACCGGTTTTTCCAAATCGGCCGAAGATGCCCGCCCGGGGCCTGAAAACCAAAAAAAGAGGTTGCAAAACAGAAAAAAAACAGGTAGAATACCGGATGGAACTGAAAACGCTCTAACGATTTTAAGGAGGTTTATCACAATGGCAGTGAAAGTTGCAATTAATGGTTTCGGACGGATCGGCCGTCTTGCTTTCCGTCAGATGTTCGGTGCCGAGGGCTACGAAGTCGTCGCGATCAACGACCTGACCAGCCCCGCCATGCTGGCTCACCTGCTCAAGTATGACACCGCTCAGAAGGGCTACTGCGGCGTCATCGGCGAAAACAAGCACACGGTTGAAGCCACCGAGAATTCCATCATCGTTGACGGCAAGGAAATCACCATCTACGCCATCAAGGATGCCAAAGAGTGCCCCTGGGGCCAGCTGGGTGTCGACGTCGTGCTGGAGTGCACCGGTTTCTACACCAGCAAGGAAAAGGCCATGGCTCATATCGAAGCCGGCGCCAAGAAGGTCGTTATCTCCGCTCCCGCCGGAAAAGACCTGCCCACCATCGTTTACAACGTCAACCACAAAACCCTGAAGCCTGAAGACCAGGTCATCTCCGCTGCCAGCTGCACCACCAACTGCCTGGCGCCCATGACCAAGGCCCTGAATGATACCTTCCCGATCCAGAGCGGTATCATGACCACCGTTCATGCCTACACCGGCGACCAGATGATCCTGGACGGCCCGCATCGCAAGGGCGACCTGCAGCGTGCCCGTGCCGGCGCCGCCAACATCGTGCCCAACAGCACCGGCGCTGCCAAGGCCATCGGCCTGGTCATC
>OCTX012084468.1_pt1 | contig 10486 bp, 6 predicted proteins | sample 1539691 | NCBI WGS metagenome assembly OCTX01 (sample SAMN02144231, study PRJEB22623) | gut metagenome | biome: sheep rumen | host: Ovis aries | place: New Zealand | reverse complement strand
AGTCTATTTTCCATTTTCATAGCTTTTATTCGTCTCAGCTTCCTGACATTTACTTTTGTTTTCTTTTGTGTCTGCTTCATTTTAGAATAGTCCATTACGCAATATCTTTCTCCTACTACAAATTTATATCTCTGGATACTTCTTCAATCACTTCTCTTACAAGCTTTGAGAAGGCACTTTCCGCCCTTAAATACTCATTAACCGCAGAATTATGAATTAGTTCATCATTCTCATAATATATCCTATGCAGTTCATCATAGGGATTTCCTTCAGCATACAGCATAACATCAGTATAACGCTGTTTAAAACTCATAAGTGAATTATATAACTGCTCGTTGGATTTAATCATATTCTTCGCAGTTATATATTTTTTATATTCGGTTGAATCTTTTATAAGCTGATTCAATTCTCGACACTTTGTTTTTATCATTTACAATCCAACCTCTTTACTACCCTTTAACCATTATTCCTTATAAAAATAAACTACAGTATCATCGGATATATTATAAAACTGTCTAAAATACTTTTTCAAATATTCATCTTCAAAATCATATACTCGCCACAGATTACTCGAAACATTTTCACTATACAACGGTAGATACAATTCTTTTCCATCGCATTCTTCAATCGCATCCATCTGTTTTTTATTAGTTATTCCAATATGATAATAATCCAATCCAACTAGTAGCACAAAAAGCAACGATACAGAAAAAACAGTCAGTTTTATCGGCGTATAATACCTAGTAAATACTTTTAATAATTTTGCAACCATAAATGATAAAACTAAAACAAACAGTAAATATTGATGCAGTACTACTCTAGCCCCAGTTAACAGTACAACTAGAAACGGCAATAAAGAAAGTGAACAGATCAACATAACCCCTATAATAATCTTATAGCTTGATTTATTATTTTCTAATTTTTTGTGAACACATATAAAAATAACAGCACTACAAAGTAGAAGAAACAACATACTATATTCAGTATATCCTATTATTTTTAATATGAATAATAATCTATCTATAAACAAATGTATATTTTCTTTTACACTTAAATCCAGACTATAAATTATTTCTCTTCCAAGATGACTTTCCTCACCATCAAACGCACTCTGATAGCCTAAAGTAAACAAATCTAAAAAGAATTTATTAAAAAACATTATAATAAATCCAATAGTATTTCCAACCAACAGTATTATTACATCTATATTCAGTTCATTATTTCTTTCTTTTTTTGAAAAAAATCTAAAACCTATAAAAGCAGAACAAACAGCTATCACCATTGCTATATTTTCTAAACAAAGCATCGAAATAATAGCAAACACTAATAGAATCACACGTATAATAATATTTTTTACAAATACCTTCGAAACCCTGATGTAATGATAAATACATATATATATCATCAAAAACAATGCTGAAACAACATAATTACAAAACCCCGATACCCATCCAAATGTCTCGGCCCATATTCTTTTATCCATAAAAAGAATAAAAAACATTATAAAGCAATATATAAAACATTCAATAGCTTTATTATCTGAAATCATCACTATGTATCTAGTCATTACATAAACTAATAAGCAGATAACTATCGCCATAAATAAAGACTTTACATAAACATTCCTTGTAAGTATAACAACCAAGAAATTTCCAAAATATCTATGATTTAACGAACCCTTTACTAATTGATTAACTCCATCACGAGTACCCCAGTTCCAATCATCAGCCAAATAAGGTATATTCCAAGTAATAAAAATCCAATAAATCAACCACAACGAATAGAATACGATTTTTATTATTCTGTCATCTACTTTTTTTATCAAGTTCTTCATTTTATATTTCCCAGCAATTATTCTTATACTTCAGAGATTATCGGAAGTATCATCGGGCTTCTCTTTGTTCTTTCCCAAAGGAACGCTCCCAAATCTTCGCGCAGACGGTTCTTGATTCTAGCCCAGTCCGCAGTATCATCCAAACAATTATATAATGTCTCTGATGCCACATCCTTACACTGTTCTATAAGCAGCTCTGCTTCTCTTACATATACAAAGCCTCTCGATACTATATCCGGACCGGACAGTATCTGATTAGTTCCGCTCTCTAATGTAACTACCACTATAAGCAGACCATTCTCCGAAAGATGCTGGCGATCTCTTAAAACTATATTTCCTACATCACCTACTCCAAGTCCATCAACAAAGACTCCTCTTGCAGGAACCTTTCCAACTATATCGAATGTATCTTCTCCGACCTCAAGAACATCACCACATTTGAGTATCTTTACATTCTCAGATGGTATCCCCATCTCCTGAGCAAGCTCGGAATGTCTCTTCAGATGTCTGTATTCTCCATGAACAGGAATCGAATACTTAGGACGTGTAAGAGCGTAAATGAGTTTAAGTTCCTCCTGACAGGCATGTCCAGATACGTGTGTATCGTGATATATAACTCTTGCGCCCTTCTGTTCAAGTTCATTCATCACCCTATATACAGACTTCTCATTACCCGGTATAGGGCTGGATGAAAATATAACAACATCTCCGGGAACTATGGATATCTTATTATGCAGAGAGCTTGCTATTCTCGATAGAGCAGCCATATTTTCTCCCTGACTTCCTGTAGTGATAAATACAAGTTTCTCACCAGGATAGTCTTTTGCTTCATCTATATCGATAAGAGTGTTGTCGGGAATATTTATATATCCCAGTTCAGAAGCTATACGGATAACATTCACCATGCTTCTTCCTTCTACAACACATTTACGTCCATATTTGCAGGCAGAATTAATTATCTGCTGAACCCTGTCGACATTTGATGCAAAGGTTGCAATAATAAGTCGATGATTTCTGTTATCATCAAATATATGATCAAATGTTTTTCCTACTGTCTTTTCTGAAGGAGTATAGCCAGGTCTTTCAACATTTGTTGAATCAGCCATAAGTGCAAGCACACCTTTCTTGCCAAGTTCGCCAAATCTCTGAAGATCTATCACTCCTCCATACACAGGTGTATAATCAATCTTAAAATCCCCTGTATGTACTATAATTCCTGCTGGCGTAAATATAGCAAGTGCTGCAGAATCAGCTATCGAATGATTCGTTCTAATAAACTCTATTCTAAAACATCCCAGATTAATAGTCTGACCATATGTAACAACCTTTCTTCGAATGTTATCTACAAGGCCATGTTCTGAAAGCTTATACTCTATCAATCCCATTGTAAGCTTAGTAGTATATATAGGAATATTAATTTCTTTTTCTATATAAGGTATAGCACCTATATGATCTTCATGACCATGTGTAACAACCATACCTCTAATTTTATTTTTATTCTCTTTTAAATATGTAATGTCCGGAATAACAAGATCTATTCCCGGCATATCATCATCAGGAAATGCAAGTCCTCCATCAATAACTATGATATCATCCCCATACTCTATTGCGGTGATATTCATTCCTATCTGTTCCAGTCCACCTAGTGGAATTATCTTAACCGTCGACTTTTTTGCCGACATGTTAGTTTCTATATTATTCAATTTAATCCTCCGAATTTCATCTGTTCTATTAAGATCCCTCGGCTTCGCTCGGGATGACAAAATATATTGTCATATTATAATTCTACTTCGTTTAAATATGATTTCAGTATTATGGCTGCCGCTATTTTATCTATATATGTTTTTCTTTCTGATGCCGGTACTCCCATTTCTTGAAGTACTTCATCAGCTTCAACTGTGGTAAGTCTTTCATCTACTTCAATTATCTCTAAACCTGTCCTTCTATGCAGCTCCAAAATGAAAGCTTTTGTTCTTTCTGTCCGTTCTCCCTCTGAACCATCCATATTGAAAGGCATACCTACAACTATCTTTTCAACCGAATATTCTTCTATAATTTTTTCTATCTGTTGATAGGTTTTTCTAAGCTTGTCTTTTCGTTCACGAGTTATAGTTGTAACAGGCTGTGCTGTAAGCAGCATCTCATCTGTTATCGCCACACCAACTGTTTTGTCCCCATAATCGAGTCCTAGAATTCTCATGTATGTTCCCCTATTAAGATTCCTCAGCTTAACGCGGGTGTCAAAAGTATCTTTTGACACTATATGACATACGGATTGCTCCATTGCTAAAGCATGTCATATTATTTTAGTCTTGTATCTATATAGTTTTCCATCAGAAGCTCCAGAATCTCATCACGCTCTGCCTTCATAATAAGACTACGTGCACCCTTATAACTTGTTATATATGTAGGATCTCCGCTCATTATATATCCAACTATCTGATTTACAGGATTATAACCTTTTTCAGACAAAGCTTCATATACTTCAGCGATTATGTCTGAAACTTCTATAGTATATTCTCTACCAAGATCTATATCTTGTGTGTGCTGACCATCATATCCACTCATATTCCTTCACCTTCCAAATAATCATGTACATTACAACGCTACTAATCACAAAATTCCATAAAATTGACGTGCACCATCATATATGATATACTTCCAATATGTGGCACTAGATTGCCCCTTGGAATAAAAATATTACAAAAAGTAACCGCTTCCTATTCCAACTTCGGGGCGGTTATTTTTTGTTCTTGTTATGAACTATCTCATATACGAGACCTATTAACGTTACAACTAATATACCAATTTGAATTAAATCGCTATATGTTACATAGTTCATAGGCATCAACCCCTCTCGTAATCTCAAGGGGAACCGTTCCCACCACATGAGTGTAACACAAATGATAGAAACTAACAATAGTCTTGACCAAAAATGCACTTTTTATAAAATGTCTCGCGAAAAGAATCCGAACTAAAAGAAATCAAAACTGAGCTGACTATCCTTTGGCATGTCGCCCAGAATTCCCAGTTCAGCCATTTTGTCTATGACGGATCCGGAGACTTTTGATCTGTTTCTAAGTTCCTGCTGTGAGAGGAAGAGTCCTTGTGATGCTGCATCCTCCAGCTGCTGGGCAGCTGTCTCACCCATTCCTTCGATTGAAAGGAAGCTTGGCATGATCTTTCCATCGATTATCTGGAATCTGTTTGCTTTTGCTTTATAGATATCGATTGGCAGGAACTCAAAGCCTCTGGCATACATTTCCTTAACAAGCTTCATATCACGGTACAGAAGCTGCTCTTTAGCTGACATCTGATTCTTATCCTTAGCCATGTATTCAGCCATTACACTGTCCAGATGTTCTTCTCCCTGACACATAACCTCATAGGAAAATGCATCCGCTCTGATACTGTAATAAGCCGTGTAATACGCCAGCGGATAGTATATCTTGAAGTAAGCTACTCGCCATGACATCATTACATACGCAACAGCGTGTGCTTTCGGGAACATGTACTTTATCTGCTCACAACTCCAGATGTACCAGTCTGGCACTTCGTGCTCTTCCATCTTCTTACGGAAGTCCGGCCATTCCTTACATTTTCCCTTCGCAACAAGTCCCTTACGTACTCTCTCCATGATAGTAAATGCATCTCCTGGATCAAGTCCCTGATAGATAAGATAAACCATAATATCATCACGACAACAGATAGCAGATGACAGCTTACACTTACCTTCCTGAATCAGCTTCTGGGCATTTCCAAGCCATACATCTGTTCCATGTGCAAGTCCTGCTATACGGACAAGATCCGAAAAGCTCTGCGGATCAGCGTCTATAAGCATCTGCATAGCAAATTCAGTTCCAAATTCAGGGATACCAAGAGAGCCCAGCGGCACTCCATTCATATCCTCCGGTTTTATTCCGAGCACATCCGTACTCTTAAAAAGTGACATAACTTTCTTATCATCAAGAGGTATATCAGTCGCTTTGATTCCCGTAAGGTCCTCAAGTCTTTTTATCATGGTAGGATCATCATGTCCCAGAATATCAAATTTGAGAAGATTATGTTCGATAGAATGATAATCGAAATGTGTTGTAATCGTATCTACCGTCATATCGTTAGCAGGCTTCTGAACCGGCGTGAAGCTGTATATCTCTTCAGTATCAGGCATAACAATAATACCACCGGGATGCTGTCCCGTGGTTCTCTTTACATCCACACAACCCTTAGCAAGTCGCTCGACCTCTGCACGTCTCTTTGTTATGCCTCTCTTCTCACAATATTTAAGAACATATCCATATGCAGTTTTCTCTGCGACAGAACCAACCGTACCTGCTCTAAATGAATAGTCCTCTCCAAATATCTCACCTATATAAGCATGAGCTCTTGGCTGATATTCACCAGAGAAGTTAAGGTCTATATCAGGTTCCTTATCACCCTTAAATCCAAGGAAGGTTTCAAATGGTATATCGTGTCCTTCCTTCTTCATCTTTGTACCGCAATGAGGACACTCTGCATCAGGCATATCGCACCCGGACATTCCTTCGTACTTCTTAATTCTCTCGCTGTCGAATTCTGTGTAGTAACACTTCGGGCATATATAATGCGGTGGAAGCGGATTTACCTCTGTGATACCTGCCATAGTAGCGGCAAATGAGGAACCTACGGAGCCTCTTGAACCTACCAGGTAACCATCATCATTCGACTTCCAAACCAGCTTCTGTGCTATGATGTACATAACCGAATAACCATTTCCGATTATGGAATCAAGTTCCTTCTTAAGCCTGTCTACTACCAGCTGCGGAGGATTCGGTCCGTATATCTCGTGCATCTTGCTTTCACATATATCGCGAAGAATCTGATCGGAATTCTCGATAACCGGAGGCGCTTTATCCGGACGAACCGGTGATATTTTATTTATCCACGAAGCTACAAGGTTCGTATTTGTAACTACTACTTCCTTAGCCTTTTCCTCTCCCAGATATGCAAATTCCTCCAGCATCTCTTCGGTTGTTCTGAAGTAAAGAGGCGGTTCTTTCTCCATCTCTTCTTTTACGCTGTCGACTTTCTTCGGCTCTTCCTGACCCTTGGAAAGCTTTTCCTCCATGAGCTCCGCTTCGGTCTTCTTTGGCGACGAGCCTTTTCTTGCCCCTTCGAGAATTATGGTTCTGTATATAGCATCTTCCGGTTCAAGGAAATGTACATCACCGGTAGCACATACAGGCTTATCATATCTCTCACCCAGTTCTACTATCTTACGATTGATATCACGAAGGTCTTCTTCATTTCTTATCCCCTCAGTCTTCTCATCATCTATCAGATATCTGTTATTTCCTATCGGCTGAATCTCCAGATAATCAAAGAATCTGACTATCCTCTCCAGTTCATCCTCCTCTGCTCCATCCAGTATAGCCTGGAACAGTTCACCAGAAGAACATGCCGAACCAACTATAAGTCCTTCCCTGTATTTTTCTATAAGAGACATCGGCATCTTCGGACGTTTCGTAACTCCGACACCACCGAAATAGTTTATATGTGCCTCTGAGACAAGTCTGTATAGATTTGTTCTGCCTGTCTCATTTTTACAGAAGATAACTCCATGGTAAGGTCTTGTTTTTCTTATCATATCCGGAGAAGCTTTACCCAGCTTATTCAGGTCATCCACCGTCTTTGCTCCGGACTTATTTATCATCTTCATAAACTCTATGAATATCTCAGACGTAACCTCTGCATCATCACACGCTCTATGATGATGCGCATTTGTAAGCCCAAAATGCTTTGTAAGTTTGTCAAGATTATACTTACCGAGTTCCGGCAGAAATACATAACCAAGCGTCATTGTATCAAGTGCTGTAAAGTCATATGTGAGTCCAAGTCTTCTCGCGTTAACCTTAATAAATGTAGTATCAAATGTAGCATTATGGGCTACAAGCATAGAATCCTTGGCGAACTCCAGGAATTTCGGAAGTATCTTATCTATGGTTTCAGCATTTTTTACCATTGCATCTGTAATAGATGTAAGCTTTGTGATACTGTACGGAATAGGAACCTCAGGATTTACAAATTCAGAAAATCTTGCTATTACATTTCCAGCTTTATCAAGTCTCACTGCACCGATTTCGATAATCTTACAGAATTTAAAGGAAAGACCCGTTGTTTCAATATCGAATACCGTATACTCCGAATCAAGGCTCTGTCCATGACTGTTAATGACAAGAGTTTTGATATCATTTACAAAATATCCTTCTACACCATAAAGTATCTTGAAGTCTTCAGGAGCATCCTTTACCCCCTTCAGATATTTGTTAGCTGCTGGGAAGTTCTGCACTACTCCGTGATCAGTTATTGCTATAGCCTTATGCCCCCAGTCCAGAGCACGCTGAATAGCTTTCTCAACAGGAAGAACGGCATCCATCTCGCTCATCTGCGTATGAAGATGAAGCTCAACTCTCTTCTCTTCAGCTTCGTCCTTACGATTTTCTCTGAAGTCGTGTATTCTCTTTATACCATTTATCGAACTGAGAACTATATCCTTTGCGTAAGTATCATAACGGACGATACCCTTCATCTGAACAAATGAATTCTCTGGCATATCCTCCAGAATAGCATCGATATCATCCGGCGATACAAATATCTTGAAACCGATAGTATCTGTAAAATCGGTTATGTACGCACTAAGTATAACAAGAGTCTTATCAGTCCCTCGTTTCTTCACTTCGGTTGTTTCTATACCGAATACCTGACCATGAACAACTATCTCAACAGGAGATTCGTCAACTATAGATGATATATCTACCAGATCACCTTCGACATTTTTACCATAGAAGCAGTCCATATCATTATAGTTATTCTTTCTTAGGCGTTCGAGATTTGCTTTATAATCCTTCTTCTTCTCCACTTCAGGCTTTGCCCCTGTATTTATATTCATATCCGGTGTAAGCGCAACCTCGTTATTCTCTACATCATAGGCTTCTTCCAGTTTCTCTTCCAGTTCTCTCTTTTTCTGCATGAATTCATTCTCAGTAGAAGTAACTCCCTTGAAGTTTTCATCAAGATCTGCGGCAGATACATCTGAACCATCTGCACTGGCCTCTGCATTTGCCAGAGCATTTCTTCTGCTACTCGCTCTTTCTTCCGCATCAAGGATACTTGGTGTGATAAGCCTCACAACAGTCTGAATATTCATGCCGAACCTTTCAGCAAAAAGGTCATTAAAATATTTCTCAATGACCGGCTTACGCAGCTTCGACATAGTACCTTCCTCTATACTGAGAGTCAGTGTATTACCATCAGAATCTATCTTTGCATCCTTAACAAGCGAATACTCAACAGAACTCTTTTCTCGTAATTCATCCAGGAAACTATCCCTATAGATTCCCAGCATATTCTTGAGATTATACTGCCCTGACAGAAGATACCTCTCCCTTATAACAACCTTTGTCTTGCTATACTTTCCAAACACAAAAAGGCGGACTGCTGATTCCGCCTGCTTGATATTCTCTCTGGATATCAGATGAGAAGATTCAATGTCTATATATAGTCTGTCGGAACTTCTGACCGAAGTCACACCTACGACCTTTACATCATCAAAATAGGTGTCCACTTTAGGGGGCAGTTCAATCCCCCTGAACACATCCTTAAATAGCTTTTCACTCATTAATATACTCTTTTCATTTATATCGTCAAATGTGAAGAAAACCCCAACTTACTATTCTTCAGATTCTATAAATAATATTACTATTTATCCCAATTATCCAATTCCTTCTTCAGTTCGCCAAGAAGTTCTTCCTGAGGAACTTTTCTTATTATCTCACCTTTCTTGAAGATGAGTCCCACTCCATCTCCACCGGCTATTCCAAGGTCTGCTTCTCTTGCTTCACCAGGGCCATTAACCGCACATCCCATAACAGCAACCTTGATATTTAGATTCGAATAATTTGCTATAAGTTTTTCTGTCTCATTTGCAAGTCCTATCATATCTATATGAGTTCTTCCACAAGTAGGACATGATACAAGAGATATTCCATCATTTCTAAGATCAAGAGTTTTCAGAATAAGCTTTGCAGTTTTTACTTCCTCGACCGGATCACCAGTAAGGGAAACTCTAATGGTATCGCCTATTCCCTGACTAAGAATAATTCCAAGTCCGACTGATGACTTGATATTTCCACTCCACACTGTCCCTGACTCTGTTATACCAACATGAAGAGGATAATTCGTTCTCTCAGATATAAGCTGATGAGTCTTAACCGACATAAGAACATCTGAAGACTTTATGCTTATAACTATATTGTCATAATCCTGTTCTTCAATCATTCTGACTTTATCAAGAGCACTCTCTACTATACCCTCAGCAGAAACACCTCCGAACTTATCTATAAACTGCTGCTCCAAAGAACCACTATTTACACCAACTCTTATCGGAACATTATGACGCTTCGCCGCATCTACTACCGCTTTCAGATTTTCCTCTGAACCTATATTTCCAGGATTAATTCTTATCTTATCAGCACCATGTTCTATAGCTTCAATTGCCAGCTTATACTGAAAATGTATATCTGCCACTAGAGGAACATGAGTTCTCTCCTTCAGCTTATCAAACGCCTGTGCAGCAGCAAGTGTATTTGCGGTACAACGAACTATATCACAGCC
>OCTX011490573.1_pt1 | contig 10486 bp, 3 predicted proteins | sample 1539691 | NCBI WGS metagenome assembly OCTX01 (sample SAMN02144231, study PRJEB22623) | gut metagenome | biome: sheep rumen | host: Ovis aries | place: New Zealand | reverse complement strand
ACGAGAGTTCAGCAAGGAGGTTCATCTGCTGACAGCCAAGAAGCGACTTCGCCTTGTGGCTCAGGACTTCGTGCGTCATTACAGTGACCTATGGACATCGGGCAAGGCGATGTTTGTCAGTTATAATAAGGTGACGTGTGTGCGGATGTATAACTACGTGCAAGAATACTGGCAGCGGGAAATCAAGCATCTTGAAGAGCGGATTGAGAAAGGCGACTCTCAGCAGGAGGTGCAGGAGATGAAGAGCAAGCTGAAGTGGATGCAGGAAACGGATATGGCCGTTGTGGTATCACAGGAGCAGAATGAGGTACATACTTTCGAAAAATGGGGACTCGACATCAAGACCCACCGCCAGAAGATGCAGGACAGGAAACTCGATGAAGAGTTCCAGAAAGCAGATACTCCACTGCGAATCGTATTCGTCTGTGCCATGTGGCTGACGGGATTTGATGTAAAGACGCTCTCCTGCCTGTATATCGACAAACCGATGAAAGCTCACACGCTGATGCAGACTATCGCCCGTGCCAATCGTGTGGCAGAGGGTAAGACCAACGGACTCATCATCGACTATATTGGTATCGTGAAAGCACTTCGTCAGGCTTTGGCAGACTATACCGCCAATCCAGGGGGAAGCACTGGAGGCAATGACCCAACTGTCGATAAACAAGAACTCATCAAGCATGTACTCGAAGCTATTGCCGCTGCAACAGCATTTCTGCAAGAGCATGATTTCGAACTGGAGAAGTTGATTCATGCAGAGAACTTCATGAAACTGGCCTTGCTGAAAGAAGCAGCCAATGCAATGTGTGAATCGGCAGAGACACGCAAGACCTATTGCACCTTCGCCACCACCCTGACGAAACTATGGAAATATCTCGACCGCGAGGACATCACGACAGAGATCAAACAACAGAAGGATGCCATCGAGGCTATCTACAAGGAACTTCAGAAGAAGCGCAAGCATGCCGACATAACAGACCTGAGTGTGGCGATCAACGAGATAGTGAATGACCACTTGGAGATAGAGGCAACAACTGCTGCTGAAGACGGGCCAAGCCGACGTTTTGACATCAGCGGCATCAACTTCGACCTGCTACGCCGTGAGTTTGCCAAGAGTCGTGAGAAGAACTTGCTGCTGAAGGACATCCAGGAACTGCTACAAGAACGTATCGCCCTGATGTTGGCTCAAAATCCGTCACGCATTAACTTCTATGAGAAGTACCAGCAGATTATCCACGACTACAATCAGGAGCAGAATCGCGCCACCATCGAAAAGACCTTCGAGGAACTGATGACCCTATCTGGCCAGTTGAGTGAAGAAGAACGTCGCTATGTGCGTGAAGGTTTCAAGAACGATGAAGAACTGTCGATGTTCGACATTCTGATGAAGGACAATCTGAGCAAGGAGGACATCAAGAAAATCAAGAAGGTGGCCGTAGAACTGCTTGACAAAATCAAGCAACAGTTGGCAGGCATGGATCATCCCTTCGATAAGCCTAACACCAAGGCCACTATCATCATCACTATCCGCGACATTCTCTGGCAGGAACTACCAGAAAGCTATAGCGAAGAAAGCATCATTCAGTATCGTGATGCTGTGTATAACTACGTAAGTCAACATTACAATAATGTAGCATAAGAAGTCTTTAGTAATTGAAAGAAAAATGTAAAGTGTATTATGAATCAGTGGACTATTGTAAGAATCTTTATAAGTAGCACCTTTAAAGACATGGATGTTGAGCGCGATGCTCTTCGCAATATCGTTGTACCCAGGCTTAACGACTTCTTCGTTGGTCAGCGAGTGAATGTTCAATTAGTTGACCTTCGACATTCTGTTGAAACGGACTCCCAATTAACACATGAGGAAAGGGAAAAGCGAGTTTATAATATATGCATGGATGAAATTGATGCATGTCAACCCTTCTTTCTCGGATTGGTGGGACATCGTTATGGTTGGATCCCTAAAGATTTTGAAATTACAAACAATTATCTCATTCCTGATGATTTCCCTTTAAGAAGCAATCAGTTAAGTGTAACAGTCTGTGAATTTCTGCATGCTCTTTATGGAAAAAACGCATCCAACCGTACGCTTGTGTTGCTTCGTGACGATAAATCCTATTCCAATTTATCTGAGAAAGAAAGAAAAGAGTACATCGACCAAGACGAGAAAGAATTGTATATCCGAACTTTTCGTGACTTCTTACTGAATCACAAACAAGAACTTTCTGTTGAAGAACCTTATTTGTTGAACTTAAAGGATTCCGAAGGCAAGGAAATTGAAAAGTGGAGTAATCAGGTCTATAAAAAATTGTTGCCGCTTATTCTGCAACACATCGGCAACCAAGATTCTTTAGATGAGGACAATTTTCTTAAAGCCCAGAGAGAGCATATAAACCGACATCTTGTCATATTTAAAGGAAGAGAAAAGGTTATAGACGAATGTATAAAAAACCTTGAACGAAGACAAGCTCTTTACATTTACGAAAAAGAGCACGGTATGGGACAGACAGCACTTTTGTGCAAACTCTATGCGATACTAAGTGAAGATCCCCAATACTTATGTCTATTCAATTCCTATGAGGCATGCATTGAAGCATCTCATTACCACAATGTGTTCTATTATTGGAATCTTCAGATGCTACGATTTCTCGGAAGAGACGATGATAACCTGAAAAACATTAAGGGGAACGCGAAGTTGCTCTTTGAAGAATATTGTAGGCTTTGTCAGGCTGTTTTTGAAGAAAAACATGTTAAAGTAATCGTATTTGAGGAGAATCCACATATGATGGGTGAGCATTATAGTATCAAGCAAGCATTCAACTTATACGTCCAAACAATTCCAGCAGGACATGACAGTTGTATAGAAATATTAGCCCCATATATTCTTGATGGTTTGACAGATGAAGATTTTAATGCACTTACTCAAGGATTAAGAAAAGGAATTCTACATGACTTAAAGGCCAAGAAACATTCAATGAATGTCAAATGGCTCAGCCTGGCCACTAACATATTGAACTGTCTGAACAAATTGGATTATCAAATTATCAGGAGCAAGGATAGCTATGGAGATAATGAGCGAAACATCAATTATTATCTTTATCAAATCATTAGTGAGATGCCTGATAGTTATGAGGATCTAAGCTACTTTTGGATTAAAAGATTGGAGAATGTTTTAGGAAAAGACTTCGTTACAACTTATATAGGAGTACTAGGCATTAGCCGAGGACTGACAGAGGCAGATATCGCCCAATTAACAGGAAGGAATATTGACTGGTGCATATATTTCAAGCACATATTAGGGAAAAGCATTTTCAAGGAGGACAACGACGGATATTTGACTCTACAGGAGGACATTATAAGAAAAGTGGTTGAAAACTGGAGCAAGGATTACCGGAAAGAGCTCTGCCAAAAGTTAAATAGTTATATTCAACAGTTGCCAAATACTTCGCCAACATATCAGAGAAATATTTTTACTGTTGCAATGGAATGCGATGAGTATAAGACTTGCCTAGCGTTTATTTCCCAAAAAGATAATTATCATTACTTTTGGGGAGAATCATATGCCATGTTGACTTTTGACCAAAAAGCCAAAAACCATCCAGACGAGTATTTTGACATGGTTTCGGAAATGGTAAGAATGGCACCTCTTGACTATGATGCTTTTCACGGGCTAAATTTGTGGTGCAATTTGGCTGCCAAGAATCATGATTACCTTCTCTATCTCAAAACTGCCCAACTAATGATCGACCGCCTTGAAGAAGCAGAAAGCAATGGACAGCTGAACTCTTCCACAGAATTGGCTTTAGCTGAAATATACGACCTCTGTGGCGGTTCTTATGTCGAACTGCCTGATGGAGAAGAATCATGGGACATTTCGAATCAAAAACAACTGAAGCTTTGCTTTAAGCATTTCAATGAGTCGTTAGAATGGAACGCAAGACTAATGGAAGCCATTTATGACAGGTATGAAGGATTCAGGGACATTCGTGAAAGGTGGCAATATCTGAATGACACTTTCATCCCATTAGAAGCGAAAGGAGTACTATTTGACAGCAGCCCGCAGTTTGACTATTATTTTAGACTATTACGTGAAGTAGCCATTCTGATGGTTCGCTTCGAAAAGGACAGTGACCCCAAGTTATATGCCATGAAAGCTTATGAAGTGGCAAAGTCATTGAAAGATAGGCAAATACAAGCGCCCGATATTGCAGTAAATAGCGATAGTCTTATTCTTGAATGGATATTTAGTGCATGGCAGGTATACCGACTCTCTCCAAGCATGAGAAGCATGAGTCAGGATAACATAGATATGTTTGTAGAGAGTATAATAGAAGAGATGAAGGAACATGTAGACAAAATCTTCTTTTTAAAAAGTTATTCTGTAGTATTTGCTCAACTGTTGGCTGAATACGCAATGCGTAAATGCCATTCTGATGCACAGAAAGCGATGGGAATCATAGATAACTTATTAGACAGCATCATTATAAACGACACGCCAGATGACACTTTGGACTTTCAGATGAGCCAGAAGGACATATTGTTTATGACGAGAACCGTAAGTCTTATGGAGCTGGGTACAGATGTTAGATATTCTGATATTTCCCTTGCTTGGGCTTTGGTTGCACGATGCTATATTAGAATGGTAGCTCAAGATGATGTGGATAGCCAATATACAAAAATGGGAGATGAGACAGAGAATGTCATGAAGTTTATCAATGCCCACCCCTCAAACATTTGGGATAGGCAGTTGGATTCAGACTTTGTGTTGTTAAGCGCTCTATATGTTAAATTATATGGTGAAAACCAAAATGGTTTTCCGAATAAATTGCTGGCGCGAAATCTGATAGAGGAATATTTAGAATTATTCAAGAAGACTGCTGTCCACTACAGATATGTCAATTTCATACAGTTTGAACGTGTTAGACAATGCCAAGAGGCCTTAATAGAAGAAGTCAACAATCGTATAGAATTCACACAAGAAGAATTGGAGCATCTAATCGATGACGGTGCATATAACACAATCATCCAAACCCTTTGCTATATGGAAAATGGCAGTAAGGAGGAGTTTTATTATCTTGGATTGGCATTTCTCCGCAACAATCAGTTTGATAATGCAATAAAGATATATCAGACACTATTAGACATCGAAAATTTACCTGGCGGATTCTATTTTTCATGTATCACAAACTATCTCTGCACGCTCCTAGCAGCCGGTCATCGAAAAGCTTTCTATAAAATTTATCAACAACTTGGTGAACAAGAACAACAAGATACTGATATAGATTCGCTTTACAGGGCATATTTAGACAGTTTGAACCGTTATGATGGCAGGCTTACACTTCCACAACCATATGGATATAAATTATAGGCTTTAGAGGAGTACTATTAGGAACTTATGAAAGAAAACGATATAGAGGAAGGATTTTGGGTGTTTGTATCTCACTCTACTAAGGACTTTGAAAAAGTGAGGCTGGTAAGGAATGCACTTGAAGATAGAGGATTTCGACCAATACTCTTTTACCTGAAGTGCATGGAAGACGAGGATGAAATCAATGGTTTACTGAAGCGAGAGATTGGTGCACGTCGCCACTTTATTCTATGTGATAGCTCCAATGCCCAAGCGTCAAAGTTCGTGCAATCTGAGGTTGACTATATACGTTCAAAGAGAAGGATGTATGAAGTTGTTGATTTGTCTCAGATTGATCTTGATAATTCAGATGCTGAAGATATTTTGAGATTAATTAAACCATTCATACGTAGAACTACAGTATATATTTCCAGAAGCTATTTCAGTGAGATTACCAATTCTCCATATTTATATTGTGAATTACGGAACGCCGGTTTTCATGTGCTTGATCTTAGATATGGGCTAACAGGTAATGAAATATCCGATATGGATTTTGATTCTGAAATGAAGAAACAGTTAAAGAGTACACTAAATGATGGATATTTGATTGTTTTAATCGAAAACAGCAACTATTATTATATCCTTAAGGAATTTGAATATGCTTTTCAAATTAATCCGAAAAGATTATTTCCTGTTATTATTGGAAATCCCATAGAAGAACAAACTAGTCCAGAGATTAAGCAACGGATGGTAAGACTTCTACATAGTTGGAAGGAATCAACTAATATGGATATCTTACATCTTAGTTCCGATGTTCATCTGAGTAACAATGCTTTTGCAATTGCAAATCAATTAGCTTCTTTTGATTTAGAGAATCAATACAAATAATATACATGCATAGAAGATGTGAATTATGAAATGTCCAAAGTGTAATTCTGAAAACATTCGATATAGAGAGAATAGATATAACTATATCTGTGACGATTGTGATTACGTGTTCGTAGAAGAAACGGTTTGTCCTCAAAGAGTATTTGTTAGTTATGGGCATGATGAATTTTCAGGTTTCATCATAAAATTATCGGAAATATTGAAACAGAAAGGCTGGCAGGTTTTTATTGATACGAATGAAATCAGAGAAGGCAGGCAATGGGAAAATTGTTTGGAGAATGGTCTAAAATGGACAAATGAAGCTGGCGACAAAGGAACCTTTCTGTTGATAATGACCCCCTATTCAGTGCGCCGTCCCGATGGATATTGCCTCAATGAGATAGCATACGCTATAGATTTAGGACTAAAAATACTTCCCGTAATGGCTATGCAGGTAACTCCTCCATTGTCAATATATAGGCTTCAATATCTTAATATGCCAATAGATAGTTCAGAAACCCAATCTGAAGAGTTCTTAAAAACTTATTCCGAGAAAATCATCAAAGCAATTGAAGACATTGACACTCTTGGAAAAGATGGTTATAACATAAGGCTAATGAAAGACCTTAAACCATTAGATTTTAATTCAGAAATCACAAACTATTCACAAGGTTTTATAGGGAGAGAATGGATTTTTGACTATATTAAGGACTGGCTAAGAACAAAGGAGAGGACATTAATCATAACGGGTATGCCTGGTATAGGTAAGACTGCTATTTCTACATATCTATATCATAAGATTCCAAATGTTTTGGCTTTTTATATGTTTCGCCGAGATGACAATGAAAAATTGTCACTAAAAAGTTTTGTCACGACCCTTGCATATCAGATTGCTACGCAAATTCCTGACTATCGAGACTCTCTTATGAAAATGGATATAGACCATCTGATTGCTCAACACGAGGGAGTTACCTTATTCATTAAATTAATTACAGATCCACTTTCAAGAATTAATGTAGCTGAAGAAAAGACTCTTCTGATTGATGGATTAGACGAAGCAGATCGTAATGGTCAGAATGCAATGGCAGGTATCATCGCTATGTGTACGGAACAATTTCCGGAATGGCTGCATATTATCATTTTGTCCAGACCTGTTAATTCTGTACTGATACCATTTACATTTGCTTTAAAAATTGAGATAACAGCTAATGGGAAAGAAAATCTTTCTGATTTAAATGCATATATAAAAAAAAGGCTTCCCGACATTACAGAAGAAAAACTATCTTTGATAGTTGAACGTTCAGAGGGTTCGTTTCTTTTTGCTAAATACGCATGTAATAATGCCTTATCAGGTTTAGAGGTCAATCTGCCATATGGAATGTCCCAGTTTTATTATTATACATTTTGTGAATTATATCCCAATGAAAGTGAGTATGCTTCCAAAGCTCGACGCTTCTTGGAATGGCTTGTCTCATCACCCTATCCTCTGTCTCAAACCATGCTCATGTCTCTTGCAGGTTGTGATTCTTACGAAATAAGATCCTTTAAGAATCAAATGAAAGCCTTTTTGCATATATCAGCAGAAGGGACAATTAGACTTTACCATTCTTCGTTATCTGAATGGTTAGTAGATGAGAATTTGTCAGGAATGTATTGGGTAAGAGTAGATGATGCTCGAAAAAGAATGATTTCTTTCGTTAAACAATTGGTACAAGATTACTTGTGGTCTTTTAATGGTTTAGAAGATTATAAAAGCAAACGAAGTATTTTAGAGGAAAAGATAGGAATGAAAGTGGACGGACTTCTATTTATGTTATATCTCGACCTTTTGGAATCAGAAAGAGATTGGCTTTCATTCCTTGAATTCTCTATTTGGTATATCGGACAGGTTCCAGCATTTACCGACGGAACAAGAGATCAAATCTCTGAAATGCAAAACAAATACTATGAGGAATTAGAAATAATAGATGGGAATCAGAAATTGTATAATGCTTGGGAGAGAAGAATGATTGAATATATTGAAGAATCAACAGAAAGAACCGTGATCTGCAATGACCCATTTTCATACTGTGAGCGCCCAATAACTAAAACTAATTATATCTATTTCCTCAAAAATCATTGCGTTTCTTTTTTAAGAACTAACTTTTCCTCAAAGTCTTTGGAAACTAGGTGCTTGGCGACTAAGCGTGCATTCGAACATATGCAATACGATTTTATCCACTATTATTCATTGCATGAAGATGCCATATGTGGTTTTTTTGTAGATGATTTGCGCAATCTTTTCTACAATATATTAGAAACAAGAAAGATCAAGAATGAGGACATTGTTAAATGGCTAGAACAGTATGCCACCAATATGGAAGAATATGACAAAGCAATTGAAAACTGGAAATTGATATTAGAAATCCAAAAAAGAGATGGAAAAGCTGAAAACATGGCAGAAACATATAATGCCATGGGGCATATCTATTGCAAAAAAAAAGATTATGATAGTGCGCTTGAATGCTACAAAACGTCCTTGAAGATTGAAAGGAAAATTTATAAAGGAGATGACATAAATATAGCAAATTTATGTAAAGATGTAGGTGTTGTTTGTATGGAAATGAAAAAACTCGGCATGGCTATTGCGTATATGTCAGAGGCTCTGGAAATATATAAGAAAATGTTAGGAGAGGGACACGATCTATGTATTTGCATGAAGAATGACATTTCTCAGATAAAATCAGAATTAGAGCATAATTCTCATTAATAAGTTTCAACCGGAAAAAGTTTATGAATAATGCGAATCTTTATCAGCTACGGACACGATGAATACATCGCTTTTGCCAGACAGTTGGCAATAGCGTTCAAAGAGCGCAACTATGAAGTATGGTTCGATGAGAACTATCTTAAAGGTGGTGTTCTTTGGGAGGAATATATAGAGAAGGGGCTGCAATGGGTGGCACAGGACGAAAACGGCAGGATGATATTGGTGATGACGCCACATTCTGTCAGACGCCCCGATGGCTATTGTCTGAACGAACTGGCATACGCTCTCGACTTACACCTGCCAGTACTGCCTATTATGCTGGTTTGGACGACACCGCCATTGTCGATCTATCGTTATCAGTGGATTGACTTGACACATTCCGCTAAGACAACGACAACTTTTGAAACGGATTTCGTCAAAATCATAGAAGCCATAGAATCAAAAGATGAATATCAAGATGAAAACAGGGGCAGAATAGAGCGATTGTTAGAACCTTTGGATTATTCCTCTGACATAAGCTACTATTTGCCTTCTTTCATTGGTCGTCAGTGGTTCTTTGAAGATTTTGAGCAGTGGATGAGAGACGAGAATGCGAGTAGGATATATTTTCTTACAGGGTTACCAGGCATAGGTAAAACCGCAATTGCCATCAAAACCATTCAGCAATACAATAATATAGCAGCCTACCATCTGATAAGACGAGGTGATAGCGAGAAGACTTCATTAAGGCGGGCCATTTGCAGTATTGCATTCCAACTATCGAAGCAATTGCCTGATTATTTTGAGTTGTTATCGCGTATTGACATATACAGGGAACTGAACAGATGCAATGACCCTGCATTGTTTGAGGCTCTGATAACTAATCCACTATTGGCCTGTAATAATAGGAATGAACCAGTGGTGATTGTGATTGACGCGATGGACGAATCGATTTCTAGCTTTTCTTCTGAGTTTGCGTTGTTTATTGCAAATGTTATCGGGAAATTGCCAAAATGGGTACGCTTCTTTCTGACGAGTCGCCCTGAAGATGCCGTTCTCCTGCCATTACAAGCATATCATCCCCACATACTTAATCCTGCATCGGTAGAGAACAATAACGATATTCGTACTTACATTGAAAAGAGATTACAGGAGAATTACGGCGATAATGTTGCCATAGACCTTGATGCTATTGTGAAAAAATCGGAGGGAATCTTCTTGTATACAAAGTACGTATGCGACGAAATGCTTCCTAATGACATTTCGGACTTTGATCCAGATAATCTGCCTGTGGGTATAGGATCGGTATATTATGATTTCTTCACCCGCAACTATCCTGACATAAAGAGCTATAGACAAGCAGTAAGACCTGTTTTGGATATTCTTTCAGTTCAAGTAGAACCATTGTCTGTTGAAATGCTGGCAGAGTGTATCAACAGAGAAGCCGATGATATTGAAGACTTCTTGAATGACTTCCATGTATTCTTTACGCTTGATACGAGTAGAAGAATCCGTCCTTTCCATTCTTCGTTGATAGACTGGTT
>OCTX011923195.1_pt1 | contig 10487 bp, 11 predicted proteins | sample 1539691 | NCBI WGS metagenome assembly OCTX01 (sample SAMN02144231, study PRJEB22623) | gut metagenome | biome: sheep rumen | host: Ovis aries | place: New Zealand | reverse complement strand
CCTTTTTCTTTAAGACGGGCTATCATTTTCTGTGGTTCAGGGAACATTCTCTTGTCCCATTCAAAGCTGCACCACTCAAATTCTTTCATCCAGAAGCAGTCGAAGTGGAAGACATCGAGCGGAATATCTCTGTGCTCCATTTCATCTATGAAAGAATTAACAGTTTTTTCATCGTAGTTTGTGATGAATGAGGTCGAGAGCCAAAGTCCGAATGAATAGGCAGGAGGAAGTGCAGGCTTACCGGTGAGGTTGGTGTACCTTTCGAGCACGTCAGCAACTGAGCTGCCGCCGAAAATGAAGTATTCAAGACGCTGTCCCTGAACAGAAAAAGCTGTTTTAGAAACATTTTCGCTTGCAACTTCAAAAGTTACTTTCTCCGGATGATTGACAAACACTCCGTAGTTACGTGAAGAAACGAAAAAAGGTATAGATTTGTAGCTTTGTTCAGAGCAGGTACCGCCGTCATTATTCCATATGTCAACAGTCTGACCGTTTTTCACAAAAGCGGAGAATTTTTCGCCGAATCCGTAGATATACTCTCCAACCGAGATGTTCAGCATCTCACGCACATAGTTTTTTTCAAATGAATCAGACCTTGAAAATGTGCGGACTCCTGTTTCGTATTCAAGACGTTTACTGTTCAGCCACGCATCTTCTTCGATATACGAGGTAGTACGCCAGCCGTTTTGGGTCAGCAATTTGCCGTCATACCAGAATGAATTTTCCCATTCACAGCCTAATTTTCCTATTTTTACGGAAGTTTTTCCAGAGATGAGTTCATAGTGACCGTCACTGGTTATTTTTATAACAGGCTTGAAATCAGTCTCCTCGTGAAGTTCAAATGAAGGGGATTTATTCAAAGTACCTGAGAAATGCTCGATAGAAACTTTTATGCTGTTTTCGAGTGTGGAAGTAAATCTTACGGTCAGCATAGGACCGCCAAGTGTCATTCCTCTGTTTTCTATCCAATGTTGAGTGACATAAGCAGTAACCGAAGTTTCGTCAGCTTCTATGTCGTATATCTGCGTAGCATAGCTTACATTATATCCCGGTTTACTGAGCCAGTAACCGTCTGAAACTTTCATTTCAATAACTCCTTTCGTAAAAATTCAACTTTTTGCCATGTCGACTGTTGAAAAACTCTTTATATTATTGACGTATTTTTATACTTATGATATAATGATAACATTAATTGTGGAAATATTCTATCAGAATACAAGCGAGTATTATAACAAAAATGCCAGCGAGGTGAAATTTTGAACGATTTTGTACCGTCAGGAAAAGGGAATATCAGACCAGAAAAATACAGAGAAGCTGTTTTGCATGGTACTCCGCAGTTTCCTATGAGGATATATGAAAATAATTTTTCGTGGTATGTCAACAACATCATTGACTGGCATTGGCATCCGGAATTTGAATTTGCTGTAGTCTTATCCGGAGCTGTTAAATGTCATATGAACGATATTGCGATAGAGGTCAACGCAGGTGAGGGATTTTTTATTAATTCCAATACAATGCACATGGAGCGTCCGATAAACGGCTGTAATCCTCATATGGCTACTATATGCTTTATGCCGGAATTTATCGGCGACTGCGGTTCTGATCTGATCTACAATAAATACATAGCTCCGTTTCTGTCTGACAAAGCTCTCAGAGGGATGAAGCTTGTTCCGGATATTCCGTGGCAGGGGAGGATACTTTCGTATATCCGCAGGCTTTTTGAGGATTCTCAGGACCGTGAATGGGGATATGAACTAAGGTCGAGAAATACTGTTGCAGATATATGGTACGAATTATCCTCAAATGTGAAGGTAACCGAAAATGACAAAGAAGATGATAATAATTCCACTCTTGCTGAGAACAGGCTTAAAAAAATGCTCTCGTATATACATGAGAATTTTCAGAGTGAACTTACAGTTGAGGACATCGCTCGTTCAGCTAATATAAGCAAAAGCGAGTGTTTCCGGTGTTTCCGGAATATAATAGGGAAAAAGCCGATAAATTACCTTAACGAGTACAGGCTCATAAATGCCGCTGAGCTTTTGCTGACTACCGATATGCAGATAACTGAGGTCTGCATCACGAGCGGTTTCAATCACATAAGTTATTTCGGAAAGGTATTCAGAAAGTACTATGGAGTAAGTCCGAAAAGATTCAGGAGCATAGAAAAAGTTCATGAATAATGTTCACAGAAAATTTACAATTTGCATCCGCACTTTTTTCAATTTTTTTCGTTATAGTTTATGAAGGGAGGTTCATAACGTGTCAGCTGACTTACAAGACAAATATAAAAAAATATATCGTTATTGCTATCTGCGTGTGAAGAATCGTGAAACAGCGGAGGACATCACGCAGGAAACCTTCCTAAGATTTATTGAACATCCCGAATATAAGGGGCTTGACAAGGAACTTCAGCTTTTATATACCATTGCCGGAAATCTTTGTCTTGACCATTTCAGAAGTCAGTCTCCGGATGAACTGCCGGAAGATATTCCGGACAGAAGTACAGACGGTGATAAGCTTGTCGATGATATTTCCCTTCACGACGCATTGAACAAGCTGCCGGCTGAAGACAGAGAGCTGATTCTGCTCAGATACATAAATAATGAGCCGCTGAGCGTTATATCCGCAATATACGGCATTTCAAGATTTGCACTCAGCCGAAAGCTCAAACGAATACTCTCTGCTCTGCGAAATGAACTTGGAAAGGAGGGTACGGTATGAATAATAAAGAAAGAGAGGCTCTGGAGCGTGCATTTGATATTCCCGAGCCGGAAAAATGCAACGAATTTATCGAAGAATTATTAAAGAAAGAGAATACGAAAAAACGCCGTGGTATCGTACTTTTCCAGAGGATGCCTGCCGTTTTGAGATACAGTCTGGCAGCTTGCCTTGTAATAGCTGTTATAGGTATCATAGGCAATATAGGTAATCTTACAGATACAGATAAATACCGTGATAAAGAACCTGCATCATTTAATTCTGAAACGACAACATATACACCTGAGGAGGAGTCAACCACAGAAACTACCTCCGCTCCTTCTCAGGACTCCTATATAACTACCATTAGTACGGTAAGCGGAGGTAATGCTAACACAACGCTGACTACAGTTAAAGGCAGTGACTTCAAAAACACAGTTACTTCTACAGCAAAAGTTACAGGCAGGAGCGTAAGGACTTCAACAGTCCACGGAAGAACTTCTCATCCGGTGAGAACAACTGCTGCAAAGACAACAAAAAAGTCCTCCGGAATTGTTACAACAGCGAAAGCGACACGTACTTCTCCGGCAAGAACTACGATAGTTACTACAATTGCCCGAAATAACGTAACTACAGATACTTCAAGTATACCAACATTCCCTACATCTCCAAGTGGTATCGAGCCAGCCGGAACAGGCGGTGATCATACAGTTGAACCGCCTGTAAGATATGATATAAAAGGACGAATTTATACTGAAGACCAGCTTTCAAATAACAAGGGAACAGAGGGACCTCCGGTAACAGACGGCGATGTTCCGCCAAGTCTGGATAATATGATAAGACATTCTGATCTTATCCTTCTTGCGGAGGTTGACGAAGTTATATTTACGAAGATAAACGGAAAGCTCACCACTCAGGAGAATGTTACAATAATGGAGCCGTATTACGGTGATATGAACTATTATGAGCGTATATCTGTATATGCTGACGGAGGTTATATGCCAATGTCTGAATACAGACCCGACGTAGATCCTAACGGTACTTATTACGAGCCCGGCGGAAATACTACTATAGCTAAAGAAGGTGATTATTATATCTATTTCCTTGTAAAGGATAAAAATTCAGAAGCCTACAGATTATTTGACGGAACTGATAACAGCAAATTTGTTTACCGGAACGGTATGTATTATTGCGTAGGCCGTGGAAGAGATAGCGTATCTCTACAGGAACTGCGTGACAGGATAAACGATTTAAAGTGAAAGGAGCATTTATTATGAACATTTTGAAAAAAGCAGCAGCCATTATCACAGCAGTCGCCGCTATAGGAGCTTATATCCCTGTGACACCATATCTGCATGAACAGTCTGCGTATGCGTATGAAGTACAGACTGTTGAAGCTGATATTGATTTCAGTCAATATGATCTCACAGACTTTGAGACTGTATGTAAGCTTACAGTAGATTACGGCGATTGCATAAGATCGGGAGATCAGATACTTATAATCAATCTTGTAGAAGACTATGGCTTTCAAGAGACTTATGTTGATGACATGGCTGTAGTACTTGCACCGGATGAAGGCGAATATTCACTTTCAAAATTGAATGGTGTTTCGTATCAGGAGATACACACATCCCGTGGACATCTTATGGACATTGAGCGGATAAGAGAAAGCGATATTATATGTATAGCTGATAACAGAGAATGTTTTTATAATTGCTGTCTCATAACAGCCGACGCTCAGACAGAGGGCGAGCTGAATGTTACTTATTATAAGAATGAAACGAGCAGTACATACAACTTCAAATTTGAGAAGGCAGAGTCAAGATACAAAATATCTGATGTAGTTGATGTAGAAGACTACGATCAGCTATCATATATCCTCAATTTACAGTGGCACATGGGAGCTTGTTTTTGCTATGGAAATGAATGTATCTTGGTAAGTCCGAGCTATATTGAACCTGAACCTATGGTAGAAGCCGGACCTGATTATGACTATAATTCATATTACCAAAGCTTGTATAGTCAGGGGATAAATGTGACCGGATTCAAGATAGACGGCGATGCAGAATATAATGTGCTAAAATCCGGAAAATGCTATGATAAGAACAATAAGGATAACTATATAGTTTATTCTATAATAGAATTCACTTCTGCGGGTGAGGCGATTCCATATATATATGGTGACAATACTGAAAGAACGCTCGTAATGGATAATCTTAAAGTTAATGAAAACGGAAAAGTATTCGGCAGTAATAATTTGGACTTTCCGGGTAATTTAGTCCTTGAACCAAAGAACATATATCAGAGAAATGCAATGATAGAAGCTTATCCGGAGGGATTCAAGTACGAAAAGTATTTTGACAGAAAAAATATCTACTTCCTGAATAATATTGACCCTATAGGCTGTGTAGATAAGATAATAGTAAGCTCTGAGTCAAGATATAGCCTTGTTAATAAAGGAGATGCAAGTGTTTTCACTCCTTGGGATGAAGGTGTTTACGTTGTAACTATCGTAACATTTACTGAAGAAATAATAGGGTGCGGAGATACTCACTGTCACTATTTTTATCCGGTATACAGAAATTACTATGTAAAGAAGAGCAGCTCTCCATATCTGACTGTAAATTATATCGGAGAAACAAGATACCGTGATAAGGATATTGCTGAAAATCTTGCTTCTCATAAGGACGATCCGGCTTGTTTCAGCTACAGAGAGCCGGTCAATGAAATGGAAAATGCTGATTACCTGAAGCTTGTATACAATTGTCTTGACCCTAACAGAATTATGGTGGACTGGACTTATATATGCAATCAGCATATAATAAACAGAGATATGGTAGTCTCAAATATTTGTGCTGTAATGCCGGAAAATGCAAAAATAAAAGACGGTGACTACCTAAAAGTTAGCGGAGTAGGCGATATAGCTTCTATAACTAAAGTTGAAGCTCCGGAGTATCTGTTGGACGGCGACAGTGATTCGTTAGATGCCAGCAAAATAGAAAAGTACAAACAGTTCTGCTTCATTTCTCTTACTGAGGATGACGGTTTTGTTGAAGTTGCTTCAAATTCTTTTAAAGAGAGTTATTACGAGCGTGTATTCAAAGTAACAGACGGTAAGGTTGAGCTTTTTGCATCAAGTTTAAGCGACTGTATAGATTCAGGTGACGTTAATTTCGATTCTGAAAAAAATATCGCAGACCTTGTATTGATAAACAAGCAGATGCTCAGAAGAACAAGATTCTGCAATACACAGCTCAGATTTGCTGATATGAATATGGACGGTATAGTTGACGGATTTGATATGGTGCTTATGCGTCGTATGCTGATAAAACAGGCTGTTCCAAAATCTATGGACTGATATAAAAAAGGTTGCAGAGCGATCTCTCTGCAACCTTTTCTTATTCTTCTTTACTTAGCAGTTTATAGAGTATCCTGTAAAGCTCCATTGCTTCTTCCGGTTCAAGCCTGACGCAGCTTCCGATTTTAGCTGGAATATCAGCAGCTTTTTCCTTTAGCAGTTCACCGGCTTCGGTTATCTCGACAAGCAGTACACGTTCGTCCTCGGAGCTTCTGTAGCGTTTAACAAGTCCTTTTGCTTCAAGACTTTTGAGTACCGGTGTAAGAGTACCCGAATCAAGGAAAAGTTTAGAGCCAAGTTCTTTAACGCTTATCTTTTTTTCGTCCCAGAAAACCAGCATAGCTATATACTGAGTGTACGTCAAATCAATAGCTGACAGGTAAGGGTGGTACTTTTTTATTACAGCTCTTGAGCAGGCGTAAAGCGGAAAGCATATCTGGTTTTCAAGCTTTAATCCGTCATATTTATCAGCCATATCAGTTACTGTTCTGAACTTCATTGTAAGCAGCACGTACCGCTAAAGCAAGCTGATCTGCACATGAAGTTGGTCTTCTGCCGCAAATATTTCCTTTGAGTTTTTCCTCTATCTGCTCGACTGTCCAGCCGTCAATGAGCTTAGATATAGCTTTAAGGTTACCGTTGCATCCTCCTAAGAATGAAACATTGGTTATAACATTTCCCTCAATGTGAAAACTGATCTGCTGAGCACATACGTTTTTTGTGTTATAAGTATAATCCATAATGATACCTCCTGAAATTAAAGCAAGTTATTTATTTTTTCATCGAGTTTTTCCGGCTTTACTGTCGGAGCAAAGCGTTCGATGATATTTCCGTCTTTGTCAACGAGGAACTTTGTGAAATTCCATTTTATATTATCTCCGAACAGTCCGCCTTTCTGCTTTTTCAGAAAAGTGTACAGCGGAGCTTCGTTTTTACCGTTTACTTCTATTTTAGCGAACTGTCTGAATGTCACACCGTATCTTGACTGGCAGAAGTCGACTATTTCTTCTTCTGTTCCGGGAGCTTGTCCGGCGAATTGGTTGCATGGGAAATCCAGAATCTCGAAGCCTTTTTCCTTATATTTTTCATACAGATCCTGAAGTCCCTCATACTGAGGAGTAAATCCGCAGCCAGTGGCAGTATTTACTATAAGAAGAACTTTTCCTCTGTACTCTGAAAGATCGACCATATTGCCCTTAGCATCTTTTACACTGAAATCATAAATATTCATATGTTTGACCTCCTTAGTATTATGAAGCTCAATTCGATTGAGTTCAATTAAATTATACACTATGAAATTGAGTTTGTCAAGAGGTTTTTAAAAATTTTTTTGAGTCCGTCAAAGCAAAATCACCAAAAAACACTTTTGTTAACGATAGTATTTCGTTGCCGTGATTTTAATAATGTCTTGAAATAGGTATGGGAAATATGTTAGAATAAAAGTGTTGTTATAATACTGCTCTTCCTGTACGACTTTTGTGTTTACGGAGGGTCAGTGTAACTTATTAAAAAGGAGTATTTTTTATGAAAAAGCTTATAAGTTTATCAGCAGCTCTTATGCTTGGTATATGTGCATTTGCAAGCTGCGGCAAGGACGACAGCAGCAGTGAATGCAGTGAGAGCAGCAAGGGAAGTAATTTAACAGGTAAGTGGGAAGTTACTAAGTATGTTATGGATGATAAGGAAGAAACTACATTATCTAAAGATGTACCGATAGCTGTAGGTCTTCAGTTTGAGCTTAAAGAAGACGGAAAAGCTATAGGCTGGAACCCTGTTGATAACGTTGAAGAGGAAATGGTTGCTAAGTGGACTGTTGACGGCGATAAGCTTACATTAAGTGAGTATGTTGAAGAAGATGAAGACAAGGATAGTGATTCTGAGTCTGAAGACAAGGAAGACAGCACTGAGGCTACAACTGAAGAAGATGAGAACAAGGAAGACAGCACTGAGGCTACAACCGGAGAAGATGCTGACATGGTATTAGAGATAAAAGACGGAAAGCTTTGCTATAATGAAGAGTCTGATGGACATAAACTCTATTTCGAGCTTTCAAAGGTAGATTCATATACAGTTGTTGATTTTGAAAAGCTCTATGGTTCTGATTCAAAGGATGAAGAGGACGAAGATGCTGAAATAACAACAGAAGCAGAATCAACAGAAGAAGAATAATTAAGGCAATACCGCACAAAGTACGACCTTTGTGCGGTATCACTATAAAAACAGCACCTTTGACGTTGAGTCAGAGGTGCTGTTTGTTTTATGTAGTTATTGTATCGCCTTTTTGATAATCGGTTCTTTTGTAACTGTTTCCGAAGATAGTTCCGAATATTCCCTGACAGACTATAAACATCAGGGTAGCTGCGGTCACATCAAGAACTGAATGCTGTTTCAGGAACATAGTTGCAAGGATTATAGATGCTGAAAGAATCAGACATGGGATCTTTACAGCCGGCATAGCTGCTATCTTTCCTTTTGAGCGAAGGAGACTTGCCATTATTGCAAGTGTATTATATACGTGGATGCTTGGCATAACATTGGTCGGAGTATCAGTTGCGTAAAGATTTTCGACCATTCTGCTGAATATATTGTCACGAGGAAGTGTGTCGGGACGAAGATGAATGATGTTCGGAAATATAGTTGAAATTATAAGGAATATGGTCATGCCGGATATGAGAACCATACATAGTTCAGCGAATCGTCTTTCGTCGGCGAAGAGCTGATATATGATCCCTGCTGCAACGAAGATGAACCACAGCAGATAGGGAACTATAAAGAACTCGCAGAATGGTATCATATCATCGAATACACAGTGTATCTCGGTGCAGCGGGAGTAGTCGGTTTTTTCGACCGCACCAAACCACACAAGGTATACCACCATGTAGATAAGCATGGGAGCTACGATAAAGAGCTTATGCAAGAAAAATTTTTTATTCATCCATACATCTCCATTCATCATCAGTTGAATTTCCAAATATTCCGGAATACACTGTAAACTCCGGATGCGATAGAGCGTCCCCATTTTCCGGGGAGGTTAAGTCCTATACCAAGCACCGATATACGGAGCTTTCTGTATATTCTTCTGTCACGTTCTTTCATGTACTGCCACAGCTCGTCTTTTTTAGCTATATGGTCTTTAGTACCTGAACGTATCAGCATTATAGAGGATACAGCCGTTATTATTTCAAGATAATTCAGCATATACCTTGCTCTTTTACGGGAAGCTGTTATCCTGTCATAATTTTCAGAGAAAAAGCGGTACATTTCCTTATTTACTCTTATCTGCTGATCTATACGTGAGATCATAACGTCTTCTCTTACGGACTGGTCATCTCTGCCGATGATATAGTCATAGAAGTCCATATCGAGGTAATACATAGTCCTTACGTAAGGCATAGGTTTGAAGACGAAAAGATTGTCCACATAAAAAGTATTTTCGGGAAGCACAAGTCTGCATTTACGCAGCAGCTGAGTTCTGTATACTACAGAATGCATCAGTATATAGCTTCCTTTTAGTGGGATACCGATATCCTTCCAGCCGAAAATGCGGTTTTTAGGGAGAAAGCTTCTGTATCGCATTGTAGTTTTTGTGTTTTCATCCTTGTTGTCATAAAAAAAATTGCTTATAAGCAGATCGAGAGTTTTTCCGGAATATGCATATTTTTTCAGAATTTTCAAAATTTTCAGATATGCAGGTTTTTCAAGTCTGTCATCGCTGTCGACAACTTTGAAGTACAGTCCTTTTGCAGCAGCGAGTCCGCTGTTTACAGCTGAACCGTGTCCGCCGTTTGACTTGTGGATCACCCTTATAATATCCGGATATTTTTTTTGATATTCCTCTGCTATTTCATAAGTTGAGTCGGTAGAACCGTCGTCAACAATAATGATCTCGATGTCATTTCCGCCGGGCAGAAGCGAATCGATGCACCTTCTCATGTAGTCCTGAGAGTTGTAGCAGGGAACTGCAAAACTAATCAATTTCATTTATATTTGTTCCTTTTGCCGGCTATTCCGGCTGTTTATTCTATACATGACATATTATAACACATTGTATAGCAAAGGTCAAGTGTGAAAATGACCATATAAAGGCGATAGGTTGGTACAGGTCGATTGTTTATATTTAACAGAACGATGATGTATACAGGTATCTGGAGCACTCTCCGGTGCAGTTTCCTCTGTCTGCTCTGCCTCGGACTTCTTGTCCTTGTCTTTCTCCTCTTCGGGAGTCTTGTTCTCGGTTTCCATAGTTTACCTCACTTTCATCGGGATATAAAAATAGCACTTGCGAGGGACATTTGTGTCCTTAGCAAATGCTTTTATTCTTTAAACAGGCTTTCACCTGATTCAGAAACTATATTCAAAAAGTCTTGAAGCATATTCTTGACTTCAATGACTTCTTCGTCAGCTCCATTGTAAATCACTTCATATTCCA
>OCTX011646928.1_pt1 | contig 10487 bp, 10 predicted proteins | sample 1539691 | NCBI WGS metagenome assembly OCTX01 (sample SAMN02144231, study PRJEB22623) | gut metagenome | biome: sheep rumen | host: Ovis aries | place: New Zealand | reverse complement strand
TCAAGCCACAAGCCATCGCGAGGACTGCCAGTCGCTTGGCCGTTGTTGTCTTGCCGCTACTGCTCGGCCCTGCAAGCAAGACAATACGAGCATGCCGGTTCGCTATCTCGTCAGCAATGTCGCTGAGCTTCTTCGACTGCAAAGCCTCGCTGACATTGATGAGGTCGGTGGCATGACCCTCCTGGATGGCATGATTCAGTTCGCCAACCGTCTGCACGCCAAGGATTTCTTGCCATCTGTGGTGTTCCCTGATAACATCGAACATCTTCTTGTTCTGAGCCATTATCTCTTCCAATTGCGAGGGGTTCTTCTTGGAAGGAGCACAAATCAACATGCCGTTGTAGAACTTGATGAGGTCGAAGAGATGCACCTGACTGGTGCGAGTCAGCAGGCAACTATAGAAATAATCGACGGTATTACCTAACCTATAATAATAGGTGTATAGCTCGTCCTGACTCTCCAGCAGCTGCACTTTGCTCTTCATGCCTCGCTTCTCGAACATCTCGATGGCCTCTTCGATGGGGCATTGAATGCGATGGATAGGCATATCGGCATCGATAATCTCTTGCATGCGCTGCTTGATGCGAAGCACATCCTCTTCCTCAACAGGACGCCCCATGCGCAGTTCGCAGTAATAGCCTCTGCAGACAGAACCGCCAATAAGCAGTTGCGCATCGGGATAAGTGTCCTCAACTGCTTTTGCCAAAATGAAGAAAAGCGTTCGGGTATAAGTGCGCATACCACTTTCGTCAGACAGAGAAAGGAACTCCACATCCTTATTATTATAAAAGCGGTAGTTCATGCCCTGCACTTTGTTGTTGACACGAGCTGCCACGGGACCGTAATTCATTTTGAAGTCCGCTTTGGCAAAAGCCTCATAAAGATTGCTGCCAAAAGGAATGCTTATCCTTTTGCCATTGTTTCGGCAACGAATTCTAAGCTCACTCATCTTTCAATTTTGAATTTATTATTTTGAATTTTGAATTTTCTCGAGCAATTCCTTCATACCTTCGCTTGCGCCCTTCATGATGTGGTGGACAGGCACGTCGCTGTTCCAGGCGACGGGCTTCGGGTCGATGAGGTAGATGGGTGTGCCGGGACGGACACATCTGGTCAGTCCTGCAGCAGGATAGACATTGAGACTTGTTCCAATGACTATCATCATGTCTGCCTTTGCACATTCCTCGACAGCCTTGTCTATCTCAGGTACAGCCTCGCCAAACCAAACAATGAAGGGCCGTAGCTGGCTGCCATCTTCGGCCAAGTCACCAATCTTCACTTCGAGATGGTCCTTGTCGAGCGTCTTAATATATCGCGGGTCATTAGGAGACCAACTGCTCGTCACCTTCATCAGCTCGCCATGCAGATGAATGACGTAGCTGCTGCCAGCTCGTTCGTGAAGGTCATCCACATTCTGTGTCACAACCGTCACAGCATGCTCTTCTTCAAGCTTTGCCACAAGCTCGTGTCCAAGGCAAGGCTTCACGTCGAGCAACTGCTTACGCCGTGCATTATAGAACTCCGTCACGAGCTTCGGGTCGCGAGCCCAACCTTCCGGAGTCGCTACGTCCTCCACATTGTACTGTTCCCAAAGACCGCCACTATCGCGAAAGGTACTGATGCCACTTTCGGCGCTCATACCCGCTCCTGTCAAGACAACAATTCGCATATTTGCCCTTTTTTTGGTTAAAGATACGCAAATATAGTAAAAAAAACGATGCGATAGCACGAAGAGTGAAGAAAAAAGTGTATTTTTGCGGCGCATTTAATATAACATATCGTTTATATGGACAAAATAAGCTATGCTCTGGGACTTGGAATCGGCCAACAGATTAGGAGCATGAACATTGAGAACTTCAGCATCGAGGACTTTGCAAAAAGCATCACGGACGTGATGGAAGGCAAGGAGACAGCTTTCTCTGCCCGCGAGGCACAAATCATGCTGCAAGAGTATTTCACAAAGAAGCAGAAGGAAGAGGCTCAGGCACACATTGCTGAGGGCAAGGCTTACCTCGACGCAAATGCCAAGAAGCCTGGCGTAACCGTTACGAAGAGCGGCTTGCAGTATGAGGTATTGCAGGAAGGAACAGGCAAGAGCCCCAAGGCTACCGACACAGTTCGCTGCCATTATGAGGGACGTCTGCTCGACGGCACGGTCTTCGACAGCAGCTACAAGCGTGGCGAGCCTGCCGATTTCGGCCTCAATCAAGTCATCCCTGGCTGGACGGAAGGCGTGCAGCTGATGAAGGAAGGCGCGAAGTTCCGCTTCACCATCCCCTACCTGCTGGCTTATGGAGAACAGGGTGCAGGAGCAAGCATTCCGCCTTTCAGCACGCTCATCTTCGACGTGGAACTCATCAAAGTGCTTTGACAAATTCAAAATTCAAAATAACTAAATTCATAATTAAACAAACAACATGAAAAAGTTTTCAATTCTCGCAGCCATTGCAGTGGCTGCAATCATGGGTAGCTGCACAAATGGCACTCCCAAAGCTGACCTTAAGAGTGACATTGACACACTGAGCTATGCTTTCGGTATCGCACAGACTCAGGGCCTCAAGGAGTACCTGACAATGCGCATGGACGTCGACACAACCTACATCGACGAGTTCATCAAGGGTTTGAACGAAGCTGCAAACGCTGGCGACAACAAGAAGAAGGCTGCTTACTATGCAGGCTTGCAGATTGGCCAGCAAATCAATCAGCAGATGATTAAAGGCATCAACTACGAAATCTTCGGCGAGGACAGCACACAGACCATCAGCCTGAAGAACTTCATGGCTGGCTTCATCTCTGGCACCACAGGCAAGAACGCCCTCATGACCATCGACGAGGCTTCTGCTACCGCTCAGTCTATGATGCAAACCGTCAAGGCTCGCGTGATGGAAGAGAAGTATGGTGATTGGAAGAAGGAGTGCGAGGACTACATGGCCAAGATTGCCAAGAAGGAAGGCATCAAGGAACTTGGTGACGGCATCTACTACGAAGTGCTCACCGAAGGCAACGGTCCCGTTCCTGCCGACACTTGCCGCGTTAGCGTCAACTACGAGGGCAAGCTCCTCAACGACACCATCTTCGACAGCTCCTACGAGCGCAAAGAGCCTGCCAAGTTCATGGTTAAGCAGGTCATCCCAGGCTGGCAGAAGGCTCTGACCAACATGCCTGTCGGCTCAACCTGGATGGTTTACATTCCTCAGGAGCAGGCTTATGGCGAACGCGATGGCGGCAAGATTCCTCCCTTCTCCTGCCTCATCTTTAAGATTGAAATGCTCGGCATTGAGAAGTAAGACGACATGAAAAAGCTTATCCTGTTTGCACTCTGCGCCTGCATCACGCTGGGCGCAGGTGCTGCCAAAAAGAATACTGGCAAAAAGAAAAAGGGCAAGGAACCTGTCGAGGTAGTCGATACACTTTGCGTCGATACCTTCAGCTACTTCTTTGGCCGCGCCAACTCCAACGGACTGAAGGGCTATCTGGCACAGCGCATGGGCATCGATACAACCTTCATTGCCGACTTCCTGAAAGGCTTCGAGCAGAAAGAACTCACTGTGGCCGACAAAAAGGAGAAGGCTCGCCTGGCTGGCATCGAGATTCGTCAGCAGGTGGAGAGTCAGGTCTATCCCAACGCCTCAAAGCAGGTGAACGACAGCACCGACATCCTGAACAAGGCTCTCTTCATAAAAGGTTTCCGCGAGGGCTTCGAAGGCACGAACAACACCGTTTCGATGGACAGCACCCAGAAGCTTGTCAAGAAGCAGATGGAGTACTATCACAAAGTCAACATGGAGAAGAAGTACGGCGCAAACCGCATTGCTGGTGAGGAATTCCTCAAGGCCAATGCCAAGAAGGACAGCATCAAAGTCACTCCCAGCGGCTTGCAGTACAAGGTGCTGACACAGGGCACTGGCGAGATTCCAACGAAGGAAGCCAAAGTAAAGGTTAACTACGAAGGCCACCTCATCGATGGCACTGAGTTCGACAGCTCTTACAAGCGCAACAAGCCCGTCAGCTTCCCCGTCAGCGGTGTTATCCCAGGTTGGACAGAAGCACTCTGCATGATGCCCGTCGGCAGCAAGTGGATGCTCTATGTTCCACAGGAGCTCGCTTACAAGGACCGCGAACAGGCCAAGATTCCTCCTTTCTCCTGCCTCATCTTCACCGTTGAGCTGCTGGAAATCGAAAAAGGAAAATAATCTCTCTGCGTGCGGCGAAAAAAACGCCGCACGCGGGAATTCCAATCGCCGCACGCGGAGATGACCAACGCCGCACGCGGAAATTAAAACGCCGCCTGCGGCGTTTTGAAACCGAACCTTTCAAATGACCATTTTCTAAAACTGACAATATGAAGAAGTCACTTTTCCTTGCGGTTCTGCTCCTTTCGAGCTTTGCCGCCTTTGCACAGAAAAAAGTCACCGCAACAAGCCCTGACGGACAAACAAAGGTGACAGTAACCGTCGCAGACCGCATCTACTACGACGTGGAGAGCCACGGCGAACTGCTGTTCAAACAGAACCACATCGGCATGACACTTCGCGACCGCACCCTCGGCGAAAAGCCTGCCCTCAAGGGCAAGAAGGTGACAAAGGTCAGCGAGACCGTCACTCCTATCCATCCCCTCAAGTTCAGCAAGGTGGAGAACAACTACACCCTGCTCACCCTCACATTCGGCGGAAACTACAAGGTAGAGTGGCGCATCTACAACGACGGCGTGGCCTACCGCTTCGTCACAGCCTTGAAGGGCGACATCGAAGTGATGAACGAAGACGGAACATGGCAACTTGCCAGTCCCGCAAAACTCGTCCTGCAGCAACCCGGCGGCTTCAAGACAAGCTGCGAAGAGAACTACTCCGTCGTGGCAAGCAACGAGTGGAAAGCCGACGACCGCATGAGCGAACTGCCCATCCTCGTTATGGGCGAGAAGCAGAAAGTGCTCATCTCCGAATTCGACCTCTTCGACTATGCCGGCGTCTTCCTTAAGTCAACTGGCGAAGGCAGCAACACTTTCACGATTACTCAGCCCAAGTGCCCGATTGAATACGAGGACCGCGGCGACCGCAGCCACAACATCCTCAAGGAAGCCGACTATATCGCCAAGACTACTGGCACTCGCACATTCCCCTGGCGCTACATGCTCATCACTCAGAACGACGGACAACTGGTGGAGAGCACAATGCCTGTTCGTCTCGCACCCGCCAACGCAATCGGAGACACCGATTGGATTAAGGTGGGACAGACTTGCTGGGACTGGCTCAACGGCATTCCCTATGGCCCGGATGTAACGTTTAAGTCTGGCATCAACCTCGACACCTACAAGTACTTCATTGATTTCGCAGCCCGCAACGGCGTAGGCTACATCCTCATCGACGAAGGCTGGGCACTCAATACACGCGACCCCTTCCAGACCAATCCCGAAGTACATCTGCCCGAGATCATCTCCTACGGCAAGAGCAAAGGCGTGGGCGTCATCCTGTGGTTGCCATGGCTCACCGTAGAGCACCACATGGACCTCTTCCAGAAGTTTGAGGAGTGGGGCATCAAGGGCACAAAGATTGACTTCATGGACCGTCAGGACCAATGGATGATTAACTTCTACGAGCGCGTTGCCAAGGAAGCTGCCAAGCACCACATCTTCATCGATTTCCACGGCGCATTCCATCCCAGCGGCTTGGATTACAAGTATCCCAACGTCCTGACCTACGAAGGTGTGCGCGGTATGGAATATAACGGAAGCTGCAAGCCCGACAACAGTGTTTGGCTTCCCTTCCTTCGCAATGCCGTCGGACCAATGGACTACACGCCAGGCTCTATGCTGAACTACCAGCCCGAACGCCATCATGGTAGCCGTCCCATCTGTTCAGGTGTGGGCACAAAGGCTCTCAACATGGCTGTATTTGTTCTCTTCGAGAGCAACCTGCAGATGTTGATGGACAATCCTTGCCGCTACGACATGTGGCCCGACTGCCGCGACTTCCTCACAAGTGTTCCTGTGAACTGGGACGAGACTCGCGTCCTCGCAGCGGAAGCAGGTCAGTATTGCGTGGTTGCAAAGCGCAAAGGAGACAAGTGGTTCATCGGTGGCTTCACCAACAGCACAGAACGCGACCTGCAGCTCAAGTTCGACTTCCTGCCTTCTGGCAAGCAGTTCAAGATGACGAGCTTCGAGGATGGAGTCAACGCACACATCATGGCCATGGACTACATCCGCAAAGAGAGCAGAGTCAGCAACACGACCACGTTGCCCATCCACATGGCTCGCAATGGCGGCTGGTGCGCAAGCATCGAATAACACTAAACGCATCTGCACATAACAAAAGCGGACGAAGGCTACAAAACATCTACCTTCGTCCGCTTTTTCGTAAGCAAACAGAAGTTTTTATTTACATTAGCGGGAACAATATCCCTCATTATGCGTCTTCATATTAGAGCAACGACACAATGGAGAAAGAAGCGTTCTGCACATTGGCACGACAGCTGAGGCCCGACATCCTGTCCCTCAGCCGCCGCTTTCTTAAAGAGGAGAGCGAGGCCGAAGACAACGTGCAGGACACGCTGCTCAGGCTGTGGACCATCAGAGCTCAGCTCGACGAAGTCCGCTCCGTTCAAGCGCTGACGTTCGCCATATGCCGAAATCTCTGCATCTCCAAGCTGCGCAAAAGGCACACCATACCAATGGAACTGAGCGACGAGATACGGCTCGTCAGCACACACGACTCCGGGTGGATGCTCGAGGAAAAGGAAAACGCCGAGTGGCTGGAGGACAACATAGCAGGACTCCCTGCGGCACAGATGCAAATCCTAAGGATGAGCCAGCAGGACGGCCTGGAGAACAGCGAGATAGCAGAGGTGCTGGGCATCAGCGAAGTGACTGTCAGAACTGCACTCTGCAAAGCAAGGAAGAAACTCATGGAACGACTCATAAAGCGCAATCAGTCATGAAGAAGGAGATAAACATACGCGAACTGCTCCACCGCTATATGGAGGGGGAGAGCACGCAAACAGAGATGAAGCAGCTCAAGGCATACTTCGACAGCGGACAAGACTTGCCTGAGGACTTGATGGCCTATGCACAGATGTTTGCCGTCATAGAGGAAGAGACACCCACACCAAGCACAGAGGCATTGGACAGGTTCTCTGAAGAACAAGTACTGAAAACGCAGCGTCGTCTTCCACTTTGGCCTTTCATAGCTGCAGCCTGTATTGCCGCCTTTGCCGTCATTCTGCTGGCACCACCTCAGCAAGAAGAGGAAAACATGGCAATCGCTTACGTCGAAGGCAAGGCAGTGGGCGACAAGGCACTGGCCATGCAAATGGGGCAAGAAGCCCTGCAAGAGATATTCAGCAACGGAAACCAAGAACAGCAACTCAACGAATTATTCAACGCGCCATGAAACATCTACTCATAACACTTGCGCTCATCGCAGCCAGTCTGCCCCTCTCGGCACAGGAAGGCCTCCGCATCAACGAGGTCTTTGAGGGGAACATTATTAATGAACTAGCCATGCAGGAAAGTCTCGTCAAGGGAGAAAGCCTCGAACCATTCAAACTGAAGGTGCTCCATACAGTCAAGTTCACTACTGGCAACTCGCCTCGCGACAAAGTGGAAGCGCTCTTCGAGGAAGACATGAAAGGTCGTCTCTCTGACAACAACGACAATCTGGAGCTTGAGTATCGCGACGGACACCTTTACTACGCCATCGTTCAGATTGCCGACACAAAGAAAGGACGGCACCGATACATCTGCTATCAATGCCGACAAGCAGCAATGGGCGGCAACAGCATCACGCTCGTCTATATGGAAGGCAAGGCCAGCCTCGCAGACCTCAGGAAGACGTTCAAGAAGAAGTAAAACACATAATATAATAATGTATAAGACAATGAAAAAGGTTTTAGCAGCCATCTTATTGGCAACATTGGGAGTAACAAGCGTAATGGCAGATGACATCTTCGACGACGAGAACCCTGGCGGTTGGGATTTCGAGTTGCCAATGCTTAAGGTTGGGAAGAACAATTCGAGAAGTACCGTGGAGGTAAATCTGAGCAGCAGTCTCTCGTTCGGTTTCATCGGAGGCATCAACCAGGCAGAAGGCGTCAGCATCGACATGGGGCAGTCCTTCGAGATTGAATGGGGCGACGTGATTAGCAGCAAAGTACGTGTCGGCAAGAAAGATTTCATGCGAATCGGAATGGGATTCGACTGGAGGAACTACAGGGTGACTGACTTCAAGATGTTCTCCAAGGACGAGCGCGGCATCATTTCCATGCAGGACTATCCCGAAGGCACAGAGCCCAAGTTCAGCCGCATCCACACTTTCAGCCTCTCATTCCCCCTCAAATACTACCACTACTTCAACAAGAAGGTGTATTTCGCCGTAGGTCCTGAGCTCTACTTCACCCCTTGGGGCTCCCTCAAGACACGCTATTATGAGGGCGACGAGAAGAGGAAGATAACGGCAGGCAATGTCCACCAGAGCCGCTTCTCAGTGGGCGTGGGGGCAGAAGTCATTGTGCACCACATAGGTGTCTACTACAAATACAACCCCTTCAATGTCCTTCGAACCAGTTATGGTCCGAAGTTCAGCACAATGACGGTCGGTCTGAAGGTCGCTTTCTAATGTAAGGCTTGCAAATGTGGCACGTTAAGTTGCTCAACATAACACGTTAAGTTTGCAAAGATCACGTGTGAAGTTTGACATCTTCACACGTGATGTTTTTAATCATGGCAGGCTGATGGGGAAAAGTGGACTGTCGGTGTGCTCACGATGGACTATACTGATGAGTTCGGCAAGCTTGTCGGGATACATGTCTTTGAGGTCGTGGTCCTCGTGGATGTCAGTCTTGAGGTTATAAAGGAAAAGCTTTCCCTGGCTGGCAACAAGCTTCCAGTCGCCTTGCCTCACACCAATCACTTGTGTAGGCCCGTCGCTCATCTCCCAATAGAGGAAGTCGTGCTGACGTTGTTTCCCGTGCTTTCCTAGCAAAGTTGGGCAGAAGGAAATGCCGTCATAACGAGGAGAATCGAGGCTGTGTTCCTTGATTTCCCTCTTCGAAAACGCGCCACTATACTCCATGAAGGTTGGCATGAGGTCGTAGAAAGCCAACTGATGATTGCTGACATTGCCTTTTGGGACGCCTGCTCCCCAACAGATGAAGGGGATGCGAATGCCGCCTTCGTAAGTGCTTCGCTTGATGCCTCGCAGCTTACCGTCGCGTCCGAAGAAGCCCGGGTCAGCGCCACCCTCCTCGTGCGGACCGTTGTCGCTGGTGAAGATGACGAGCGTGTTGTCGGCAAACCCCTTGTCTTTCAGTTTCTCGATAATCTCTCCTACGTAAGCATCGAGGCGTGTTATCATCGCCGCAAACTGCGCGTGCTTGTCATTGCCGCCGTAATACCAGCTCCCTGCATCTGTCTTGTAAGAGCGTTCTTCCTCGGCAGGAAAGAGTTTATGATAGCGTTCGACGATAGAGTCCCTTGGTTGCCAAAGCTCAGCATGCGGCAAGGTGTAGGTGAAGATGCCAAGGAAAGGCTTGCCTTTTGTTTGCCTGTCGAGCCATTCAAGGGCATAGCGATGGATGAGGTCGGCAGAGTATTGAGGACGCTTCTCATAATCTGTGCTGCCGGAATTTACGCCAGGATGCTCAATGTTTTGCTCCAAGACTTCGGCCACGAGGTGCGTGTCGCCCCGTCCCTCCGGGTCGTAGCGGTTCAGGAAATTGGGGAAATAGCTGTGTGCCAGGAATTGACAGACAGGACCATAAAAGCAATCGATGCCCCTGAGGTTGGGTAAAGAACACGACGAACTCTCGCGGCTCTTGCTTGTATCTGTGTTTCCATCGGGCAGACAGGCATAAGTGTCAGGGAAGTCGTAGTTCCAATACCCCCCTGCCCATTTGCCAAACATGCCTGTACGGTAACCCTTCTCCTTGAAAAGCTCAGGGATGATGGGCTGTGTCATATCGTAAGGCTCTTGCCCTATGACATAGTAGTCGGCATTCTCGCCAAACATATTCTGCCTCAAGACCGCACGACCCCAATACTCGCGGTTGCCTCGTATCTTAGCATGTCCGGTATGTTGTCCTGTCATAAAGGAGCAACGGCTGGGCGCGCTCACAGGGCAGCCGGCATAGGCATCAGTAAATCTCATCCCTTCCTCCGCCATACGGTCGATGTTGGGAGTGGCGATGAGCCTTTGCCCATAGCATCCCAAGTCGCCATAACCCATGTCGTCACACATTATATATATTATATTATAGTGTGGCGTCTTAGCCGTCAAAGCAAAAGGAAACGTAGCAAAGAGCGATACAAAATAGAGTTTAGAATTCATTGCGGCCTTTATTTTGGCACAAAGTTACGAAAAAGTTTGGAAGGAACAAAAAATTGTCTTACCTTTGCACATGTTTTAAGCCCCGATGGCGGAATCGGTAGACGCGTCGGTCTCAAACACCGATAGGGAAACCTGTGCCGGTTCGACCCCGGCTCGGGGTACGCA
>OCTX012251891.1_pt1 | contig 10489 bp, 15 predicted proteins | sample 1539691 | NCBI WGS metagenome assembly OCTX01 (sample SAMN02144231, study PRJEB22623) | gut metagenome | biome: sheep rumen | host: Ovis aries | place: New Zealand | reverse complement strand
TTCAGGAGCAGATACAAAAAGCTGTCTTGCTTTTTCAAAATCCTGTGTCTCCTCGAACTTTTTATTTTTACCATTAAAAGTAACGAGAGATTCCTGGGCGGAAATGGTCATGGTAGTAGGTCCAGTATAAACCTTAATTGCACCATTTGTTTTAGACTGGAGGAAACAGAATTCATTCATAGAAAGAACAAGGTCACGAGACCGATTCATATTCATCTGATTCTGATTATCCCATTCATTATCGTATCTTGCCATATTTTCTCCTTTTATTATTTAATTAATATTATATTTTTTATTATTCTATGTTTTTAATTTTTTCTGCGAGTGCTTTAAGTTCTCTTTCTTTGCGTTCTTTCTTTTTACGAGCCTTTTTCTCAGCCTGACGTTTGCGGGCGGCCGCACGTTCTTTTTCTTCTTTTTCCTTTTTAATTCTTTCTGTCTCTTGCTGTTTGAAAAGTTTCTTTGCTTCTTTTGCTTTCTTAACCCAATGTTTCCAATATTTCATTTCATGTGCTTGGTTTTCTATTCCTTCTTTTGTGCAAATGTCTTTATGAACAAGTTTAGAATAAGCAAGATAAATAGCAAAATCAAAGTCGAAAGTATCTTCATCATTGCATATGGTTTTAATTTGAGTTCCATATTTAAAAGTAAAACGTAATACTTTATTAGGGACAAGAACTTCAATTTTTACAATTTTTGGATGGCTTTTATCCAGATTTTTTCCATAAGATTTCATTATTTCTAAAGTAGTATTAATAGTTTCATCACTTATATGAATTGTCGTTGAAACTGGTTTCTCCATAGTAATTGATGTTGATGTTGATGGAAAGTGCATAAGTTCTGAATTAGTCATTTTTTATTTTCTCCTTTTTCTTTTTATTATAATAATATTATATAATAAATTTTTTAAAAGGTCAAATAAAAGTAATAAAGGTTTTAGGTTTTTTATCTTATAAAGAATGAAATTTAGAGGAGCAGATTTTACTGCAAAAAGGAGGAAAAATAAATGCCAGGATTAAATAGTAATTTATATCCACCTGTTTTTAAAAAGTCTTATATTCCTGCTTTTAATGTTACTGGTTCTTGTAAAGTAAATTTTACGTTATCTATATATAATTCAATTAACGATATTGATGTAAATTTAGTACAAGTAAAAGTATTAAGTCAAAAGACAAATCAATCTGTATTGGATAGAGATAAATACCCTACGGGAATTATGCTTACTTCAATGGGTAAAGAACAAACGTAGGGAGGAAATGATTAGGAATATTTTATTATAATAAAAGGCGATGAAATTCAAGGCGGATTTAAATTAAATGAATATTATAAGGTTCAAATTAGATTTACGCAAAATTAGAAAAATTCTGCTAATGGTCGTAATAATGCTCCTAAGATAGAAAACAATAGGCAGCAAATAAGTGCTTGGCTAAATGAAAAATATTAGACATTTTCAGAATGGTCTACAACAATTTTAATAAAGCCAATAAGTGAACCCACAATTTCATTAAAATATTTTAACAATGATTCAAATGCTGTTAGTACTACTACTACAATTATGACTAACGATTTAACAATATTAGGTATGGTAAGTCCCGGTAGAATAAATGATGAAGAAAGTTTTAAATCTTATCGAATCTTAATTAAAAATGTTAATGATGAAATAGTATAGGATAGTGGCGATAGATTTTTTATAAATGGAAATTAGATTCAATATAATTGTAAATATAAATTTTTAGAAGAACAATATACATTAACTGTTCAGATTTTAACAAAAAATTTATTTTTTAAAGAAGAATCTTTTAATTTTAATGTAAGCTATATTCATCCTTTAAATTTTGAAGGAACTATTTCCGCAAGAATAGATGAAGAGGAAGGATGCGCAATTGTTACTTTAAAAAATAATGTGTTATCGGATTTATAGACAAATATTGTTATAAGAAGGTCTTCTAATAAAGATAATTTTATGTATTGGGAAGATGTTTATACAACAATTCTTGATTATAATGAAAAAATGGATATAGAATGGAGAGATTATACTATTGAAAGCGGAGTTTGGTATAAATATAGTGTTGCAAGACGTAATCGGCAAAACTATAGATCTCCTGATATTGAAATTATTCGTCCTATAATGGGAATTTTTAATAATATTTTTTTAACAGATGAGAAAGCCCAATTAAAAATTAAATTTAATCCTCAAGTAAATAATTATTCGAGAGTTGTTTCTGAAGCTCTTGTTGAAACAATTGGTTCAAAATATCCTTTTATTAGAAGGAATGGTAAAAAAGATTATCGTACTTTTTCTATTTCGGGAACAATTTCTTATTTTTCAGATATAAGAAATAATTTAATGCGTTCTTCTTCTGAAGATTTACATTGTTCTTATAGTTAGTTATATAAAAATTATAATTTTGATAATAATATAAATTTATATAATGATATTATTCAAGAAAAAGGTTTCAGAGAAAAGGTTTTAGATTTCTTATATGATGATAATGCTAAGTTATATAAATCTAGCACTTAGGGAAATCTTATTGTAAAGTTAATGAATATTTCTTTAACTCCTAATAATACTCTTGGCAGAAGAATTTATGATTTTACGGGGACTATTTATGAAATAGATGATTTTAATTATTAGAACTGTTTAAATTATGGTATTCAAGATTGTGGAAAATATACTCAAAAAGAAGAACGCGTGGCTAGTTATTTTGGGCAACTTGTTTTTCCAAATCCGGGTCTATATTTTTCTGACACGAAATAGTCAGTTAAAGATGATTTTTATTATTTAAAAGATTTAAAAAGTTTAATTGAAGAAAAATATTCTTCTTTAGAAGATTAGAACAAACAAATAGAAGTTTCTAATTTTAAATATTTAAAAATTCATTTTACAAGTAGTCCTTATTTAATTGGTATTAATAATACTGGAAAACCTTTTAAAGTAGATGAATAGGAAAAACGAACTTTAATTATAACAGAAAATACACCTATATATGTAGGTCATATTATCACAATAGGAACAGAAGATATTATTGTAAATAGAGAAGGTATTTATGAGTTATCAGATTCAAATACGTCTTTTCCAAATATTTCTTTTTATTCTGATACTTAGCAAGGTTTTATAGATTATGAAGTTGAAATTATAACAAGAGAAAAGAAATATTCTTAGTTTAATTAGGTATCTTCTTATCGTCGAATTGGGCAGCTTTGGGGAAGTTTTAATTTAATAAGTAACTCTACTCGATTACTTTATTCTGAGATTGTAGATAAATATAATATTAGTCGTGATAATATTATTATATAGACTCAAAAAATAAAAGGTTTAACGGTACAGGCTGCGCCAGGAACAGTTTTTTATATTAAAGAAAATCAGGATAGCGCATATGAAAAACATGTTTTAAATGAAACAGGTCTTTTAGAGTTTAACAATCCCGATACAGATATAAGAGGTATATATATAGTAGGACCCTCTTTGTCAGAGGTAGATTCAGAAGAAATTGCAAAAGAAGGTTTAAATGATTATGAATTTTATGATACAGGAGAAGTATTTTCTTTAAGTGCAATAAGAAATCCTAAAAAGAATTTTGTTTATTCTTTATCTCCTTATCAAAGACTTGAATCAGATTCTCTGATTGTTCCTGAAGAGGGTATGTATGATGAATTTGAAAATGTTTTAAATTGGATTTAGTAGCATAATAAAAATCTATTATGGAAAACCAATATAGAAAGTTAGGGTGAACTTGATACAGAAACATTGGGTCTATTTTATCTATCTTTTGAAAGATATATATATTATGAGGGTCAATGGTATCCTTTTTCACAAGATAATTAGGTTATAATACCAAATATTTAGGCTATTATAGATTATGACTGTACTATTTTAAGAAAGGTTTATTAAAATGATAAAAAAAGGTACTTATTTAGATGACGTTTCTTTTCTAAAATAGTTGGCAGGACTTCATATAAAAGAATATTTTGTTAATATTATAGTATTGAATTGGTAGGAATAGGAAATTGAGCATATCGAAGGAAAGGTAATTTCTGCTAATATAAATATAGATGGTAATAGTATTATTAGAAGAACAGCTAATTTAAGTGTTGTTCTTGATGATACTAATAACAATATTATTGAGGCAAGGAATTTATTATCTATAAATAAAAAGATAAATCTTCAAATCGGATTTACAAATAAAACTAAAAAATATTTAGATTAGAAGATGTTATGGTTTCCATTGGGAGTTTATGTTATTACAGATGCATCAATTTCTTATTCCGATTCTGGATTAACAGCTTCTTTACAATTAAAAGATAAAATGTGTCTTTTAAACGGTGAATGCGGAGGTACCCTTCCCGCATCAACCGTTTTTGATAATTATTTAACAATAGACGAAAACGGTAAAGAAGTAATTATGAGACCAACTATTTATCAAATTATTCAATAGTTAGTGAATCATTTTGGCGGAGAGCAGTTGGGAAAAATTATTATATCTGATTTAGACATTATTGTAAAGCAAGCCGTTAAATGGACGGGAGCTACCCCTATTTATCTTTATAAAAATAATGGACAATACATATATACTGTAAACCCTTTAGAAGTACAAGGAGAAACAGATAGTTCTAATGATAATTTACTAACCAAAACTATTTTTTAGTACGGTTAGGATATAGGTTTCATATATACTGATTTTACTTATCCAGGAGATTTAATCGGAGATGCAGGCAATACTGTAACAGATATATTAGAAGAAATTAAAAATGTATTAGGTAACTATGAATATTTTTACGATTTAGACGGAAACTTTATTTTCCAAGAAGTAAAAAATTTTTTAAATAATGCTCAATCCGCATATATTTTAAATAGTTTAAGACAATAGACTTTGATTCCAGAGTATTTAGACGATGGCTCAAAATATTTATTAGATATTAATAATGGTTCATCTGTATTTAATTTTAACACTAGTAATTTAATATCTAGTTATACAAATACTCCAAAATATGCTTCTATAAGAAATGATTTTATGGTATGGGGAATTAGAAAAAATTCTGATAATTTTGAAATTCCAATTCGTTATCATCTTGCAATAGATAGAAAACCAGAAATTGGAAATACTTATAGAGTGTTTTAGTACACCGATCCATATGATAATATTAATAAATGGTATTGTCCTATACAAGTAGATAGTTTATAGGGAATTAAAGGTGCGGAAGGTGTTTACTACGAGGTAGGAAATCAAATTTATACCTGGGGAGAAAATATAAATTCTGAATACGGATGGCTTTTAATGGAAGGTCAAGCGGAAGAAATACAAACTCAAGATTGGAGAACGGAACTTTATTTTCAAGGGCTGGCCGCCAATAGCCAAGGTATTGAAAGTAATTATTATTTTGCGGAATTAGCTAATGAATGGCCTAAAATCTATGATATAAGAAATAATAAGTTTTATGATAATGTTATAAAAAATCCTACTTAGATAGATTTCTTTTTAGATTTTATCGATGTTCCTTCTTCTGCTATTGATGAATTAAATGTAAATAATATTGGGCGTAGGTCTAAAGTTATTAATGCCGATAAAAGTGTTAATTGCGTATTTGAAGATTGGATTCCTGATATTATTTTAATTGATAAAGATTTATCTGATGAAGAAAAGTAGGAATTGGTTAAAGAGTGTGACAAAAAGGGGCAATATTATTATATTATAGATGGAAATATATATGATGTTTTTAGCATTGGCGGAGTCCATTATTCTGCATATGAAGAGATAAGACAGGCTCTTCATGAATATACAAAATATAATGAAACAATATCTTTACAAACTTTACCTTTATATCATTTATAGCCAAATGTTAGAATAACAGTAGAAAATGAAGAGAGCGGAATTTATGGAGATTATATTATAGATAGTCTATCTTTCTCTTTAGACGTAAGTAGTTTTTTATCTATTAATGCTACTAGAGCACCAGAGAAAATATAAAGGAGTTAAAAGGATGAGTTATAATGTTGGTCAATTTAGAAAAGATATGTTAGACGGGACAAATTCTCGTTTATTAAATAAAATTAATATATAGATAGATAATTATTAGTTTTAGAGTGATTTTTCTCAAAGTATAAAACTTCGAGATAAAATTTTTGCAATTCAAAATAGTTCTTCCTTTAGTTCGGAGAAGTATTATTATATAAAAATGGAAATTTTAATGCGTTAGGATAATCCTCAAAATTTTTCCATTTATTTAATGAGTAGTGAAGATACTCAAAAAGGTTATCAATTAATAAAGAATATTTTTATTCCAAAACAATAGGTTCCAAATAAAGAAGAATATGTAACAATTGAATTCGTTTTTAATCCAGCTATTGTTTATAATAATATTTATTTAAAAATGAATCGAATTGGTTAGGACTTTTTACAGAGAATACCTGGAGAACCTCCTGAGAAAAATTTATATGGAAGAGTTGCGGTGGTGAAAAATTATGAATGTTATGAAATCGTTAATGTATTAAATATTATAAATAACAATAATCAAAATTCTTCTATTGTTAATTTTGCAAAAATTGGAGTACAAGGTCCTTCTGGTCTATTAATGTGTATTAATGGAGAAGAGATTAGAGTTTGGCCTAGCGGGATCTATGAAATTAGAAATGGTTATAAAGTTTCTTTTATAGGTTTTGTAGTTTTAGATGATAATGTTTCTTTTATATTGGATTATTAGTATTAAGAAAGGATAAAAATATATGAATTACGGTAGTTTTTACGGAGGTCGCCGCGGCGCTTCCTTTGTGATAGTAAAAAGTTATCCTGATATTATAAGTATGACTAATGAATTTGGGAGAGGCCCAAATTTTAATGAAGTCGAATTTGATGAGTATGTTATTATTAATACTATTAATAAAAATCATCCAGATAACGGAAAAATTTTTAGACGTGGATATGATTATAATAGCGGAAGAAAAATTTCAGGATATAGAGCTTTCTGGGAAAAGGATGGAACTGAATATGAAATTATTAATGGAATTCCTTACGATGAAAGCGGAAATGAAATAGAGTATGATTCTGACATAAGTATATATTTAAATGCACGATATTAGCCAGATATTGATATAGATGCAAAAGGAGCACAGTATATTGGTACTATTGTTGGACCTTCTGGAAGAGCGCCATTAGTAGAAATGGATACGTATGATTCTGTAATGCAGAAGTCCGCAGAAGAAGGCTTTTAGATACAAACTTCTCATGGAGATTATACTCTTAGTAATGATAGTTTAATGCCAGGAAAATATTAGGAAAATGGAGTTCCTAAATATAATGATAAGATTCAATGGTTTTGTGCATCATTAAGAAATGATAAAAATGATGATAGTATTGCTTATATAGGTTTTAAAACGCCTTATTTAGTAATAGATTTTTTAACAGAGCAAATTTCTCCTTATGATAACCAAGGTGTTTATATGGATGCTTCTGCGGCAACAAGAATTGAAGATTCTACTACAGAAGGACATCCTTTTTATGAGAAATGGAGACTTTCAATTCCAAATGGTATACAAGGAGATAGTTTAAATAATTTAAGAATAATTACTTTTGATGACCCTACTTTATATAATAGTGAATTAAACACTTATACAAGAATTTATATTTCTGAAGATTTTTATTATTTTTACAATACTGCTGAAGAAAGATTTTTGGGATGTTCTGAAAATGAAGGTGTTTAGATTGAGTCAGAAGGATCTATAACTATTAATCAACAAAATGATTATATTACAGTTTATCCTAATACAAAAATTATTGTATATGATAGATTTTCTTATGAAGAAAGAAAAAATCCTACTTAGCCTGAAAAAACCTATTTCGTAGGAATATATAATCAAATAAAACAAAATGGTTTTATTATTGATGACTATGGAAATATCCATATTGATTTTACAGACGGGACCTCACTTGATAAATAGCGTTTTTTAAAAATTATTAAGAACGTGACTTTCGAAAAAAATGATAATAACGAATTATATATGAATATAATTTTTAATACATTGAAATAGAATGAAGAAGGAGAAGAGGAAGAGCAATAGTTTGATTCTGTATCGTTCCCAATTAAAATTATAGAAGATATAACATTAGATGATGATAGTATTTTAAATATTTCTTTAACAGATAATTCTACTCTTAGTTTTCCTTTTAAAACAATTTCTAATATAGTGACAGATTAGAATGGAATAACCATAAATTATAGTACAAAGAATAGTAATGGCACTAATGAAAGTGTTTTTCTTCCTATGTCATGGGTTTCTGATTTACAACTTTTAGAAGACGGTACTGTTCAAATTCGTAGAAATAATTTTGTTAACAGTGAGAGTTGGAGGAATTTAGAAAATAAATTAAGATGGATTACTGGAGTTGATTATGATTCAGGTACGGGTGATATTACGTTAAATTTTAATAATGGAAAACCAGTTACTTATAAGTTAAAAATAGTTGATAGTATCGGTTTTAATGAAGATACTAATAGTTTAGTAGTTAGATATAATACAGATACTCCTGGATCAAAACCAACTCAAATTCAATTAACGGGGAAATTAATTACTGCTATGTCATACGATGAAAGCGCAGGACAAATTGTTGTAACATATACAGGCGAAAACAATACAGAGACATTTGATTTAGGAAAAGTGCCAACAAGTTTTATTTTTAATAATAGTAATCCAAATGGTGATTCTATTTTACGTATAAAACATGGTAAAGAGGATATTTTAACTAGTAGCCCTCTTACATCTATATATGATATGAAAATAACTCCTGGTCATCATTTAGCAGTATTATTTAATGATTTTAATTTACGTGAATCAATAAAAAGTAGTGGTAAAGGATTAACATTAACATCTTCACGAGATAATATTTCATATGATGGTTGGTTAGACCTTGGTAGTGTATTTGTAGATTCTGGTATTTTTATCGGTACTAATTTAACTTATGAGGATTTAGAATTAACTGCGGCGACCGCTACGATTGATGATGTAGTTAATGAACTTAATGAAAGACTCCCTGGTGGATTAGGAGGAGACGGTGATAATAGAGATTATTTAAAAGAAAAAATTGTTACCGTTGGAGAAAATAATCAAAAGAAAGAATTTTATGGTTTTGATTATGATTATAAAGCAGATTCTCCTGAAGAATATAAAGGATGGTATTACCTAGGTTCTATTGAAAGTGCAGCTGCCGCAACCAAATCAAGCTGTCGTATGGGAAGCGCTGATGATCAATCTCGATAGGGACAAGAAATTGAGACTGAAGGTCTATACTTTTTAACAGAAGAATGGCAGGAGGGATAATCTAATGAATGGTTATCAAGGACAAATACGGGCAAGAGACCAAAGTTAGGGACATTTTTCTCCAGAACAAGATATATTTACTTTAATAAGTGAATAGTGTCAAAAAGGAACGTCAGGAGAAGGAATTATTAGTTTATCAAAATTTGGTATCTTTGCTCCTGAAGGAACTATTATATTATTAAATAATAAAGAAATAAAAATAGGAAAAACAAAAATTTATTAGATAGATGAAGTTAATATTACTTCAATAAAATTTTTAGAAAATTCTTCAAATGAGGTTATTATAGATTTTGTTGTATCCTATTGATTGGTCAAAATATAATAATAGTTTTAATTATATTTTTAATAAATAATGAAATGATTTAAAGGTATTAGCTACTATAAAATGGTAGTTAATACCTTTTTTAGTATAAAAATGAGGTTTCTTTGATGGATAAATTAAAATATATACGTGTTCAGAAAAAAGATGGTACTTATGGAGAAAAAATTCCTGTCGCTGTGAACAGTAATAATATTCGTATGACCAATGGAGATGACCTTCAAACTACTATTAATACAGTAGAAGAAAGCATATAGGGAGTTAATAACGATATATATAGCGCTCAGATAGATCAAGACGGAATAATTTATCCTTCTTTAAGAGATAGAATTAATACTTTAGCAACGGATATAGAAAAAGAAAAATCTTTAATGATAATATTGTCTACTGATGTTCAAATGGTAACAACAGATAGTAAAGGTAATTTTGGAGATTATTCTAATTGTGAATGTGAAGTATATGTTTATTTTGGCGGAGAAGATATAACAAATAGTCCTGATTTAGTTTGGAGTATAAAAATTCCAAGTACTGTTATTGCGGTATGGGATGCTACTTAGCATAAAATTAAAGTTTCATACCTTAGTAATAATTATTCTGCTATATAGATAAATGTAACTTATAAAAATGATTTATCGGTAAAAAAGAATTTTTTAATTAAAAAAGTTTTTAATGGAACGTCTCCTATTACTGTAGAAATAGAATCTAGCGCAGGTACAATTTTTAAAAATCATAACGTAAGTACTTTTTTAACTGCTATTGTAAAACAAGATAATGAAGATATTTCAGATAAAGTTACTAATTTTCATTGGATAAAATATGATGAAGAAGGTAATGAAGATACTTCATGGAGTCGTTTTAAC
>OCTX012016614.1_pt1 | contig 10493 bp, 9 predicted proteins | sample 1539691 | NCBI WGS metagenome assembly OCTX01 (sample SAMN02144231, study PRJEB22623) | gut metagenome | biome: sheep rumen | host: Ovis aries | place: New Zealand | reverse complement strand
GACCCTCCGCTCGGGAATGTTTTTTGTGGAGGACGGAGCAACCGTGACCATTCAACTCAACGATGACATGTTCGACATCCAATCCACAGGCAAGGAATACCATGCATGGCATGAAATGGAACAAGCCGCAGAAGCAAAGTTTATGCCAGCTTACGAGAAATTGGACGAGAACGACAGTGCGGCGATAGCGTCATTGGAGAACGATTATCAACAATGGACGCTCGACTATTATAAGACCCACCCAATGCTAGGTTTTCTGCTTGAACTCAGTGAGCGGCTCAAAGGTTTCCACTACAATGACACAGGACTTGCCACTATGATTGACATCTATCATCGCCAATATACAAACCTCTACACCGATCACCCCGTTCATCAGCGTATTGCCGAACAGGAAGCCAAAGGCTATCAGATGTTAGGCCACAAGTACAGCGATTACAATGTCCGCTCGATGGACAGTAAGCAAGTTCGTGCCTCCGACTACTACAAAGACAAATTAACGCTTGTCATTTGCTGGGCCTCTTGGTGTGCTCCCTGCATCCGTGATGCCTGCGACATTATCCCTATCTACAACAAGTACCGCAATCGTGGCCTAAACGTGTTCAGCCTTGCCCACGAGTTCAAATCGACAGATGCGATGCGCAAAGCCGTCGAACTTCACGCTTTCCCTTGGCCCTGCCTCGTTGACCTTGACGACGAGTTCGGAGTGTTTGAGAAGCACGGCACAGCCAACAGTGCCCTTTTCCTAATCGACCGCGATGGCACCATCATCGCTGTCCCCAATAGCGTGGACGAACTGAAAGCAAAACTTGTGGAAATATTCGGTGAATAGATGTTCTATGGTGTGCTCGGATGCAGTAGTACGAGACTGACGGACAGATAGTCCATTAAATTTATGCCATTTCCGTCAGCTCAGTAGGATGATGGTAAACCTCAAGGATAGGAGCATCAAGTGCGGCTTCTATAGACACCAGCGTGTCTATCGTGAAGTTATGACTTTTTCATACCCCCCATTGGAACGGAGACCACTGAGAGCCATAGTTTTTTCGCCTTTTCCTTCATTCCTTTTTCATTTTTAAATTTCCACAATAATCTCCCATATCGCGGCGAAATTGTTGAAAAGTCTGGCTCGGGATGATATTTTGCCACTTTTGCTTTATTGGCAGCAATTTTTTCTTCTGTCGACATGCCTTCAAGCAAAGCCTCAAATTCCTTGACTTCCCGCCTTGCTTTTTGTTTTCTTGTCTCCTTCTTTTTCATGCTAATATAGATTATAGTAATAAACATCTTTAGTTACCAATCAGAAAGGCCATATTCATATTTCTCTGACGATTTAGCCGCCTCATACTTCTGCGTCCTTGCTGTTCGGTTCAACATTTCCAGCGGGTCTTGCAGCTTGTCCAATTTCTTCTTGGCTTCTTCGCTCATTTGGTGCTTCTTCTGTACAGGCTTCACCGTACCGCTGGCTTTTGTGACAATATGAGGTTTTTGCTTATTAACACTTCTTGATTTTCCATCGTTAACGGTACGGACGGCCCCTGCGTTGCTGCCAACCTTCTCGCCATTAACGATGCGGATTGCCCTTGAACTTCGTCCATAGAGTAAAGCGCGCCACTGAGCTCCCTTATGCTTTTTTCTTTGTTTCATATTCTACACATTTAGGTTAACAACAGTCCTCACCAAGGAGTGAAAAATGATTATCTAGGCTGGGGGCTATGGGTTCAGCTTACTCATAAATGTAATCTTAGTAACCTTTTTCACTGAGGAATCTTTGTCGCTTACCAATTTGAAATACCCACAAAAATAATGCATTACTTTTTCAGCTTAGCCAGTTCATTGAAATCGAGGTCATATTTACTCTCCAGTCTTTCCAAGACTTCCTTTATACCCATACCTATATAGAGGTGATTAGAACCGAACTTGTATCTGATGGTGCCAATTCCTGACTTGTCAATATCTTTAATTCTGTTCCGAGTCCTTGTATCTTCACCTTCTTTGTTCTCGTATGAAACGGGGTATCTGAATTCTAGTCCTTCTTCCCATGTGTAGCCGTTTAAAGAATTGGGATTGTAGCATTGGCTACCAATGATTTGCTCTAATTCACAGATTAACTCTGTTGTTGCTTTTGTCAGTTTCATATTCTATATTTTTACATTTGTATTATTTTGTTATGATCACCCTTAGATACTGATGTGCCTTGAGCATTCGAACGTTTTGCCTCTTCTAAGACACTTCTTCCAAAGCCTCCAATTCTGCATTATACACATAGCGAACAATGCTGCCATCAGCAAATTTTCCAATCGCCTGACGAATAATGGGCAGAGGTACTACAAACCACTCTTCTGGCACAGCATCGCCCACCTTCACATGGAATCGGACAGCAGAAAAGAACTGATGAAGGAGATATTCTAATTTCTGTACATTGATGTTATACACCTTATAGGTACTCACTATCTCCACGTCAGCCATCAGATAAGTGGTCTCATTCCTGGCATTCTTGATTCTTTCTTCTACAGGAGTTGTCGAAAAACCTATCTTATACAGGTTATCTACCGTCCTGATACGTTCGTCTTCCGACTTTGAGCGTAGAACGTAAATCCAGCCCTGAGCTTCATCCTCAGCAGTAAGAGCCTGTCTGTCTGATAAGCCGGTCAGTTCCTGTCCGTCATTCAGTTCTGTCAGGATATACCCGCCTTTTGTGATGTTCTTTCCTATAGTACGGAACAGGATGTTTGATTCCGTGCCGTCTTCATAGATCACTCTTGAACGTCCATCTTTTCTGATGCGATCCTTTATCTGACGTCTGTCTATGTCCAACAGGTCCACATATCCCATGATGCCGTCGGCAATAAAGAATGTCTTCTCCTGAAGATTATCTTCCTTGAAGCGTATCAAGTTGCGTTTACCTTCTTTCAGTTCTCTATGCACTTGAGCGAAAAGCCCTGCATAGTCCTCAAAATTCTCACATGGCTTACGTTTTCCGATTTCTTCAGCTTTCTGCTTCTTAATCTGACCTTTCTTGATAGGCTCAGGAAGGTCGAACAATTTCTTCTCCGTATCGTCAAGGTTGAAGATAGGATCGTTCAGTATATCGTCTAAGTCCTTATTACTCATCATACACCGTGTCTAAAAGTTTATACACATCTTCTTTTCTCAGCATCTCCCTCCGAGCGTCATCTTCGATGATTCCCTTCAGTCGCTTGGCTAACAGCCATTCTCCACGATTTTCCTTGTTCATCCTTGGTGGCTTTTTGTTGTGTGCTTCGCTCCATGCCAAAATAGCACAAAAGGCCTCTCTCACCACCTGTTCTGGGGTCTGCTTGGGTGCCTTTGGATGTACATTAACAAACAAAGGGTCTTCATCGAAAATTCTGTTTAAGTCTTCTGGCCACTCCATACACTATTTCTTTTTGTTGTCTTCAGGGTAGTCGAGTCCCATGTCTCTGCGAATCTTATAGTTTTTCAGAATACGTATAGCCTCAGCCATACGGCGCTCGCCGGGGTCTGGCGATTGTAGCGAAGGATGGTCGCCATGCTCTTTCCTCCATTTCTGGAACATAGTGAGATAGATATTCTTTGCTTCGTCAATATCCATATTGATTTTCTTATCTGCAATGGCATCCTGTATCACTTTCAGCACAGGGGCATCAATCTCGTTCGACATGATTTCGTATGCTCGTTGGAACGGATTGATGGTCTTAATCAGGTTGATGTCCAGATGGTCCAAGTTGATGAATGTGTTTGAGATTTTCACCAGTCTGTCGCCTTCTGATTTCTCCTCATCTCCATCAGTGGTAGTAGGCAACGGGGCTGCACCTCTAACCACAAAGTCGAGGCTGAGGCGTTGGCTGATGGCCTCTCTGTCTTCCTCATCCAGATGCGGATACTTTTCTTCTACAATCTTTGGCAACAAGACGTTATGTATATATTCTGGCGACTCATTATCAATACAAGCCTTCACCCGATCATCCATTAAGGCTGTGGCCTTCAGTTCATCCATATCTTCGTCGCATATCTGCTTGCCCTCAGCAGTCTTAAACGGCTTCAGTCCTTCTACGACAACTCGTCTACGCTTATCCACATTTGCATCGTCTTCTTCATCAGCAGATGTCTTGAAGTTCCATTTTGGAGCCATCACCTGTTCCATCAGGAGCGAAGCGGTGATTGCCTTCAGCATATCGTTCACTGCAACTGTCACATCGTCTTGTGTCTCGTCTGGTGCAGCTATCAGATTGGTGAATTGTGCATGTTCCTTGCCTTCACTGTCACGTGTGCACCGGCCAATGATTTGCACGATTTCTGTCAGAGAGCCACGAACGCCAATTGTCAGGCAGTGCTCACACCATTCCCAGTCGAAACCTTCCTTAGCAGTGTTCATTGCTATGATGATGTCCACGTCGCTGGCTTTCTTCATGTGCTGCAGGTAGCCTTGCACGTGCTTTCTGTAGTCTGCATCGTCATTCACCAGGTCAGCTACTTTCAATAGCCTTCCGTCTTTGGTCTTGACGGTTATCATGTTGGTGTTATAGTCTTCATCAACCTTGCTGCCTATCAGGTCAATAATCTCCTTCACCTGTTGATATTTGTCATAGGCTCCAGCAGCTTTTGCACCAGTCACTGGGATGTGAATCAATGTCTTCTGTCGGGTGTCCAGCACTTTGTCGAGTGCAGAGAGATAGTGACCTTTATAGAAATGATAGCCCAGGCCTAATGTTTTCAGATATTTGTATCCGTTCAACTGGTCGTAATAGTTAAATTGGACAGGGGTGAAACGAGCCTCGTCTTCAGGTCTCAACACGGGCACACCGTCACCTCTGAAGAACGAGCCTGTCATGGCCAGAACGTGGGCATTGGTATTGTTCATCAGTCTGCGAACGACTTCGCCCAATCCGTTATTCGCATCAGCTGAGGTATGGTGGAACTCATCGATACCAAAGAACAGGTCGTTCAACGCTTCGTCTTCCAGTTCTTTGAGTGCAAAGCGTAGTGTGGCATGTGTACATACCAGCGTCTTTGCCTTTGCAAAAGGGGCAACAAACTCCTTGAAGCGTTTCACTTTTTCCTGCTCGTTTTCTGTATCGCAGAGATTAAAGTATTTTGGCACAGCCCAATCCTCAAAGAATCCAAACTTCTTCAGACTAGTATCATTGAACGAGCGGCCGATGCTTTTTTCTGGCACTGCGACTATCACCTTCTTGATGCCCTGATAAGCCAGTTTGTCAAGCGCAACGAACATCATGGCTCTCGACTTTCCTGAAGCGGGAGGTGCCTTCACCAAGAGATACTGCTCGTTTCGCTTTTCGTAAACCCTGGCTTGCATCTCGCGCATGCCCAGCTCGTTAGTGTTTGTCGACTTTCCAGTCTGTTCATAGGTAATGACCGTCTGGTCGCTATGATAGTTTTCCCTAAGTTCCATCATATTTATCGGTTTAGTCTTTATTCATTTTGGCATATAGCTTCAACAGCCATTCCAATCGTTCGTTCTCGTCAGCGAAAGGGCACTCCCTGTAGCAACTATCCACTATCAGGTCCAACTGATGGTGAGCCTCGCGCAAGTCGTCAGGCATTGTCTCTGGGGCGTAGAGTTCTGCCAATGTCTTTCCCACATGAGCCTCACGGGCACCAAGCACTTCCCAAGCCGCATCTTCTATCTCGTCCTTCTTCGCCAAAGTTAGCTTTGGGAAGGGGAAAGGGTTATAGCAGAGACCTGCAGAATATCTATATCGCGTTTCAAGCCTTCCGCCAATAGCACGTACCCACGCCATGTGCATGGCAGAGGTAAGGATGCCAAAGAGCCATTCAGGAGCATCGTAGATGGCAAAGGCTGAGTCGGAAACTATTGTCTCTTCATCCAAGTAGCCCATTGGGATATAGTCACGATTCTCTGATGATACACGAGGGATAATCACCTTCTTTCTGTCTTCTGGATGTTCTCTGAACTGGTGTGGTCTATCCGCGAGTTCCTGACCATCCACCGATTCATATAATCGGAAGTTCCTGTTGCCATCTATTCTTTGCTTTATAGGTGGTATGCTATTCGCAAGTGCTAACTGATTATCATCTATCCACAAGCAATAGTTCGCTTTACCTTTGATAAACTCATCTGACCCATATATCTTTCTAATGAGCACTCCCGCTTCTGGGTATTCATCAAGCAGTTGTTGCCGTTGGTATTCGTCTAAGCGAAGATACTTATTGTCCCTGTCATCATAGGGCATGCAGCCAAAGCATAATTTGGGCAATCCCACAGGATCCTGTGTTCTCTTATATACGATGGTTTCATTATCCTTTGTAAGATATGGACTAATGAGATTTACCTCTGTATAACGCTCGCTATCAAATAAACGTTTTTTGACTTTTTCATTTTTATTGCACAACCCGATTATGACACATGTCACACCTGCATTGTATTTCGCATTATTAGTCCATTTAAAAGAGTGATGAGCAAAGAATATATTGACATTTCTTTTTAAAATCTCTGGCCAAAGTACGCCAACCTGCTCACCTTGGCAAATGGAGTTGGTCGATACAAAAGCATATTTTGCTTGCGTTTTCTTAATATAATCTGCGCCTAACAGAAACCAGTTTGAAATATAGTCAAGAATTCTACAATTATTGACGCCATGAAACGTACTGACAACTTCATTCTTTTGTTCATAGGATTGCAACTTACTCCCCAGATACGGTGGATTTCCCATCACATACACTTCTTCGTCAGCCTTGTGTGGACAGACTTTGTTCCAATCCACCCGGCAGGCATTGCCACAATGGAAGTTATGGTTCTGCTTCAGAGGCAGCGCCTTGATGTTCACCCCAAAGTCACGAGTGAAGAGGTTGTTCATCTGGTGCTCCGCCAACCACATTGACAATACAGCCGTCTCGCAAGCGAAGTCGTTAATCTCTAACCCATAAAACTGATTGATGCTGATGATGCTGCCATCCACAAACTGCAACTGCACGTCTTGAGTCATGCGCTGGATGAGCTTCAGGATCTTCATCTCCAACAGGCGTAGTTCCTTGTAGGTAATGATGAGGAAGTTGCCGCTGCCACAAGCAGGGTCGAAGAACTTCATGCGCTGCATCCGTTGGAGCAGTTTCTTGCATTTGCCGATAATGGGCTTACAGTTGGCATAATACTTATTGCGACCCTCCCTTGACTGGTCGAAGATACAGTCTTGTTCTTTCTGCTTGCGCTCCAATGAATAATATTCCTCATATAGTTCATCCAGAAACAGCGGATTGATCAGTTTCTTGATATTCGACACACTTGTATAATGCATCCCCAGTCCACTTCTTAACTCAGGACTGACTACAGCCTGAATCATTGATCCGAAGATGTCAGGATTGATTTTTGCCCAGTTCAGATTACCACATTCGAGAATCAGTTTACGGATGCGCACATTCATCCAGGGTATCTGTATCCGCTTGGAGAATAGACCGCCATTGACGTATGGAAACTGAGCGAAGCGGCTATTGATGCCAATACGCACTTGTTTGTCCATCGTTTCAAATGCGCCTTCAAAAAACTCTTGCAGGTCGGTAGCGTCTGGGCGTGTCGTACTGTTGATGGCATTGGTAAACAGGTCTTTCTCAAAAATACCTGTATCTTCAGCAAAGAAGCAGAACAGCAGGCGCGACATAAACACGTTCAGGTCGTGCGTATCGTCAGTGATGCCGATTTGGTTATGCCGTCGAATCTCGTCGTGAATCTCTGCCATCTTGTAGGCAGCTTTCACGTCGGCATCGTTTTCCTCAATGTTGCGAATCTTGCGAACGCCCCACATTGGCGAGAAGAATTCATAGTCGGTATACAGATTGTCCAAATGGTTTTCGTAAGTTTCCTCCACAGACGGATCGAAAGCCTTGATCACGTCGCCGTCAGAGACTGCTATGATAGCAGGGCGATTCTTGAGAACCAGCCTGTCGCGCTTCATCTCGTCCAACTGGTCGTTCATCTCACGAGTCTTACACAGCCTGTAGGCGAGAATGTTCTTCACCAACAATCCGTCGAAAGAAGCCACCGTGCTTTTCCCCTCTCTGTAGCGTTGCAGTATGGTAGACGAAGCTCCGATGGCTCCCATCAGCATAAAAGGAATCTCCTCTCTAGAAAAGGATTCCTTGAATGCCTCAAGGCCTTGACCTATCTGTACATAGGTCTTGGCCGTTCTGATAGCAGCCATATTACGATAGTTTTATGCACCTCGCAATTACAGGGTGCATAAAACGGATCCTCGGCAAAAAACACAGAAAAAGCGTGAACGCTCATCTGTGTCTAAGGTTGTTCCAGGACCCGTTTCACCAAATGAGTTGTGTCCACGCCTAAACGCAGACATCAACTTGTCATTCACTGGTGAAACTATCTTAATTAGCTTGGAACATTTAAGACACACCGAATAACTGCTAATGCTGTTATTGTTTTTTCCACGAAAATCGTACTGCCATCCTGCGCTCAGGAATTCTAGGGCCAAAAGCCAATACAGCTAAGGCCTGCAATACTTGCTGCAAAGATACTGTTTTTTATCGACTTTAGCACAGGTTTTCGCAGAAATATTTTATAAGAATGTGCAGTTTTCCGTTACACATGCGAGAGGCAGGTGTATTTCTCTCATCTATAGATTGGTTTTCTAATTATTCAACTCTGCTAATCAATGCCTCCGATAGAGAAAGGTACATCATCACTTTGCTTTTTGTCGATGCAACAGCCGCCGCACATAACGAATAGAGAGCAATAAACCGGTGACTGATACAGCAGTCCCCCCAAGAAGAAGTGCCCATAATATGCTCTTACGCAACGTTGGATGTTCTACAAAGAAAGGAATGTTCAGTGCATGCAGCCCCGTGTACATCCATTTGCCAGCTCGCCGGTTACTGTTGTAGTAGCGGCAATCGCCGGTTTTCGGATTAATATAGTAGGTGCTTTGGTCGGCATCATCAACTTTCACGCGGCATACAGGCAGGGGCAACTGCCGTTTTTGACTTATGTAGTAATTGTCGTAATGATTGATGATCTCTGCCTTGCCCCCGATGATGCTTTCACAAAGCCTGCTGGTAAGGGTAGTGCGCCTGGGAAAGGAGTCGGTAGCATTGACAAGATACTCGTCTGTAGCCGTCCACACATGATAGAAGCAATGCGTTCCCATTTGCAGCCATTCTACGCGTCGCACATCATCAGTGGCTAACACGTGGTTGATGTCTAATGTAAAACGATTGAGTTGCAGACTGTCGGCATACACGTCACGCGCAGAATGCTTCTCATGGGTAGGCCAGATGAGCTGTGGTGCATCAGCCAGCGACATAAAACCGCTGAATATCCAGGTGAGGACAAACAATCCGAAACAAAGACCAGCCAAGTGATGCCAGCGTAAAAGCGGCTTCGCGTAAGGGGATATGCCTTTCTTTCGCACTATGCGCCGGTGTGCCAAACAGACTGAGCGCAGACCTATGATAAGGCCGCTGAGCGTCATGGCAATGCCAAATCCCGAAATCCACAATACGGTATTCGTCCAAGGCTGTCTGCCTGTTGCGCGAAGCTTGGTAATATATATCCAGTGAGGAATAGCTCCCACCCATGCCCAAAAGCGGCTCTTGGTGTCGGTCAGCTGCAGGGGGCGTCCTGTGCGCGAGGAGAGATATAGTTCAGAGCCTACTGTGTCGTTCAGATCATAGTGGTAGATGGGATATTCCTTGAAAGGCATGACCCCAATCAACCAGACATCAATGGCGTTGAGCGTGTCGATGAGAGTTGCCTGGTTTGCGTAGACATGTGGCGACTGCCAGCGATTGGCAATATGCTGCAGCTCGGCTGATGAGAAACGACTGACGGGTTGTCCTGTCAGTGCGTCGACGAGTGTTTCACCAAGACTGTCGGTCATAGTGAAAACCGGTCTACCTGCCACTTGTTGCAGGGAGAGTGCCGACAGAGGCGGGGTTGGTTGAGAGTGGACGAGCGTATCGCAACTTTCTATTTGCTCTGCATGAGCTATTCGCGCCTCGTTCGAAAGGCTGGGATAAGAATGGTACATCATGACCATGCCCGACAGAAACCACATGAGGAACAGGATACTGAGCACGGTGCCCAGTATCCTGTGAATGCGAAGAATGAGTCTGAAAGGTTTCATCTAGAGATTGAAAGTGGCTGTGAATCGCATGTTGCGGCCTTCTTCAGGCACATAACCAGTAGTGCTTACGGCATACATATAATATGTCTTGTCGAAAATGTTATTGAAGTTCAGTTGCAGCTTCCAGTTCTTTTTGAAACTGTAGCTGATCATCGCATTGGCAATAGCATACGGATCGAAAGTCATGGTGTTGGCTGCATTGACATACACTTTACTCGTATAGTTGAATCCAGCACCCAGCTTCAGTCCACGCAGTGCCTCCGGGAAATCGTAGAAAGCCCAGCCGTAGGCCATATGTTTTGGCGCATGCTGTAAATAGTTGCCGGCCTGAGTATTAGCCGCATACTCTGTAACGGCAAACTCACGCAATTTGGCGAT
>OCTX012281796.1_pt1 | contig 10496 bp, 6 predicted proteins | sample 1539691 | NCBI WGS metagenome assembly OCTX01 (sample SAMN02144231, study PRJEB22623) | gut metagenome | biome: sheep rumen | host: Ovis aries | place: New Zealand | reverse complement strand
TCCTCCGGGAAATTGCATTTTCCCATGGTTGTCATCGAGCGGAAGGCAGGAGCCTTATCGCCGATCAGAGGCATGCCCGTCCCTGCTGCGCCGTTGACATCAGTATTAGTGTTTTTCTTTGTCATGTCTTCCATTTTCTAAAAAACCTCCGTTGCAATTGCCGTCACCAATGCTGTCGTCTTTCATCTGCTTTTCTGAAACTGCGGTTCCAAACCTGCCGCTGAAACAAGCCTCATAAGTAACATAATATCCGGCTGTTCCGCAGGACAAGTAATAAGACCAGTCTTAATCGGTTAATGATTTCCAGCAAATTATAACACTCCCCGGACTCCCTATACAACCGTTTTACAGTGCCTGCCCATGCTTGTCTACGCCTGCCCATCTACCCTGCTTCCCGGAAAACCGCAGGAAAAAGTGCATGGAAAGCTGCAGGAACTACATGCAGAAATTTTTATAGTCATTTAGACTATAATCCCGTTGACAAAGGACAATCGGTGTGATAATTTAATTATAGTCATTATGACTAATATAAATCCATGATACCCGCACAGCAGGCCAAAGACTATTCAGCCGGATGCAGTCACTGCCATATATGACCGCACTCCTGAGCACAGATTTGAAAGGAGGCAGAACAATGAACGATCTGTTTAATGGAATGTTTATGAAAGTACAAAAGGGTATGTGTATGCTGTCCCCCTTCGGGATCGCAGTAAAGACATCCGCCGGATACCGCAGCTACAATGTGAAGACCGGAAAGCTGCGCAACTGCGACAATATGGTGTTCAGCTTTGGTGACGGCATGTTTTTTGTGATCCCCTCTTCCAGAGTGAAACCGGGAGACATCATTCTCTCCGGCGGAAAACCGTCCTGTGTCAGACAGGCAGGAAAAGACAGCATCGAAGTCATCAATTACGAGACCGCTGTCATCGAGACCATTCTTCCGGAGCGGCATGTTTTTATGGGAAACACCTGGTTTTACGGAAAGATCGTATCTCTTTTCGGTGACGGAGCTTCCATCTGCGGAAAGGGAAATATCGCGAAGATGATGAAGTTCATGATGATGAGCAGCCTCTTGCAGGGCGCTGACAGCGCGGCGGCAGCCTGCGGCAGCGGGAAGGTCCCGGGTGAGACGGGCGGTATGATGAACACAAATATGTTGATGCCTCTTCTTCTCATGAAAGGCGGCGGGTTTGATGATCTTTTCGGAAATCTTTTCGAAGAGGATGAAGATGAAGACAGCTGCACGGATTCCGCAGAGAATCCGGATGAAGAAGATCTTTTCTGAGAAAACACAGACAGGCATTTTCCGGTCACAGCAAATACAGCAGACGAGCCAACAGACCAGTCATCAGGTAAAGCATTGAACAAAGACCAGCCGGTCCCCCGGCCGGTTCATCAGGCGATGCATTGAACAGACACCAGCCGGGTCCCCCGGCCGGTTCATCAGGCGATGCATCAAAGAAAGCTGAATCAATATAGGAGGTATAAAAATGGGCGGAGGATATTGGAGAAGAGAAGATTTTGCAAAATATTCCGCAAGGCATGGCAGGAATGTGAGGACAGACGGCCACATTGACACATCCTCCATGCACGGCGCTCAGGATATGTATAAAGCCAGAGGACTGGACCCGGGACTGGATCCCTATAAAGCAGTCCGCGAGTGCTGCGACAATGCGGAACATCCGGAAACAGTTCCGGTGATCCTGGCACTGGATGTGACGGGATCCATGGGAGGCGCCTGCCTCAAGACGGCAGCATCCCTCAATGTGATCATGCAGAACACGCTTGCCCGGTATAAAGACGTGGAGTTTATGGTCATGGGGATCGGAGACCTGGCCTACGACAGAGCGCCGATCCAGATCTCTCAGTTCGAATCCGACATCCGCATTGCGGAGCATCTGGACAAAATCTGGTTTGAGCGGGGAGGAGGCGGCAACAGTTTTGAATCCTATACGGCTGCCTGGTACATGGGTCTCTATCACACCAGCCTGGACTGCTGGAAAAGAGGAAAAAAGGGCATCATCATCACCATGGGTGACGAACCCTTAAACCCCTATCTTCCGGCGGAACGCCTGGCCCGGGTCACAGGAGATACTGTGCAGGCAGATATAAAGACCGCAGAGCTCTACCTCAGGACACTGGAAAAGTTTGAGGTCTTTCACATCGCGATCGATGATGCAGACGACTGCTACAGCCATTACCGCGAGCAGATCAAAAGAAGCTTCGGAAAGCTTTTGAAAAACAGGCTTAAGGTCTCTACACTTGATCTGCTGCCGCAGACAGTCCTCAAGTGCCTGGAAGCAGGAGGTGTCCGCCAGGCACAGCAGGACAGTCCCGCAGAAACAGACAGCCGGCCATTCGGCCTGTTCAGCAGTCTCGGTACTGTCCGCTGGTAAAAGGCCGGGAAAACACATGCGGAACCCGCGTTTAAGTCCTGCACGTGTTTCCCTCGGCTAAAGCCGCAGAGGTAAATATGAGCAGGAAGAAAAACCGCCGTTATACAGGAAAAAACCAACAGGTTTACAGGCGAAAGGAGAAGTCATGCAGCAGATCAAGGTAATCATCGGAGCTTCCTACGGAGATGAGGGAAAAGGACTGGCGACAGACTTTTTCTGTGTGCAGGAGGCACGAAAGCACAATACAGGTTCCGGCAGGCTTCTTCTTCCCGGGGCTGCCTGCGCCGCGGCAGACGTCATCAATGTCCTCACAAACGGCGGTCCCCAGCGCGGCCACACTGTGGAACTGGAGGACGGGCGCCGGCATGTGTTCAAACACTTCGGCGCCGCCTCCTTCAGAGGCGCGGCAATCTATTTTGACAGGCAGTTTATGATCAATCCCATGGAATTCATCCGGGAAGCAGATGAACTCTGCGCAATGAACACTTTCCCTGAGGCTTACGTAAATCCGTACTGCAGGTTTACGACTCCCTGGGATATGCTGATCAACCAGATGCTCCAGGAAAAACGGGGAAACCGCAGCAGCTGCGGCTTCGGGATCTGGGAGACTGTGCTCCGCTATCAAAGAGGCTGGGGGATCCCCTTTGCTGCCTTCGCAGCTATGAACAGGGAAGACCGGACCGCCTGGCTCCGCCGGGTCCGCGACGGGTATTTCACGGCCAGGATCCGCGAGATCACACAGGCCGAAAACAGCGGGATGATCAGGTGCGCGGAGACCATTGAAAATGCAGGGTTCAAGGGGATATTAAAAGGGGAGGATACACAAAATGCCACCCCTTGTCATGAAAATACAGGCATGGAGGGGAAAACATCTCCTGCTTCCGGAGATTGGATGACAAAAAAATCTGCTGCGGCAGAAGAATGTAAGGCATCCGGCCTGGCTGCAGGTCTGCAGGATTTCTTTTTCACGGAAGAACTGCTCTTCCACTTTGAAGAGGACTGCGAGAGTATGCGTCTCCTCTGCCCCATGCGGGATGAAGGCTTTTTACGGCATTTCCGGACTGTGCTGTTTGAAAACGCCCAGGGCCTTCTTCTGGATGGAAATGCCGCAGGCGCGGAAGCTTTCACAACTCCCTCCACAACCGGGATCGGAAGGGTCTTCCGGACAGTGGAAAAGGTTTTTAAGGGAGCAGATGTGGAAGTCTGCTATGTGACAAGATCCTATCTGACCCGTCACGGGGACGGAAATCTGGAAAATGAAATCCCGGACAGGCAGCTCGGAGCACTGCTGCCCGGTATATGCGGCGATCAGACAAATGTCGACAACTGTTTTCAGGGAAAGCTTCGATATGGTATGATGGATACGACTTTACTGACACAGAGGATCCTCGCCGACTTTTCAAAGTGCGGAAGGGCGGCAGCAAACCGCTTCCGGCCCTCGGTGATGATCACTCACTTAAATGAACATGCCCGAATCGATACAGACAGCCTGGCAGACCAGTTTGGAAGGCTTTATTTCTCGGACGGCAGAACTGCCGGCGACGTCACGGCCTTCCGCAGTGAAGCAGCCGTCCGTGACGCCGCGATCATCGCGTAAGATGCCGCCCTTCATGGGTTTACAATCAAGGCTTGTATTCAGGTCTCACATTCAAGGCTCCCTGGAGGCGTCATCGAAGGTGCTCAGAGACGGCTCAGAGACGACTCGGAAACGACTCGGAAACGACTCGGTAGCGGCATGTTTTATTCCGTTGAAAAGGATTATTTCATCATGCAGTCAGAGCAGCAGTTCCTGCAGAATTATGATCCGTCACAGTACGAACACCCTTCCGTGACGGTCGATATCTTGATTTTTACAGTGGCGGACAAAAAACTCCGCCTTCTTTTGATCAGGAGAAATACGCACCCCTTCCAGGGAAAATGGGCAATTCCCGGCGGATTTCTGCGCATGGATGAATCCGCGGATGATGCTGCCGAACGCAGGATCAGTGAGGAAGCCGGAGTAAAGAATATTCATCTGGAGCAGCTATATACCTTTTCCGCTGTCGGCAGGGATCCCCGGACAAGAGTCATTTCCATTGCCTACATTGCCACCGTTCCCTACGGAAGGCTCCAGTACAGCGCCGGAAGCGAGGCAGATGAAGCAGCTCTCTTCGCCATCGACGGAATAACAGGCGAAAGCCTGAATATGCATCCGGAGAAAGCAGCCATGCCCGGAGACAGCAGCTTTATTCTGACCGGGCCGGAGGGGGAGATCATCACCGGAAATGACCTGGCTTTTGATCATGCCAAAATCATCCGGACCGCGGTGCAGAGAATGCGGGGCAAGCTCAATTACACAGACCTTGCTTTCGGATTTCTGGAGGACCCTTCCTCCTTTACACTCACTGAGCTGCGGCTGATCCACGAAGCCATTCTCGGGCATCCCCTTGATATAGGGAATTTCCGCCGGACGATCAAGCGCGAATATGAAGCCGCCGGCCGCATCAGGGAAAAGGGACTGGAAAAAGGAACCGTCGGCAGACCTGCGATGCTCTACAGCTTCTCGCAGACCCCCGACGGCAGTCTGTAAATCCCGTGAATCTTAGAATCTTATAGTATCATTTTCAGCCATCTGATCATTGTTTTCAGGTGGCTTTTTTGTTGAAGGATATGCTCAGACAAAAATCTCCCCTATATCATGTCCTCAGCATCATGCCCGCAAAAGGCCGGTTCATCATTCCCGCAGCATCATGCTCTCAAAAGGCCGGTTCTTTCCAGAGACCGGCTATCGCAAGTGAACATCACTTGAAATATAATACCCGTATTTATTTTTATTGCAGAAGGCAATGATTGCTTTTTTCAGGGAGGCGCTTTTGGTATATTCGAGAACACAGGCATTCAGCCCCGCCCGCTTCGCTCTTCTCAGATAAGCCTCATAATAGCCTCTGTCGCTTTTATTCTGCACGCCGAAGCGGTTTCCGCTGTAGCTGATGATCGAGCTGACCACCTCTTCCTGGAAAACGCCCTTGATCATCCTGGCTTTTCCGCTGTTGATCAGCCTGGTGACAAACTCATCTCCGCCATTGATGTAGATCGGAATACCCTTCTTATAGATCCTGGTAATAATGGATAAGAGCCCCTTGTAGATGGATTCACGATGATAGTGATAATAGACATCCGCGTTGTCCAGCCACAGTCCGTCAGCGCCTTTTCTGCGCACACTTGCGACCAGTTCATTGACGATAAAGTCCTGCCAGGGCTTCTTGGATACATCGATCCAGCGCTCATCACCCCAGTTGGCATATCTGCCGAGCGAATATTTTTTGAAGCGTTTATAATACGGACGATAGGTCTCAAGGCTGCCGATACTTATATAAGAGTAAATCTTTTTTCCGCCGGCTTTCAGAGCCTTGATCTCATGAGGATAATAATACTGCACGTCAAGAACGACATTCTTGTAGTTTTTTATCCTGCTTTTTGTCCCCCCGTGGTTTGTTCCGAGAATGATCATCCAGGAATTCGCCGAAGCAGCCTCCGCAGATACGGTAAACAGCGGTCCATACGCTGTGAAAAAAAGCATTGCCGCCAGTAAGATCGCTGTAATTCTTCCCCATAGCGACAATGTACGTTGTTTACCGGTTCGTTTGTACATTTTACCTCCCCGTATATGTGAAAACCAAAGACATTCTTAGTCATCTTATCATCATTCCCTTATTTTGTGAAGTAATATTTCGTATATACAATATATTGTTTTCGCTTTTTTTCGATATTACTGTGTTTTTTCGCTTTTTTGTTATTATTTCTGCTGCGCTCCTGCCGCCCCCTGCCCCGCCGGCTCGTGTACCCTTTAAGGCAGAAAATTTCATTGCACGGCCGGCCGGTGCCGGAAAAAAAGCCCCTCGCGGAAAACATATCCGCGCAGGGGCTTATGGATCATATCGCTTCTATAGTCACTTCAAAATGAAGGTCCCGGTCTGCCTGCAGACAGTACTGAGGAAGGGTTTGCGCCCCCCAACTGTCGTCGCCGCCGACGCCTGTCTGCATCAGCGCGCAGCGGACATCTGTGTAATGTACCGGAGGAAGCTCATAGGGATGTGAGGCATTCTCCAGTTCCTGCGGCGTGAAGGGCAGGGCTGAAAATTCCATGACCGGACGTATCGAAAGATTTTCCTCCTTACTATTACTCTTTCCGCCCATGCCGCTCTCACAGTTATTCCCGCGCATATTCCCTGCGGCGAAAACAATTCCCCTTCCGACGCGTTCAGTCACCTTGGCCCAGCGCACCCCGGTGCGGTTTCCGCACTCCTGAGGAACCAGGTAAGGGGACATATTATCCGCCACCGTGCTGCTGTAGATTCCAAGCCTTGCGCCGCGATTTCGGTCAACATAATTTTCCGCAGGCCCCTTTCCGTAAAAAGTAAACCGGTCCAGATCCGGCTTCAGCCGGAATCCGAAACCAAACAAGGGCATAGGAGGAAGAACTCTGACAAAGCCGGAGACTTTTCCGTTCCCGGTCTCAGTCCCGGTTTTGGTCCCGGTCTCAGTCCCGTTCCAGGTTCCGCTTTCAGTCCCGGTTTTTGTCCCGGTTCTGCTCTCCGTTCCTGCCTCCTGCGTTCCCGTCGTCATGGGCTTCCAGTCCATGGAGATTGTGAGTCTGCCGTCAGCATAAAACTCATAGCCGATCGTAACATACGGAAGCAGATCCAGAGGATTCATTGCCGCATTCTCACCGGAAGACTGTTCCGGCTTCTGCCCCAAAACCTGGCCGGACTGCTGTTCTGCCGTGAAGGTCTGACCCATCACTGTTCCCGGAATCGGAAGGGCATGCCTGATCTTGAGCAGAACAGATTCCCGCTTAATGAAGATACGCAGAGTCTCGGGACGCGGGATCTGATATTCATCCGCAAGCTTCCACATTCCGCAGCGGGCCCCCATCCGGTTTCCCGTATCATTGCTGGTAGGAGCGCGCCAGAAACAGGGCCGGGGCATTTTTTCAAACAGTTCACCGCCTGCAAAGTGAAGGCCTCTGCTGAAGGCGGGGCCGTCAGAGCCAGCTCTCATCCTGCCTCCGGCGAAGGGATTTCCGCCGCGGCGGAAGGACACAAGCCCTCCCTGCAGAAGGGAAAACAAAGCGTCGAAATGCTCACCTCGTACACCGATATTAAAGCTGCCCCGGGTCAGTTCCAGCCTGCCTTGCGCCGTCTGGACGGAAATCGTCCGTCTCCAGTCCGTACCCTTTATTTCTTCAACTATATCAGCCATACCCCCGGCATTTTTGCCGGCTGCACTCTCTGATCGATCTTCTGCAGTCTCCTCTTCCTCCGCTTTAAAGTCTGCTGCCGCCTCTGCTGTCTGCCCGTCCGGCTCTTTTGTTTCTAATGAGTCTGCCTCCCTCGCCTGATCCCGATCCGTTTCAGGCGTGGAAAAGATTCCCTGACCGAAGGCAAGCTCATATCCTTCCTGAGCCCAGGCAGTGTTTTCCCGAAGGCACATGGAGACTGTCACAGCATACTCGCTGACAATTCCTTTTTCCTCCGCTTCTGAGCAGATCCAATCGATCTTTTGAAGGATCTCCTGCGGCAGGGCATATTCCGTCTCCGACAGGGGAGCTGCCGCGGTCTCAATGACAGCTTCCGCAATCTTTTGTCCTTCACAATCCAGGCGCACAAGACAGGTGAACTTTTCCGTGCCGGTAAAGAGGTTGTCATTCATGACACGGACCCGGTCCTTTTGCACTTCAAAGCGTATGCTCTGGTAATTGTATTTGACTTCCTGCATCTTTCCGGCATAGGGTCTGCGGGTGCCGTCGACGATACCGTTACCGGAGAAATCATAATCTGTCGGCCGCTCCCCGAAGTCGCCCCCGTAGGCCTGGAATTCCTCTCCATAGCGGTTCCTGCTTCGGATGGACTGATCGACAAAATCCCAGATAAATCCGCCCTGATAACGGGGTTCGCGCAGGGTCAGGTCCGTATAGCGGTGCATGCCGCCGCAGGAATTGCCCATGGCATGGGTGTATTCGCAGCAGATAAAAGGCTTGTCCTTATGCTCCCGGAGGAAGATCTCAATGTCCTCCGCAGACGGGTACATCTGGCTCTCCATATCACTGGTCTGCGGCCACGTGCGGTCGTGGAAAATACCTTCGTAATGGACAAGGCGGTCCCGGTCAAGCGCACGGAAACGGTCCGCCATGTCCCGGATCACCTCTCCCCCGAAGGACTCGTTGCCCACCGACCAGATCAGGATCGAGGGATGATTTTTGTCCCTCTGCCAGCAGGAGTTCACTCTGTCGAGCAGCATATTCCGCCAGCGGCCATCGTCTCCGGGCACAATGCCGGGCGCAGGCTGTCCGAATTCCGCGGGCGACCAGCTGCCGTGAGATTCCATGTTGTTTTCCGCGATCAGATACAGACCAAGCTCATCACAATAACGATAAAGAGCAGATCCGTTCGGATAGTGGCAGGTGCGCACAGCATTGATGTTATTTTGCTTCATCAGCACAAGATCCTGAAGAGTTATCTCCGCGGACACGACCCGTCCGCTGTCACAGGAAAACTCATGCCGGTTGACACCCCGGAACACGATCCGTTTTCCGTTGAGGCACATCAGGCCGTCCTTCATCTCAAAGCGCCGGAAGCCTACTCTCTCCCGGACAATCTCCAGCAGCACCTCTGACATTTCGGAAGAACCTTTCGAAGATACTTCCGAAGAGGTTTCCGAAGATGCTTCCGAAAACACTGCCAAAGACACAGAAGAATCCGCAGTATTATCCGGGGTTTTACCGGGTTCAGGATCGTTACCGGATCCGGCGGTTTCCCCGGCTTCCGGTGCTTTGTCAGTCACAAGGCGAAGCGTCAGATCGTAGAGCTGCGGATCCTCCGCGCTCCACAGAGCCGGTGACGCAAGAGTCTCAGAAATGTGCAGGCAAAAAGAGCCTGTCCCTTTGTCAAAAATCCCTTTGTCCGCCTGCGCGGAACCGGCAAGGATCTTTTCATCGCCCTTTGTCAGAGCATAGTAAAGGCGCAGGCCTTTCTTCCTGCTCTTATCGATTCCTTTACCGCGATTTTTCTTTCCTTCTATGCTTTTGACTTCCCGTCTGTCTTTATAGGCTTCAGCCGGCCAGATCTGTGCTTCAATCTCGAGCCCGCCCTGCGTCAGAGTCTCATCCAGGGTCGGACGGATCCGCAGATCATACAGATGCCCCGCAGGAACAGTATAGAGATAAACATCCCTGAATATACCGGAAAAGCGGAAAAAGTCCTGGCTCTCCAGCCAGCTGGAGGCTGTCCACTTAAAAACGCGAACCGCGAGCTTGTTCTCTCCTTCGACGAGGAAGGGTGTCAGGTCAAATTCCGAAGGGGTGAAGCTGTCTTCGCTGTAGCCCACATAGTGCCCGTTGCACCAGAGGGCAAAACCGCTCTCCACACCCTGGAAAGAGATAAGAAGCGGGCTTCCCATGTCCAGATAAGCCTGCATGCTCCCAGGGACACTAAAATATTTTACATAGGATGCTGTGGGATTAAAGTGCTCCGGGACCTCGCCCGGAATAATGTCCTCCCTGCCGTCCCATGGATACTGATAATTGATATAAGCCGGGACATCATATCCTTCCATCTGGATATGGGCCGGCACAGGGATGTCTGCCCAGGACCGGCAGTCATAATCGAGGGTCTCAAATCCTTCAGGCGCCTCCGCAGGCTTTTCCGCATAGGAAAACTTCCACAGACCGTTCAGGGAGCTGCGAAATACAGATCTTCCGGCTGTCCCGGCAGGTTGATCTGCCCCCTTCTCCAGCTCTTTCTCATCAGAAAAAACCACGTGGTCCGAATGGGCGGGGAGGCAGTTTACCTTGAAAAGAGCAGGATCCGCGATGATGGCAGGATCAAAGCCCTTCTGCCCGGTCCGGGTCTGGTCTGAAGCCTGCCCTCTGCCGTCTTCCGGACTATGACCGGACACCGGCCCGGCGAATGATCCCGCAGGGCTCTCCCTGTCCGCATTTTCCTTTTTCCCGGAATTCCTGCGCCTGCCCCTGTTCTCTTCTGTGTTCGGAGCCGTTCTGGCCATATATTTTGCATACTTCTGCACAAAGGAGGTGACCTTGTCGGAAATCCTGTCATAACA
>OCTX012067677.1_pt1 | contig 10496 bp, 8 predicted proteins | sample 1539691 | NCBI WGS metagenome assembly OCTX01 (sample SAMN02144231, study PRJEB22623) | gut metagenome | biome: sheep rumen | host: Ovis aries | place: New Zealand | reverse complement strand
CGGCAGCCACTCCTCGCCGCGAATGACGTGGGAAATCTCCATCAGGTGGTCGTCCACAATGTTGGCCAGGTGGTACGTGGGCAGCTCGTCCTTGCGCTTGTAGAGCACCTTGTCGTCGCATATCTCGCTCTTGACGCGCACCTCACCGCGAATCATGTCGTCGACGACCACCTCCTGGCCGGCCTCCACACGGAAGCGCACCACCCAGGTGTCGCTCTCGTGCACCAGGCGGTCCACCTCGTCCTTGGGCAGCGTCAGCGAGTTGCGCATCTGCTGCCGCGTGTGGCAGTCATACTGGAAGTTCTGTATCTCCTGACGCTTCTGCTCCAGCTCCTCGGGCGTGTCGAAGGCGATGTATGCCTTGCCCGCGTCGAGCAGCTGCTGCACGTACTTCTTATAAATGTCGCGGCGCTCGCTCTGGCGGTAGGGGCCATAGTTGCCGCCGAAGGAGACACCCTCGTCGAACTTGATGCCCAGCCACCGGAAGGCCTCGATGATGTAGGCCTCGGCGCCCGGCACGAAGCGCGTGGAGTCGGTGTCCTCGATGCGGAAGACGAGGTCGCCGCCATGCTGGCGGGCGAAGAGATAGTTGTAAAGGGCGGTGCGAACGCCGCCTATGTGTAAAGGTCCCGTGGGGCTGGGTGCAAAGCGCACCCTTACGCGTCTGTCTGACATAGTCTTTGCTTTTTGTTTACTATTTAACCGGGAGCGCCGAAGCCCGAGCCCATAACGATGGCGGACGAGCACGACCGCGCTCCCCTCATTAGAGGCTGCAAAGGTACGCAAAAAAAGCGTGCTACGCAAAAAAAAGTGCCTTAATTGTCTGAATAGGGGCATTTTTATGCAAATCTTTATGCAATTCACATAAAGAAAGCACAGTACCTTTGCCAAAAATCGGCAATAAATAGTTTGTTTCTACACGAAATCCATGTAGCTATCTGTATTGAGCACGGAGAAAGCCGCATTGGGGTATGCTTTGGCAAAAGCCTTGGGAACCGACGGGGTTTTGTTGCCACTCTTTATTTCAATGGCGTTCAACATTCCGTCCTGCTCTTCTAAAAGGTCAATCTCTTGCTGGTCGTAGGTGCGCCAAAAGTAGAAATTGGTTCCCAGGCGCCGGTTATAGCTACGCTTCAACCTTTCGCTGACGAAGTAGTTCTCCCACAGTGCACCACGTTCGGAGTCAGAGCGCAGACGATATGGCTGATAGTTGCGGATGACGGCATTGCGTATGCCGGTGTCGTAGAAATACCACTTCGACGACTTGCTCACCTCTTTGCGCAGATTGCGTGAGAAGCCCCCTATGCGGAAAACCACGAAAGCCTTTTGCAGCAGGTCAAGGTAGCGCTCCACGGTGTTGCGGCTCAACGACAACTGACTGCCCAACTCGTCCAGCGCAACCTCGCTGCCGGTTTGAAATGCTACCAGACGGAGCAGATCGTGCATCTTCTGAGCGTGCTTCAGGCCGTCGAAGGCAAGAATGTCGCGCAACAGATAGGAATCCACCACGTCATTAAGATACTCCTGCCTGAGTTTCTCGTTCTCGATGCTTTCCAGCTCAGGGTAATGACCGTAGACGATGCGCTGCTCCATCTGCTGCATATATTCTATGCGTGACGTGGCCTCAACAAGCTCACTGACGGAAAAGGGAGTGAGCAGAAACTGCACGCTACGGCCAACAAGCGGCTCACCCGCTACATTCTGGAGGTCGAACGACGACGACCCCGTGGCAATAACCCGTATACCAGCCACTTCATCAATGATCAGTTTCAGCTTCATACCTATGTCGGGTACATGCTGCGCCTCGTCGATGCAAAGAAGGTCAATGCCCGAAAACAGCTGACGGTAGTTGGATGTCGAGCGGTCGCTGAGCAGTCTGACAGTGTCCATGCTCTCGCCGTTGAGCAGCAGCGTCTTGCCACTGAATCCCTGCATAATCTGCTCAACAAGAACGGTCTTGCCAACACGACGCGCCCCAAAGAGCAGCAAAACCTTCTGAGGCTTCAGCCGCAACTCCATCTCTGACTGTAATGCTCTTCTGATCTGATTCATAACCGTCAACATTTTGAGTGCAAAGGTAGTCAGATTTCTGCAAGCGGCAAAAGAAAAATGTAAAAATCTTCAGTCAGACTGAACGAATTTACGTAAATTCGTTCAGTGGCGCTGAACGAATTAACGAAATCTCGCAAAAAACGCCCTGTCTTGCGGTTGGCATTTGCCGGTATAGGGGTAGGCCACGTGCCACCCCGATTGCCCTACAGGTTTTCCTCCTGTGTATGGAATCTCGCGTGTTATCACTGGATGGAGGAAAGCGGATGAATAATTTAGGCTAAAGAAAAGCCACCACGCCGCAGCAGCCTATTTTGCTCGTATGAAAGTACGCCGCTCGCCCCCTCCCCTGGCTATTGCCGATTAGTTAATCTTCCATAATCACTTGGCGGTTACGGCAAATCTTCGTACTTTTGCACGCATTATGCAAAACGAGGAGAAGGGCGTGCTGCGCTCGCTTGACTACGTGACCATCGTCATCTACATGCTGCTGCTCGTCGGCGGGTGGATCAGCGTGTGCGGGGCGAGCTATACCTACGGCGAGCCGTCGGAGATCTTCTCGCTCGACTCGCGGTCGGGTATGCAGATAGTGTGGATTGGCACGTCGCTGGTGCTGGGCCTGGTTTTGCTGTTGCTCGACGACCGGCTCTACGACACGTTTTCCTTTGCCATCTACGGGCTGCTCATCGTCTTGCTCTTTGCCACCATCTTCAACCCTCACAGCATCAAGGGCAGCCACTCCTGGCTCGTATTGGGGCCGCTGAGGCTGCAGCCGGCCGAGTTTGCCAAGTTTGCGACGGCGCTGGCACTGGCCAAGTTCATGGGTCGCTATGGCTACGACATACACCGCACGCGCGACTTCCTCATCACACTGGCCCTCATCTTCGTGCCCATGGTGTGCATCGTGCTGCAGCGCGAGACGGGCTCGGCGCTGGTCTACCTGGCCTTCTTCCTCATGCTCTACCGCGAGGGCATGACGGGCAGCGTGCTCTTCACGGGGGTGGCCCTGGTGGTGTACTTCGTGGTGGGCATACGCTATGCCGAGCCATTGCTGCTGAACACGCCGACGAGCATCGGCATGTTCGTGGTGCTGCTGATGGTGCAGGTGTTCTCGGCGGTGATGATTGGCATCTACTGCCGCAACTGGCGCGAGGCCGTCGCCTGGATAAGCCTCTGTGTGGGCGTGACGCTCGTGGGGCTGCTCTTCGCCGTCTACGTCATACCCTTCAACCTGGTGTGGGTGCAGGCGCCGCTGTGCGTGGCACTGGTGGGGTGGCTGGTGTGGCAGGCCCTGGGCTCGACGGTGAAGAACTACTGGTGGGTGGCGGCGTTCACACTCGGCTCGCTGGTGTTCTACAGCTCGGCCGGCTATGCCCTGGACAACGTGCTGCGCGACCATCAGCGCACGCGCATAAAGGTGCTGCTGGGACTGGTGGAGGACCCGCGCGGAGTGGGCTATAACGTCCACCAGAGCGAGATTGCCATCGGCTCGGGCGGACTGGGCGGAAAGGGATTCCTGAACGGCACGCAGACGAAGCTGAAGTATGTGCCCGAGCAGGACACCGACTTCATCTTCTGCACCGTGGGCGAGGAGGAGGGATTCCTGGGCGCCGCCGGCGTGCTGATACTGTTCCTGGCGCTCATACTCAGACTCATACACTTGTCAGAGCGGCAACCCACCACCTTTGGCCGCGTCTATGGCTACTGTGTGCTCTCGGTGTTCCTCTTCCACGTGTTCATCAACGTGGGGATGGTGCTCGGGCTGACACCCGTCATAGGCATCCCCCTACCCTTCTTCAGCTACGGAGGCTCGTCGCTATGGGGATTCACGCTGCTGCTCTTCATCTTCCTGCGCATTGATGCAGGAAGAAACCGGATGAATGGATAAGACGGAAAAGGTGGAGTGAAAGGGAAGTGAAGGGGGAGTGAAGGGGGAGTGAAAGGGACGTTTGTTCTATAGGCAGAAACTATTGTCCCTTTCACTCCCCTTTCACTCCCCCTTCACTTCCCTTTCACTCCCTGACAAAAAACCGCTCCTTCCGCCAGCCGCTCCAAAGTGGTGCGGAAGGGTCGTGACTGTAGGCAACCATGACGACGCGGCCGATGATGTACTCCTCGGAGACGAAGCCCAGCAGGCGTGAGTCTACGGGATTGGCCGTGTTAAGGCTCTCCAGCCAGTAGTAGTCGGCATCGGCACAGTCCTTCAGGCTGGGCACTACGAGCGTCTCGCCGTCCACCTCGAGGGTGTCGCCGGGCAGTCCCTTGCAGCGGCAGATGACGATGTCGCCCTCCGTGGGGTGCTCGAAGGCCAGGATGTCGCCCTTCTCCACCGGCTGGCGCCACAGCCGCCCGTAGCCGAAGAGCGAGCTGTCGCCGCCACCCACGCGCAGACCGTAGCTCCAGCGGTTGACCAGCACGCGGTCGCCGGCCACGAAGCGGGGGCCGAGACCGTCGCCGTCGATGGTGTAGAGCGTCAGCCCTATGGCACGGAAGGCAACCATCGCCAAAAGGGCGACGGCCAGCGAGAGGAGGAATTTCAGCGTTTTTCGCATGTGCTCTGTTCTCTTTGCTGCAACAGCGTTGCAGCCCTCACAGTGTCTCGGCTACTTGATATTGTCAACAAAGCGGAAGAGGCGGTTCCAGCGTATGCCGCCCGAGAAGAGCCCGCGGTCGGGGTCGCTGCTCCACCAGATGAAGATGGGCTTTCCCACGATGTGGTCCTCGGGCACGAAGCCCCAGTAGCGCGAGTCGGCCGAGTTGTGGCGGTTGTCGCCCATCATCCAGTAATAGTCCATCTTGAAGGTGTACTCCGTGGCCTCAGCGCCATTAATGTAGATTTTGCCGTTACGCAGCTGCAGGTCGTTCTTCTCGTAGACCCTGATGGGGCGCTCGTAGACGGCATAGTTGTCGACCGTCAGACGTATGCTCTCGCCCTTCTTCGGAATCCATACGGGGCCGTAGTTGTCGCGCGTCCAGTGGGTGTTGCCGCCCGAGGGATAGATGTCTATGGAGGTCTCGCTCACCGTGGGCGTGATGCTCTCTACGAGGTCCTTGCGCCCGGAGAGGGCTTTGAACGTGGACTGCGTCATGGGCATGACGCTGAGCGTGTTGCGCATCTGGTCGGTCAGCGTTATCTGGCCGTTGCTCTTGAAGTAGGCCTGGTCGGCACTGGTCAGCCCAAGGTCCTCGCAGGTGATGCCGTGCTCGCGCATGAAGTCGTCGGTAAGCACGGCCCCGTCGTGGAAGCGCACGTCGTAGGAGTACTGCACCTCGTCGGGCTCTTTGTTGGCCTTGCCGTCCAGATAGACGATGTGGTCCTTAATCTGCAGCGTCTGTCCGGGCAGGCCCACACAGCGCTTCACGTAGTTCTCGCGACGGTCGGTGGGGCGCCAGTCCACCTGGCCAAGGGGCACGGCGCCGGGCTGAGGACTGTAGCCGGGATTGTGCTTGATGAACTCCGACCCCAGGCCGTAGACCTGCTTCAGCCGCAACAGCTGGTCGTACTTAGACAGCGAGTCGATGGGGGCGGCCTCGGGGTAGAGCTGCTGGAAGATGCCCTGTCCGAATTCGTAGCAGAACTGGTAGTAGTAGGTCTGGTAGGGCGGCTCGGTGATGATGGTGTCGCCGGCAGGGTAGTTGAACACCACGATGTCGTTCAGCTCCACCTGGCCCAAGCCCTTCACGCGGCGGTAGTCCCAGTGGGGCCACTCCACATAGCTTTTCAGGTTGCCGAAGGGCAGCGTGTGCTGCGTCAGGGGGACGGTGAGCGGCGTCTCGGGGATGCGCGGGCCGTAGCTCACCTTCGACACGAAGAGATAGTCGCCCGTGAGCAGCGACTTCTCCAGCGACGACGAGGGAATGACGTAGTTCTGGAAGAAGAACTGGTTGATGAAGTATACGGCGACGAGGGCGAAGACGATGGCGTCGACCCACGACATGACAGCGCGGACAGGGCCTTCGGCATCCTTCCACCACTGCCAGTTGATCTTCTTCGAGATATAGGCGTCGTAAATGAAGGGCACCACGATGAGGCCCAGCCACGACTTCACCCAGTAGAGGAAGAGCAGGTAGAGCACGAGCACGACGATGAACTTCAGCCACTGCTTCTTCATATTCAGCTTTTTCTTTTCTCTCTTTTCCATTTTCTATTATATTTCTGATTCACATGCCTTAGACGCTGATACACTTCAGAAAAGTTGCGTCTGGCACGTCCTTTTAACTACTTCTAACCAAAGGCCAGGACTAAAAGGCAAACATGTCACTGATGGTGAGCAGTCCGCTGTGGTCCTTGGTGTACTCTGCGGCGAGCACGGCACCGAGGGCGAAGCCTCGGCGGGAATGAGCGTCGTGGGTGATGGTGATGCAGTCCTCGGGCGAGTCATACTTGATGGTGTGTATGCCCGGCACCTCGCCCTCACGGCGGCTGTCGATACGCAGCATGTCACGGCTGCCGCCGATGACCTGGCCTGTCACCTGGCCGTCGGGCTGAATGACGCGGCCCGGCTCCCAGTCGGTCTTACGGTCAAGGCGCTCCACAATTTCCTCGGCCAGCGTGATAGCCGTGCCCGACGGGTGGTCGAGCTTGTGTACGTGGTGCGTCTCCTCCATCTGTACGTCATATTGCGGGAAACGGTTCATAATAGTGGCGAGGTAGCGGTTCACGGCCGAGAAGATGGCCACGCCGATGCTGAAGTTGGAGGCCCAGAAGAGGGTCTTCCCCTGCTCGGCGCAGGCGCGCCTCACGTCGTCGCCGTGCTCCTTCATCCAGCCAGTGGAGCCGGAGACCACCTTCACGCCCTGCTCCCACGCCTTCAGGTAGTTGCCGTAGGCGGCCTGCGGGGCGGTGAACTCTATGGCCACGTCGGCAGAGCGGAAGGCATCGGTGTCGAAATCCTGCTGATTGTCGATGTCGATGATGCTCACAATCTCGTGACCGCGGCTGCGGGCAATCTCTTCAATCATCTTGCCCATCTTGCCATAACCTATCAGTGCTATTCTCATCGTTTCCTTTATGGTTAATGCTTAAAACATGTGGTTGTCTATTCACTGAACGCTGCGGCCTCGGCGGCAGCGATGATGTCCTCGCGCGACTTCTCCACAGGGTTGTGGGTGATGTCTGAGAGGTCGAACTCGTCAACCTGGGACTCACTGGGCTTGCTGGAATTGCTAGAGTTGCTAGAGTTGCTAGAACTTCTAGAGTTGCTAGAACTTCTAGAATCGCTAGAATCACTAGAACTTCTAGAATCGCTAGAATTACTAGAATTGCCAGAATTGCCAGAACCACTCGTCTCGCTAAGGTCCTGCGCGCTCTCCTTTTCCCATGTGCCTTCCAGGTCGGGGGGTACGGCGGTGGGTTCCTCCTCCATCTTCGTGCGGTCGCTCTTGGCCTGGAAGATGGCGTCGATGAACTGGGGCTCGCGGCGCAGGCGCTGTAGAGTCTCCTTCGAGGCCACCTGCTGTGCCTCCTTCTTGGAGAATCCCTGTCCCTTTCCGCCTTCCACGCCCTCTATGCGCACCATGTATCCGAATACGGGCGAGCCCTTCTCGTCGGTGGTCTGCTTGAGCATCTGGTAGTCCATCTTCACGCGGTTCTTCTGCGTCCACTCCAGCAGCTTCGACTTGAAGTTCACCTCTTTGTAGGCCACCTTGTCTATGTTCACCATCTTGGCCAGTATGCGCTTCTTGAGGAACCGCATGACGGCGTCGTAGCCCTGGTCGAGATAGATGGCCCCGACGAGAGCCTCGAAGGCGTTTCCGGCCATGTAGCTGTTGTGGGAGCGCTGCTGGCCGTTGCTCTGTATGAGCTCTGTGAGGCCCATCTCGTTGGCCAGTTTGCCGAGCGACTCTCTGCTGACGAGCTTCGAGCGTGTATTGGTGAGGAATCCCTCGGGCTTCCGGTCGAAGTGCTCGAAGACGATGTGGCCCACGGTGGCGTCGAGCATGGCATCGCCAAGGAACTCCAGCCGCTCATTGTGCAGCGGGCGTCCCTTTTCGTTGCGCTGTCCGCTGCTCTTGTGAGTCAGCGCCAGCTTGTAGTGGCTGATGTTGTTCGGGTAGAATCCTATCACCTGCCGCAGCTGCTGTCTCAGCTCCTTTTCGTCGCGGAAGGGCAGGCGGAGGCGCTCTATAATGTCTCTTATCATTTTAGGTAAAGTAGGTAGATGTAGTTAGAAGTAGTTAAAAGTAGTTAGAGGTCGATAGATTTTTCGATTACAGATATGTCAATTGAGTCTTTATTGTATCGACCTCTAACTACTTTCTTACTACTTTTAACTACTTCTTACTACTTAAAAATCAGTACTTCTTGAACACCACGCAGGCGTTGTGTCCTCCGAATCCGAAGGTGTTGCTCAGTGCTGCGCGCACGGTGCGCTTCTGGGCCTTGTTGAACGTGAAGTTCAGGTTGTAGTCAATCTCGGGGTCGTTGTCGCCCTCCTCGTGGTTGATGGTAGGCGGGACGATGTCGTTCTTCACGGCGAGCAGCGTTGCCATGGCCTCTACGGCTCCGGCGGCTCCGAGCAGGTGTCCTGTCATGGACTTCGTGCTCGAGATGTTCAGCTTGTAGGCTGCTTCTCCAAACACCTCCTTGATGGCCTTTGCCTCCGAGATGTCGCCCACGTGTGTCGACGTTCCGTGTACGTTGATGTAGTCAATGTCCTCGGGCTTGAGTCCGGCGTCCTCCAGCGCGTTCTCCATGACGAGCTTGGCGCCCAGTCCCTCGGGGTGCGATGCGGTGATGTGGTATGCGTCGGCGCTCATGCCTGCACCCACCATCTCGGCGTAGATTTTTGCTCCACGAGCCTTGGCGTGCTCCAGCTCCTCGAGTATGAGGCATCCGGCGCCCTCGCCGATGACGAATCCGTCGCGGCTGGCACTGAAGGGGCGGCTGGCCTTCTCGGGCTCGTCGTTGCGGGTGGAGAGGGCCTTCATGGCGTTGAATCCGCCCACGCCGCAGTCAATGACGGCTGCCTCTGCGCCACCGGCCAGGATGATGTTAGCCTTTCCCAGACGGATGAGGTTGAAGGCGTCGCCCAGCGCGTTCGACGACGAAGCGCAGGCCGAGGCCGTGATATAGTTGGGTCCGTGGAATCCGTACATGATTGAAATCTGCCCTGCGGCGATGTCGGCAATCATCTTCGGAATGAAGAACGGGTTAAACTTTGGCCCTTCGTCATAGTGTGCGCCATAGTAGGTCAGCTCTTCCTGGAAGGTAGTGATGCCGCCTATGCCCACTCCGTAGACCACGCCGATGCGGTTCTTGTCTACGGTCTCGAGGTCCATGCCGCTGTCCTCCACGGCCTGCTTGGCGGCGATGATGGCCAGCTGCGTGTAGCGGTCCATCTTGCGGGCCTCCTTGCGGTCGATATAGTCGTTCACGTTGAGGTTCTTCACCTCGCAGGCAAACTTTGTCTTAAATTTTGTTGTGTCGAAGCTCTGTATCGGTGCTGCACCGCTGACTCCCGCGAGTAGGTTCTTCCACATCTCCTCGGGATTATTGCCTACGGGCGTCACGGCTCCAAGCCCTGTCACAACAACTCTCTTCAGTTCCATAGTAGAATTAGTAATGAATAATTAGTAATGAGTAATTATGATTACACCTTAGGGGCAGCACGGTGCTTGCCCGGTAATCATAATTACTCACTACCAATTACTAATTTCTCATTAGCTTTTTACTTCAGGTTCTCCTCAATATAGGCAATGGCATCGGCCACCGTGCCAATCTTCTCGGCTTTGTCATCGGGGATGCTGACTCCGAACTCTTTCTCAAACTCCATGATGAGCTCGACGGTATCCAGTGAATCGGCACCCAGGTCGTTGGTGAAACTTGCTTCGGGCTTAACCTCAGACTCTTCCACACCCAGTTTATCAACGATGATGGCCTTTACTTTGCTTTCAATTTCTGACATGATTTTCTCTTTTTTAAAATGTTAATAAATAATGTTCTAAACTCAGCGATTCTTTGAAAATCGGGTGCAAAGTAACACATTTTCTTTCAGCTACACAAACTTTTTTACAAAAAACAACCATTTGTGTGCACACACAATATATGTTTGTGCATATTTTTTACGTTTTTTTCGATTTTCCGTGTCTTTTGTGCTACCTTTGCAGCGTGAACCGTAAAATATTGGCGCTGGCTTTTCCCAGCATCGTTTCTAACATTACCGTGCCGCTGCTCGGCCTGTGCGACGTGACTATCATGGGCCACATCGGCGGGGCTACGAGCATCGCGGCCATCGCCGTGGGGTCGATGGTATTCAACGTCGTCTACTGGCTCTTCGGATTCCTGCGAATGGGCACGAGCGGACTCACCGCCCAGGCCTACGGAAGGGAAACGAGGGGGGAGTCTTTGGGGGTGAGTGGTGAGTCTTTGGGGGTGAGTGGTGAGAATGGAGGGGTGAGAGGTATGTCTTCAGGGGTAAGTGGTAACCTCCCACCCCCCACCCCTC
>OCTX012114517.1_pt1 | contig 10497 bp, 9 predicted proteins | sample 1539691 | NCBI WGS metagenome assembly OCTX01 (sample SAMN02144231, study PRJEB22623) | gut metagenome | biome: sheep rumen | host: Ovis aries | place: New Zealand | reverse complement strand
AGAAGGAGACGGTTGCCGATAATTTCGGCAGTCTCATAGTCCTCATCATTCCAGAGAATTCCTTCGTCACTTTCAGAGTCGGTGCATTTTGTCTTTCCTCTTTTAGCGTAGCGGTCTTTGTTCTTTCAGCGCAGCGGTCTTTACTCCTTGCTCCATCTCTCTCATCGCCGTCAATATCATCGCGATCCTTTCAATCTGTACCGCCATCTTCTGCGCGCACTTCCCGCTCGTAGCGTTGAAAGAAGGTGCGGCGTTCGGCCCTATTTTCCAGTGTTATGCCGCGGGCTTCGCCCTCGTCTTGATCGACCAGACGAACGGCCATAATAGCCGCAGCCATCATGCCGCCGATGATGATTTCGGGTTTGTCATCCGGCTGATAGATGAGCTTATGGTGCTCGTAGCGCAATGTTTGCGAGAATATATAGTCGTCCAGTAATCGTTTCATGTTTACATCCGCAAAAAACAGTGTGCAAAGGTACGATTTTTTTTCGAGAAAATAGTTTATTCCGCTAATTCTTCTCGCCATTCTTTGAGTTTGCGTCGAAGTAGTGTTTTGTCCGGTAAATAAAGCGAATATTGCGAAGCATACACATTGGAGTCTTTGGGCAAGGTCAGTTCTACTAAGGCATCGCTTTTTTCACTACAGAGCAAAATACCGATTGTAGGATTCTCAAAATCTTGCTTAACATAGCGATCATAATAGTTGACATACATTTGCATTTGACCAAGATCTTGATGTGTCAAGTCGCCGGTTTTGAGATCAATCAGCACATAGCATTGTAGCAAACGGTTATAAAAAACTAGATCCACATAGAAGTTGCGTTCATCGAAAGTGAAACGCTTTTGGCGAGCCTCAAACAAGAATCCCTTGCCCATTTCAAGAAGGAACTGCTGCATCTTGCTGATAATAGCGTTCTCCAATCGCGATTCTGTATATATCGTCTCCGGCTTAAGACCAAGAAACTCCAGCGTTATCGGGTTCTTGATAACATCTTCAGGCTTCTCAATAGTCAGCCCTTCTTGCGCGAGACGCATGACTTCATCCTTGTTGCGACTGAGAGCAAGACGCTCATACAAACTACTGCCTACTTGACGACTCAGCTGCTTAACTGACCATTGTTGCTGCGCACACTCTAATTCATAGAAACTACGCGCCTCAACATTCTCAATGCGCATTAGAATAAGATAGTGAGACCACGAGAGAATGAAGCGCGGTAACTGAATTGTGGCAACGGCGTTGCTACAATTTGCACGTTCTTTGGAATCAGATGTTTCGGAGTGATTTTCTAATTGTGGCAACGGTGTTGCTACAATTGAAGCATTCGCGTACGCTTGATAAAACTTACGACATCTAATGAGCGTATCGTACGTCCAATCCTTGCCATACCGATCCATCAAACGAGTGGAAAGCTGACGAAGTACTTTTTCTCCGTACTTAGCTCGTTCTCCTTGCTGTTCATCCTCCAAGATATAACGCCCAACTTCATAACGAGTTTTAACCTCTGCTATCTTGACTGCACTTACTACATATGAGCGTGCATGGTCAATCAAAGCGGAAATGCGATTGAACAAGGCATCGATTCTTCCGATTGTTTCAATATCTGCCATAATGCTATTGTTTCATAAAAGTGTTGGCTGCAAACTGCCCAAAATCTATATCTATAAGCTTTTTGTAGAACTATGTTTTACAAAGTGCGTGCAAAGTTACAACTTTTTTCTGATATATGCAAGTTTTAAGGTGGGAATCGATTTTTTTAAGGGTAAATTTTGCGTTAGGGGGCGAAAAATCGTCCGTTTTGTGTCTTGGTCATCGGTCGGTGGTGAGTCGCTCATCGCTCGGTCGGGAGAGTAGTGAATTTCGAAGGGTACGACAGATGCTATTCGGGACAAAGGGCAGATGTTTACCCCCGAATCAGATTCGGGACTAATGAACAAAGAAAAAGAAACGCGAGCCTGACGACTCGCGCACTTTATCCAACTGCAATTGGTGCATTGCAACTTTTGATTTATAATTCAGGTGGAAGGAAGAATTGGTCCGTTTCTTCTTTAGGTTCTATTTGCTCTTCCTGAATATCTGCTTTTACAGCCTTAAAGTTTTGTTTTATTCTGTTTGGATATTTGTCTTGAATATATACCTTTGCTTGTGGTTTGAGATTTTGAAGCATTCGTCGGTCTATTTCTCTATTGAAAAACGGGAAGGTATAGCCAATGATAACTAATACATCTGTTTGGCTAATAATCTTATCTATACTATTCAATATCTTTTCACTTGGTTCGCTGCTATCAAATGCAAAGGATAAATGAGTGTTATCTTTTTTGTCGACTACATATAGTTGATAAAGATACACGAAATACAACACCCAAGTTTGCTCTCTTTGCAACTGCTCACTACGATTAGGTTCGTCTTTGATTGCCCATATCTTTTGCCATATCTCTTTCCGTAATGTTGCTATATTTGTTTGATTATCAAAAGTTGCTGTGCCATTTATTTTGATTATCTCGAAATCTACGTTAAATCTTGTATTCTTGGATCCCACACGTAACTCTCCTTTTTCATCATACTCCGAATAAGCTATTTCAAACTGGCTATCATAATTCCATGAAATGACACGAATATTTTGCGGGAAATGCAGATTAGGTTCTAGGATATTTGCCAAGAAAGTATCATATCTTGTATCAGGATAATTTTGTAGTTGAAGGTATATAAAGAACAATGCCAATAGTTGTTCTAATTCCTTAAATTTCTCCTGTCTCTTTTTGAGAACCAGTTTCTTAGCATAAGTATCAATCGTAGCATTTAGCTCACAAAAGACGTGCAGACGATGTAAACGTTGCGTTAGACTTTTTCTAGCTTTTTCCCAATCTTCTACAGAAGCTAACCCTATTTGCTGGTCTGTCCACTCTAAATCATTAGGAATGGAAGTGCGGTCTATCAAAAGATATATATCCCATAAGCATTTTGAAATTTCATTCACACAAGGCAAACCTTCTATGATATCTCCATTATCACCTCGCTTACCAGCACTTGCCCCTGCTCCTATTAAGTATGTTACATTTGCCATATTGTTTAATTAACAAAACTATTCCAAATTACGGGGTTGGTTAATATGTTTGCTACGATGTTTGATGCGACATCAGAGCCAAACGATTTCAACTTTTCTATGATTCCTTTTCTTGCTTTTGCTTCATCCTCTTTATTCTCATTCAACACTTCTTTTAGTTCTTTAAGCTGCTTTCCAGTTAAATCATCCTTTATTGCCTCAAGGAAAAGATTAATTGCTACAGATTGTTCTTGATTTTGTGATTGACTATTGGAGTTGTTTATAGTGGTATTAACATTTATTTCCTTCCCGTTTTTCTTCTGTCTCATAGGTACAATCGTTGGTAATTCTACAAGAGATTTAAGTATCGCCAATAAAGCACCCTGTTGTTCGGGATGAAGATCCTGATTTGCTATTGTCTCAAACTCAAAAATAAACTTATCACCAGGATATTTGATGTGTAAATATCGTGTGGTCTTTATTAACCATTCTTGATAACTCGTCCAATCTTCATATCGATAATAAGGATATTCACTGTAACGACATAACGTACTTATTCGTTGCTCATGCTCAGCTATGAGTGATTCTAATGTCATCTTCTTAATATTATTCAAATATTGTTTGTTCGAATTGTTGTTGAGCTTGGGTGCGGAGGTCGGACGCTTGCTGCTGCAAGTTCTTCTGCTCTGCGCGTAAGGCTGAAATATGTTCTACTATTTCGTTTTGGATAGCAAGAGGTGGAAGCGGGATTTGAATATTTCTAAAAGTTTGTTCGGATATTCTTGGCATTCTTGCTCCACTCATAGCATCTGCTATTTGCAGTTGGACTATATAAGACGCTAAAACATACTTAAAATAAAGAGTATTTATGCCTTCTTTAATATCAAACACAAAAAATTCGGAAGAACAGATTATTTCCTTTTCATCAGTTTTAAGATCATTATACCAATACTTATTCAAATATGGTCGCAATTTCCCATATATATAATAGCCCTGCGGAACATGTATTGTTTGACTCTTAATTTCCTTTCCTTTTACGATAGGACTGTCAATTATTTGCCCAGACCCTTTTTCGACATGTTCCATGCCGATATATCTAAAATCCTTTAATGGTGTCTTTCTTGTTTCTAAACGTAGAGATTTTCTGTTTTGATCTGTAAGAAAATGTCCTATACAATCGGCTAATCTAACCAATGTGTATTTCGATACAATGTTGCTGCTCGATAATAAGAATAAAGGATCCCATCTACTAATATCCTTATAATGCACAAAACTCAATAATGATTTATAAAATTTAGTCTCAATATTAGTTCCTAATATTTCTTTCAAATATGTTTCTATTTGGTCGTTAATGTCATCTGCTTGCTGGGATAAATTATCTGCTTGGGCTATAGTGGTGTTATATGCAGCAACGATTTTGTTTTGCTCTTCAAGTGATGGTAATGGGATTTGCAAAGAGAGGAAAGCATCTATGTCTATACGCTGGCGGTTCGTAGTTCCACGGCTACAGCTCTGTGCGTACTTTACAAATGGTTGCGTAGAAGACAGCAAAAATAAATACACTGGATTAATCTTTTTCTCGTCTACATCAAACAAAGGAAAATCGCCGGTTACAATTGCATTGTTCAGTTCATTAGAGACCATGCCAAATGCTCCATTCCTTGCATCAATCTTGGACATAATGAATTGCCCTTCTTTAGCAAGGTATTGTTTCTTGGTTCCAATATCTTTTCCCAACTTTTCGTCGCGCAATACTGCTCCTCCTCCATTTGTTTTCAGCGTAATTTGCTTATAGAGTGTCTTATCATCTATTGTAACAAGCGTTGCGGTGCGGTGAATAACATCTCCAATTTTGACAAAAGGATAGTGTCTTGTAAAACCAATATCTCTATTCAGCAAATGAGCTACACTCCAATTTACTAATGACCGGAGAGTTACAAAATGCAGATATTTGTATGTTTGCGTCATGGTTAAAATTAGATTGGGAACGCAGTGTGTTCACTATTTCTTTTGTTTAGAGATAATAGAAACAGTAGGACCCCATATTATTCGTTTAATTCATTAGCAGTTGTGTCTTCTATCGGGCGGATAGCGTCCGATGCCTTTAATGGTGAAATAATGCTATGTCCGATTTGTTTTTCCACTTCTTTGCGAGCAGCCTTGGCAGCCTGTCCTCCGCTTTGGGCGACACGTTTGTTCTCATCCATTGTTTGCGGATTCTGATTGCGCGATATTTCTGTGGTTGCTGCCTCTGCAAGAGTATTTAATGCCAATTCTAACGTGGTCATATTGTCGCGCAAATTTTCTTTTGTAAGACCTTTGAATCGTTTGTATTCCCCTGTAGTCATTCCGCTCCATGCTTTAGTCAGGATGTTAGTCAGGATTGCAAAGTCTTTTTGCTCTTTTACTCCCGAACGCTCCCATTCGTCCGTGAGTTCTTTCCGAGTGCGAATTGATTTCAAGCGATTCTCTATCCACTTGTCCGAATAACCTTGTCGCCGATAGTCCTCTACAGCCATTTGGAAAGTCTGCTCCGGGTCGATCATCTGGTCTATGCGTTGTGCTCCGATCTCGGCAAGCCACTGTTTGACAGGTTCGGCTTTCTTGGAAGGGATTGATTGTATGATTCGCAGAAGTTGTTCTAAGTCAGCTACATCAGTGAGTCTGTTTTTACCATCAACCGCCGGCATTTTCAAACCGTGACAATTTGTCACGCTTTCATTTCCCTCCTCTTTCAGCCGTTGTTTTAATTTACGCCAATAGGCTGTAGCATCAACACTTTCCGTTAACACCTTTACTACATCCACAATAGAAAAATAGTATTTTTCTTGCTCCGCATCCCAAACAATGCGGACTTGTTTACCTTCAAAAAGTTGTATTGCAAAATTTTCGTTCATGGCAAATGATGTTTATTTTGTATCGCGGAGGCGGGTGAGTGTTCCTTCATCTGATATCAAGTATTGAACACTATGTATGAGCGGGTGCCAGAGATCATTCTCTTTGCGGTAAGCAGTAAATTCTTGCTCTAATGGCTCCAATTCATTTTCAATCGGTGCACCGGTAGTACTGATGCCCGCTTTTTGGACTTCAGCAATAGGGATTTGGTAATCGAAACGCTCTTTTACAAGTTTCTTCGCCTCGGTTTCTACTATTGCTTGGATTTCTTTCCGGCGCGCTTGGAGTTGTTTCTTGTCTTCTTTAGATGGTGCTTCTTTGCCGCGTTTTGATAGCTTGGCAGTGATTTCTGCCAATTCCTTTTTGTAAGGTTGCTCTGCGTCAGATTGGGATGCTATTTGGATTGCCTTATATTGTTCTGCTTCTTTCTCCGTGAATTTTTTGAAGAATAGCAACGACGGTTTCACTGTTGCGCCGGACGCGATAAAAACATCTTGAGGAATAGAGACTACAAGCAAGATTTTCGCTTTGCTTTCCACGAATTCACGAATCTTTTGCAGGTTGGTATTATTCAATACTCCTTCCGGTAGGACAATACCCATTCTTCCTCCAGGTTTAAGCAGATTAAGGCAACGCTCAATGAAAAGCACCTCTGTCAAACCGCTCAGTTTGCCCGTTTCATAAAGACTTAGCAGCGAATCTCCAATATGGTCGTTTACTTGTTTTAGGGCTTCCAGATATGCTTGTCCGTATCGTTTAACATACGCATCTATCTTCTGTTGGTCAGTAAACCTATCCGCTTCGGTAATGAGTAGCGATTTATCTACATGTGCGCCAAAAGGCGGATTAGTCAGGATGATATCAAAACGATTCTCAAAGATACCGTTCACATTCAGCAATCCGTCGTGGTGATGCACTCCACCATGACCATCGCCGTGCATGATCATGTTCATCTTTGCTGTACGTGCCATACGTGGATTAGCATCTGTGCCATAGATACAATCGAAAGAAAGCGAACGCAAACGACCTTCGGCATTGTTGATATCCAATTCGCGGTTGAGTACACCAAAGACATCGGTGACTTTTGCATCTATGACCGCTTTTTCATTTTCAGGAAGAGCATCGTAAGCCTCGGTATAGAATTGCTTTTTGATGGTTTCTTTCTGCTGCTCAATATCTTTCTCTATTTTCGTACGCACATACTCAAAAGCATCTATCAGGAAGCCGCCACTACCACAACAAGGATCACAGATGTATTCGCCCTCTTGGGGGTCAAGTACCTTGACCATAAAATCTACGATAGTACGCGGAGTAAAGAACTGCCCTAACTCTCCACGGAATGTGCGCCCGAGGAACTTCTCGAAGGCAATACCTTTGACATCATCCGAAGTGGTGGAGAGGTTGTAGATTTCCAACTCTTTAACTATCTGCTCAAAACTATTCTCGCGGATTTTTATAATATCGTTGGGCTCAAACAGATGGTCGTTGGCAAAATCCTGTTTTGTTTTTTCAAAAAGATTCTGATAAAACGGGATTGCATCCGTAACACCCATTTCTTTATTCAGTTTCTCATAAGACTTCCGATTTTCGGCAAAGCGCTCTGCCGAGAAAATCTGCCCATCTTCGTTACTACGTTCGTAGCGGATTTTGATGAATAGAATCTTGCTTATTTCGTCAAATGCAGCTTCCGGCGATAGTTTGTCGTTATTTCGGATGATATTATGGCACTTGAAAAGCAGTTTGGAGAACTCGTCACGCGTAAATGCCTTCGTTTGCTTTAATAATTTTTCAATCTCTTTTTGATTGGTCGCTTTCTCCGCTGTTGGGATATCAGCAATTTCCTCCAACCTCTTGGGCAACTCGCCTTTGACAACACGGAAAACACGGGTCTCTTTTAAGTTGGTAGTAACAAAAAAATCTGCTCCTGCCCACGAAGCATAGTTGTAGCCCTGGTAATAGTCCTCCTCATGGATAGTAACAGATTCGGCTTTGCACTCAACTACAATAAGCGCATTCTTACCCTTTGCCTTTTCCTCCTTGCTCCGCCAAATCACGATATCCGCTCTCGCAGCTCCTTGACCACGCTGTGAATTGGTTACTTGTATCTCTTGCGCCATCTGGTCAAGGCTGTAACCATAACTATCTACCAAACGGCAGATATATTTCTGGCGCACTTGCTCTTCGGGTTTATTCACCAACCACTTGTCTTTCAGCGGCGCGAAGATCTCATGATTGTTATTTCTTGTTTCTATATCCATATTTACTACATTTTCTCAATTTTGTCGCGGAGTTCTGTTAGTTTCACTCCATTGTATGTGAACCAAAGTGTGCCTTGCACGGGGTGATTAAAGCCTTTGAGTTGCTGTGCTAATGCAGATAGCGACGTTGTTTGTCCATTCCACTCAATACGACGGTCATCAATCACTACCGGTTGGATTGAGTCATCCTCTATGAACACAACTTTTTCTCCTTTTTTAATACCGCACATGGAGAAACGGAAGGGGCCGCGCTTGGCGTTTTCCTGTACTTCTTTGGCAATCTCTTCATCAATCACCTCATGACCTTTAGGCGTGAGACGTTTGAGACATTCCGTAGTACCACTAATCTTGGCGATGCTTTCCAAGATAGAATAGGCTTCCTCGGCAGACATAGCATAGAACTCTTTAACACGTTTCTTTCCGTCAAAGGTTTCAATGGTACGTAGATCCGGATTGAGGTTGTCAATCAGTTTGTGCAACTCCATATCGGTCAGTTCGCTCTTGACCTCGTATATGGCATAGACACGGAATGCAAACGGAATAGTCTCACTCCTGTTCAGTTGGCGCAGACGTTTCTCTATATCGTGCGCATAGCCGATCTTGACGTACTCTTTGAAGGATGGATTGGTAAGGATGTAAATTACTCCTTTGTGTTCTTTAGTCATATATCTTCGTATTTCTCTATTTGCTTTGCACGCAAAATTGCGTTGCAAAGTTACTACTTTTTTCGGACATATGCAAGTTTTTTAGATAGAATGTGTGGAATTTCTGCATTTTGTATGCAGAATATTATTTGATGCCGGATAATATCTCGGCAAATGGACAAAACTTGAGGATACCGGATGATATCTCGGCAAATGGACGAAACTTAATGGGAGGCGGAGATTTCCTCTGCCATCTGATTGAGGGCGACGCACTCGGCGCGTGTAATGGTACGTTTGTTAGGTTCGTGCGTCCAGGGAGAGAGGATGAGGAGGCGACCAGAAGCGACGGCATTGATGAGTTGCTGCGTGCGTTTGAGCATGGCGGTGCGGTTCTGCGAACCATCGGGATAGAGTTCTATCGCACTCACTGTACCCTCGAAATAAGCGCGAGCCAGTTCGCTCACTTGGATACCAATCTCCATGCGAGACTCTGCCTGCGCATCAGGTGTCGCTTCATCTGTGCGATACTGCGAGAGCCACAAGAGTTTCGGACATTGGCAATAAGCCGCATACTTCGATTTGCTGAGACCTATGTGTGACATACTACAAACTATATTTATTTTGAATGCAAAGGTACAAAAAAAATGAGATATGCAAGTTTATTTCTTATCCCTAAAGGGCACGAATTTTTCTTAGCCCTAATGGGCACGATTGTTTCTTAGCCCTAATAGGCACGATTATTTCTTAGCCACGATGGCACGATTTTTTTTCGCTCGTTGTTTAGTAGGGGCTATTTCTCAATTATCTCCCAGTGACCATCCTTACGACCTCCAATTCGACGGAGAAAACCATTTTTTTGTAATACTTGCAAATTGTATTTGACACCTCCGAGACTTACTACAGTAATGTCCTGAGCCATGTCCAGTTGGGTCGCGTTTGGATGAGCTGCCAGGTATTCAAGTATGGTTTTTTGAACAGTGGTAAGTTTCTTTAGGATAGTTTTTTGGATAGTTTTCTGGGTGGGAATCGATTTTTTTTTAAGGGTAAATTTTGCGTTAGGGGGCGAAAAAACGTCCGTTTTGTGTCTTGGTCATCGGTCGGTAGTGAGTCGGTGGTGAGTCGGTCAAGAGGGTGGTAGGTGGAGGTCGGATTTATTTCGTACCACTCAAGATACCATTTTCTTTATCCTCGTTGTTGATACGTTGATATCCGCGTGTCGAGGCTCTAGACCCGAAATCGAGGTTGAAGTTGAAATTGAGCATCAGCACTTGACGATAGTTCTGCATAACGGCTGTATTGGCAGTCGGGGCAAGGACAGACAAGTCCTTTGTGACGGTTCTGGAACCGTGCGGAGAGAACGGATTAACCATCATAATACCAAAGCCAAAATCAGACACCCCATGCGAGCGAGCTCTTTGGGGACCCCGTAGCTCCGAGTTATAGTTGATGCCTATATCGTGCGTCAATTCGCCGAGGGTCAGCGTTTCGCCCCATAAGTTATGCTGCGCCGTGACTACATCGGCATAGAACCGCCAACCTTTCAGCAGGTAGAAAATGCCGCCACGCACACCGTAATTGACATGCTCATGGTGGTAGTTGTTTCCCTGACTGACCATGTATTTGACAAATGGCGTGACATTGAACATCAGTTTGTTATCA
>OCTX012221404.1_pt1 | contig 10498 bp, 11 predicted proteins | sample 1539691 | NCBI WGS metagenome assembly OCTX01 (sample SAMN02144231, study PRJEB22623) | gut metagenome | biome: sheep rumen | host: Ovis aries | place: New Zealand | reverse complement strand
GCGCATCGACGACTTGAAGGCACAGCATGAGTGTATCGGCAATCCGTACAACGAATCGCCCAAGCACTGGATAGGCATCAATCCCGCTACAGCCCCCGATGAACTGTTGAAGGAACTGACCCGAAACTCCTACGAGATAGTAAAAGCGAAGTACAGGAAGACGAAGTCAAAATGCAAAGAAGAATACAAACGTTAGTAACCATAGTCCTGCTGCTGAGTAGCATCAACATGGGGGCGCAAATTCATGACGACGAAATGAAATACAACAAAATCCAAGTCGAAGACTGCCGCGTGTTTTACCGCGAGGCAGGCAACCCTGAGAAGCCCATTTATATAAAGGGACTTCGCAACTTCCGAAACTTAAGTGAATATCTCAGAGGCAGAAGCAGATGAAAAGAGTAAAGCAAACTATCGTATGGGTTACTGCCATGAAACCTAATTCGTTTCGCAATCTGCCTTGATTTGCTTAGTGGCACCTTGCGGACTTTCCTCAATTATCCTCGAAATGCCTTTATTTATGGGGTGAACTGCGTTAATCTTCCAAAATCGTTTCCGTATGTCAGCGTTATTTCGTATCTTTGCACTTTGTTATGAGTGATTTTATACTAACTTCTCCTTACAAGCCCACAGGTGACCAGCCTGAGGCAATCAAAGAACTGACGGAAGGACTGCTGCGAGGCGACAAGTCGCAGGTGCTTCTTGGTGTGACCGGATCGGGCAAGACGTTCACGATGGCCAATGTGATAGCCAATGTGAACCGTCCCACTCTTATCCTGAGCCACAACAAGACGCTGGCAGCCCAACTCTTCGATGAGATGAAGGGCTTCTTCCCGCAGAATGCCGTCGACTATTATGTCAGTTATTACGACTACTATCAGCCTGAGGCATATCTGCCATCAAGCGACACCTACATCGAGAAAGACCTGGCCATCAACGACGAGATAGACCGTCTGAGGCTGTCTGCCGTATCTAATTTATTGTCAGGCAGAAAGGACATCGTCGTTGTATCTTCTGTTTCATGCATCTACGGCATGGGAAGCCCCGTGGCCCTGCAGGAGAATGTCATCACGCTGCACGTGGGACAGAAACTGGACCGCAACGTTTTGTTAAGAAACTTGGTCAGTGCCCTCTATGTCCGCAACGACATCGACCTGCAGCGCGGTAACTTCCGTGTCAAGGGCGACACGGTGGATGTCTTCATGGCCTATTCAGAGGTGGTGCTGCGCGTCACATTCTGGGACGACGAGGTGGATGCCATCGAGGAAGTGGATGCCGTGACCTTCGACCGTCTGGCCCGTTTCGAGGAATACAAACTCTATCCCGCCAATCTCTTCATGACCTCTCAGGAGCAGACCAACATCGCCATCCGCAACATTCAGGACGACCTGACGAAACAAGTCGCCTTCTTCGAGGAGATGGGCGACCCCATCAAGGCACAGCGCATCAAGGAGCGCGTGGAGTACGACATGGAGATGATCAAGGAACTGGGCCACTGCTCAGGCATCGAGAACTACAGCCGCTATTTCGACGGGCGACAGGCTGGCGAAAGGCCCTATTGCCTCTTCGACTTCTTCCCCGACGACTATCTGCTCATCATCGACGAGAGCCACGTCAGCGTGCCCCAGATACGGGCGATGTACGGCGGCGACAGGGCCCGCAAGACCAATCTTGTGGAATACGGTTTCCGGTTGCCAGCCGCCTTCGACAACCGTCCGCTGACCTTCGACGAGTTCCACGAGCAGATCAATCAGGTCATCTACGTCAGCGCCACTCCTGCCGAATACGAACTGGAAGAGGCGGAGGGCGTCGTCGTGGAGCAGGTCATCCGTCCCACAGGACTTCTCGACCCGGAGATAGAGATACGTCCGAGTGAGAATCAGATTGACGACCTGATGGACGAGATACTGACACGCAGCCACCGCAATGAGCGCGTCCTGGTGACGACCCTCACCAAGCGGATGGCTGAGGAACTGAGCGAATACCTGCTGAACCACGGCGTGCAGACAGCCTACATCCACAGCGACGTGGCCACTCTGGACCGTGTCAAGATACTGGCCGACCTCCGCCAAGGCGTCTACGACGTGCTGGTAGGTGTCAACCTGCTGCGTGAGGGCCTCGACCTGCCGGAAGTGTCGCTTGTGGCCATCCTCGATGCCGACAAGGAGGGATTCCTCCGCTCACATCGCAGCCTGACACAGACGGCAGGACGTGCCGCACGAAACGTCAACGGCAAGGTCATCATGTATGCCGATACCATCACAGCCTCGATGCAACTCACCATCGACGAGACACAGCGCCGCCGCATGAAACAGTTGAAGTATAACGAGGAGCACGGCATCACCCCCAAGCAGATTGTGAAGAACCTGAGTTTCAAGTCCCTGCAGTCGGAAGACAGAGCCGACATCAAGGAGTTAAGGCGTGTGGGCATGGCGGCAGAGGCTGGCGACACAGGCGGCATGACCACCAGCGACCCGATCGTGGAGCACATGACGCGTCCGCAGTTGGAGAAATACATCGCTGAGCGTACTAAACTGATGAAGGAGGCCGCCAAGGAACTTGACTTCCTGCAGGCCGCCCAGTACCGAGATGAGATTCTACGTCTGCAGAAAGAACTGGAGTTGAAATGAGCCGATATGAAAGGTAAAAAGGTAAAAAAGTAAAAAGGTAATTACGAAACGTGAAAAATAACAAAATCCGTGTTAATCCGTGTAATCCGTGCCGAGAAATAAAAAATTCTTAGTACTTTTGCGCCAAAATAGTAAAATTAAAAAGGTAAAAAGGTAAAAAAAGAATAAAAGAACGCGAAAATGAAAAAGATTCTGATATCCATTCTGATGGCTCTGCCCCTGATGGCCAGCGCCCAGGACAACACATGGGAACGCGTCGAAGAAGCCCCTGCATCCAAGGAGAGCCGCGACGCCAAGTATCTGGTTGAGAACGCCGTACCAGAGAAGGACGGCAAAGTGTGCTTTGAGACCACCATCGAGGCCCCGGGCAAGTCGGCCAGCGAGATTTACAACATCCTGCTCAGCCAACTGACGAAGATGACTAAAGAGCCGAATCAGATAGAGAGGAGTTTTGTGGCCATCAAGGATTCCGTCAACCACAAGTTGGGCGCCATCTTCCAGGAGTGGCTCGTCTTCAAGAGCGCAGCCCTCTCGCTTGACCGTACGGAGTTCAACTACCAGATTATCTGCGAATGCTTCGACGGCAAGGCTAACGTGTCGCTGGGCCGCATCGTCTACCTCTATGAGGCTGAGCGTGACCCGCAGAAGTATCTGGCCGAAGAGTGGATTACCGATAAGTACTGCGTCAACAAGAAGCACACCAAACTGCTGCCTATCTCAGGTAAGTTCCGTCGTAAGACCATCGACCGCAAGGACTTCATCTTCAACAAATTCAAATCCCTCCTGAACGATAAGTAATCATGAAGCAGGAAGAACAGCAGATAGAAGGATGGGCTCCCAGGCATCACCGCCAGGAGGACGAACTGTCGGAGAAGGAGAGGCGCAAACTGCGCATACGCAACTGGCTGAACCTCTTCTTCATGGCGACAGCCATCGCGGGTGTCATCTATTATCTCGCTGCTGACAGGACGGTCGGCATCTTCATCATTCTGACAGCGATGTCCATCAAGATTGTCGAATCGTCCATGCGGATGATCAAATAGATTATGAACAGACTTCTCACCATCCTCTGTCTCTTGCTACTGACAACCCAGATTGTCAGGGCACAGGATACCTTTAACCAGATCGACGAGCAGGGAAACGTGTCGCAGCGGAACACGAACTTCAACGTGCACAACAAGGACACCACCAAGACCAACAAGGAGATACCCAAGGGCATGAGGGTATGGACGGTGGACAGGAAATTTGGCAACGTCATGCCCACGACGCCCGACACACTCCACCACCTCTATATGAACACCACGCTCAACACAGGCCGCTACGGCGAATACAACACGACGGGCAACAACTACACCGCGCGCATCAGCCGCATCTTCATCGACCGCAAGGAGAGCAGTTCGTTCATATTCACCGACCCCTACAGTTTCTTTATGAAAGACCCTGAGGAGTTGCACTTCACCAACACGCTCTCGCCCATCACCTATATCAACTACGACAATTGCGGCGACAAGCAGAACGGCGAGGACCATATTGCGGCCAAGTTCGCCGTCAACGCCAACAAGCGTCTGGGCATGGGCTTCGAGACCGACTACCAGTATGCGCGCGGCTATTTCAGCAACCAGAGCGTATCCCACTTCAACGGCACTCTGTTTGCCTCCTATCTCGGCGACAAGTACAACATGCACTTCATCTTCTCCACCAATCATCAGAAGGCGGCTGAGAACGGAGGCATCACCAATGACGAGTACATCACGCACCCGGAGGCGCAGACAACCAGTTTCGCTGACAACGAAATACCCACCGTCCTGTCGCAGAACTGGAACCGCAACGACAATCAGCACGTGTTTCTCAGCCACCGCTACAACATCGGATTCTACCGCAAGGTGCAGATGACGGAGGAGGAACTGAAAGCCAGAAAGTTTGCCGAAGAGTCGAGGAAGGAGAAGGAAGAGAAAGAACTCCCGAAGGAAAAGACGCCCTCAGGCAGGAGCGAAGCCCCCAAAGGCCGTCCGGAGGGAGCCGTCATCGCTGGTATGGAGCCGCCGAAGACAGGCTCCGACGATCTGGCCGCTGACACGACCCGCATCAAGATCGACGACCAGGCGATGCGCGACAGCATCCGTGCACAGGAGATAGCCGACTCCATCGACGCCACGATGAAGAAGGAGTACGTCCCCGTGACCAGCATCATACACACCTTCGAGTTGCACAACTACAAGCGCTCCTACTGGGCATACGCGACACCTGCCGACTACTACAAAGACAGTTACTATGCCAACGAGCATGGCGACTCCATCTTTGACGACACCAAGCACCTGCAGGTGAAGAACACCTTCGGTCTGGCTCTGCTCGAAGGCTTCAACAAGTATATGAAGGCTGGCCTGAAAGGCTTTATCACCCACGAATACCGCCGATACCAGATGCCCGACACCCTCGACCTGCTGCCCATCCAGCAAAAGTGGACGGAGAACACCGTCAGCGTGGGCGGACAACTCAGCAAGACGCAGGGACGGACGCTGCACTTCAACCTGCTGGGCGAATTCTGGATCGTAGGCGAGGATGCCGGGCAACTGAAACTCGACTTCAATACCGACCTGAACTTCCGCCTGCTGGGCGATACCGTCAGGCTCGCAGCCCACGCCTATTTCCACAGACTGAATCCGACCTTCTATCAGCGCAGGTATCATTCGGCCAATCTCTGGTGGGACAACGACCTCAACAAGGAGACACGCACACGCATCGAGGGCATCTTCTCCTACGACAAGACCAACACCCGTCTGCGTGTTGCCATCGAGGAGATACAGAACTACACCTACTTCGGCATCAACTATCTGGCCACGAGCAATGGCCGCACGAGCATGACGGCTGGCGTAGAACAGGAGTCGGGCAACATCAATGTGCTCACGGCACAGTTGCACCAGAATCTTCGTCTGGGCCCGCTCAACTGGGAGAACGTAATCACCTACCAGAACTCCAGCAACAAGGACGTGCTGCCACTGCCTACGCTCAATCTCTTCTCGAACCTCTTCCTGAAGTTCAAGATTGCCCGCGTGCTGGGTGTCGAACTGGGTGCCAATGCCGTATGGTTCACGAAATACTATGCACCCGACTTCTGCCCGATGATCAATCAGTTTGCCGTCCAGCAGAACGAGGACAGCCGCGTCGAACTGGGCGGCTTCCCCTTCGTCAATGCCTATGCCAACATGGTGCTCAAGGGTGTCCGCTTCTTTTTGATGATGACCAACGTGACCCATTCCTCCGGCAATCGGATGAAATTCCTCACGCCTCACTACCCAACGAACGGGTCAGTGATTCATCTGGGTGTCTCCTGGAATTTCTTCAATTAGACCAGCAGAAGGCCAATCGTTACGCAGAGGCCGTAGATGAAGATATTACGCGCTGTTTCTCCCAGACAGAGATTCAGCGCTTTTCCTTTGTAGATGCGCTTGATCTTCAGGTAAGTGAACACGTGGAGTACGAGGTAGATCAGCGGCAGAAAGAAAGCCAGCGGATGGCCGTTCAACCAGAAAGTGCCCCCCAGGATGACAGCCCCGATGCCGACGCCCAGATAGAGTTGCAGACCTGCCTTGCTCCCCACTCTGACGATGAGCGTCGTCTTGCCCGCTTCGCGGTCAGTGTCCCTGTCACGGAAATTGTTGACGATCAGCAGCGCGTCGATTACCAGCCCACAGGCCAGCGAAGCCAGCAGCACCTGCCAGGTCACCGTGTGCAACTGCACATAATAGGTGATTGACACAGGCACGATGCCAAAGAACACCAGCACCAGCACATCGCCCAGCCCCATATAAGAAAGGTGGGTCGTATAGAGGAAGCAGAACACCACGCAGAGTGCCCCTATCAGAATCATCTCCAAGCCACCATACCACACGAGCGGCAGGCCAATCACACAGGCCAGACAGGTAGTGGCAGCAATTGCCTTCTTCATGGAGTCGAGTTTCACCCAGCCCTGCGCACAGGCCCTGCGGGGGCCGAGCCGCGTCTCCGCATCATCCGTGCCGTTGGCGAAGTCGAAGAAGTCATTGATGAAGTTGGCATCGATCTGCATCACAAAGGCGAAGAGCAGGCACAATGCCGCCGCCAGCCAACTGAACACCTGCTCGCCCATCGCCTGCGCTATCGGCTGGGCGTCGATATAAGCCAGTGCCGCGCCGATCATCACTGGCACAGCGGCACCCGACAGCGTCTTCGGACGGGCTGCCAGCAGCCACGCCTTCAGCGAATCGGTCTTTATCCTTGCTTCTTCCATCATGCTCATAATTCTGATTGACGACTGCAAAGATAGTGCATTTTTCCAAGACTATCGCATTTTTCTTGCAAAAATAGTCACATATCCCAAAATTTTCACTATCTTTGCACCATCGTATCAAAACCATAACATAATGACCAATATGAACAACAATCTCTACCGCACCCTGGCCATCATCACTGGCTGCATCGTTTTAGTCATCATCATCTTCACCGCCTGCTGCACCGTGGTCGATTCCGGCGAGGTGGGCATCAAGTTCCACAAATGGTCGGCCTCAGAGCAGGATTATGGCGGCGTGGAAGGCACCTGCAAGGGCTGGGTGTTCTACAACCCCATCACAACCAGCGTCTTCACCTACCCCACCTTCACACAGCGCAAACAGTACGAGACATTCAGCGTGAACGCCAAGGACGCCTCCATCTTTGAGATGGACCCCACCATCGCCTATCGCATCAACCCCGACAAGTCGTGCGACATCTTCACCAAGTATCGTGTGGGTGTCAAGGAACTGGAGGAGGGGTATATCCGCACCTGCATCTACGAGGCTTACCGTACCTGCGCCAACCAGTACACCTCCGACAGCCTGATGTCGAACCGTGCCAACTTCGAGCGCGATGTCAGGACCCGTCTGGAGAAGTCGCTGATGGCTGAAGGCTTTATTGTAGAGGAGTTCACCAGCAAAATCACACCCCCAAGTTCCCTCACAGCCATGATCGATGCCAAGAACACCGCCATCCAGAGCGCACTGAAGGCCGAGAATCAGGTGAAGGAGGCCGAGGCCAATGCCAAGATTGAGGTAGCCAAGGCCGAGGGTAATGCGCGTGCGATGAAAATCAAGGCCGATGCCGAAGCCTATTATAACCGCACCATCGCCGCCTCGCTCTCGCCGATGATCGTGCAGGAGGACATGATTGAGAAGTGGGACGGCAAGATGCCCCAGATTGTCGGCGGCAACGGCATGATGCTCGACATCTCGAAAGTGATTGGCAACAGCAACAAGTAATATCCCGCCGCGACAACGATGATAACCAACAGCCCCAGCCTCGACCTCGTGGAGTTCATCGAGACCAAAATACTGCCACAGTATGCCCAGTTCGACCGTGCCCACAATCTGGAGCACGTCACTCGTGTCATCCGCCGCTCGCTCGAACTGGTGAAGACCACTGGCGCCGACATCAACATGGCCTACACCATCGCCGCCTATCACGACCTGGGCATGTCGGGCCCCCGCGCCATCCACCACATCACGGGCGGCAAGATACTCGCCACGGATGCCCGCCTGAAGCGCTGGTTCACACCAGAACAGATCAAGATTATGAAAGAGGCCGTCGAAGACCATCGCGCCTCTGCCAGCCGTGCCCCGCGCAGCCTCTACGGCAAAATAGTGGCCGAGGCCGACAGGGATATCGATGCCGAACTCGTCATCCGCCGCACCATCCAGTACGGGCTGGGCAACTATCCCGAACTCGACAGGGAGGGCCACTGGCAGCGATTCAAGCAGCACATGGACGAGAAGTACTCCGTCAACGGCTATATCCGCCTCTGGCTCCCCCACTCGCCCAACGAGCGAAAACTCAACGAGTTGCGTCAGTTGATAGCCAGCCCACAGCAGTTACGCGAGGTCTTCAGCCGCATCTATGCAGAAGAGGCCGCTCCCTCTCCTACAGGAGAGATTGGGTGAGGTCACAAAGTCCCTCTCCTCTTACCTGAGATACATCCAGTAGATATAGCCCAGCACGGCTGCCAGCACAATCAGCACCACCGAGCGCACGAAGCAACTGACCACCCTCTTGATGATCAGGAAGGCCACGATGATGGCAGCCAATATAAATATGTAATAACCTATATTCTCCATAATCTCTCAAAAATCTCACTTGAACAAATGCCTGAAGGCAGTGGGCACGGGCGTCTCAAACTCCATCGGCTCGCCCGTCACGGGATGATGAAAGCAGAGCAGCCAGGCATGCAGGCACAGGCGGTGGATCGGATCGTCGCCATTGCCGTATTTCGGGTCGCCGCACACGGGATGCCCCATATCGGCAGCGTGGACGCGGATCTGGTTCTTGCGGCCCGTCTCAAGTTTAAACTCCACGAGCGAATGCTCCGTCGTACGGTCCAGCACATGCCAGTGGGTGACGGCATACTTTCCACCGTTGTCCACGGGCGACGAATAGGTCACATAGGCCTTGTTGTCCTTCAGCCAGTTCTCCACAGTGCCGTCGTCCTCCACCAGTTCACCCGAGCATACGGCCACGTAGCGGCGGTCGTAGACGATGTCGTGCCAGTTGTGCTCCAGTATCTGTTCCGTCTCCATATCCTTCGCATACACCATCAGCCCGCTCGTGTCGCGGTCAAGCCGGTGCACCACGTGAGCCGTACACTTCTGGCGCGACTTCTTGAAGTAGTCGTCGAGGACCGTCTTCACGTTCAGCGTCGAGTGGCCGCCCGCCATTGAGAGGATGCCCTCGGCCTTCTCAACCACAATCAGCCAGCGGTCTTCATACACGATCTTTACCCAGCGGCTCTTGAAGCCCTGCTGGTTGCGCTTCGTCTTGCTCACCGCTATCTTCATGCCGCGCTCCAGCGGATAGTCAAACTGCGAGACGGTCTTACCATCCACCTTGATGCCTCTACCCTGCAGCGTGGCCTTGATCTTCGACTTCGACTGCGGCACGTTCGCCATCAGCCACTCCAGTAGAGGCAGCGGTTCCTCCACCACATAGTGCTCATACTCGCCTTCGCGGTTATATCCTGCTTTGTATCTCATACTTTTTCCGAATAGGCTGCAAAGATACACTATTTATCCGAAACTGCCAAATTATATGCGAACAAATCATTTTTGACGCATTTTTCAACTTTTTTAACGACTCCGTAATGCAAGACACCACGTTTTTGACGTTATATACCAAAAACAACGTAAAATTTAAAAGAACAGACATCATGAAAAAGTATCTACTTCTGAGCCTCTTTGTGCTCGCCACACTGATGACATCCTGTCTCAAGGACAACAACAACGACGACGACATCATCTGGGACATCGCGCCCATCAACTACTACATCACTGTCACTGACACCAGCGGCGACGATCTGCTCGACTCTACCAGCACCGACAACATACTGAAGGAAGTCAGCGTCAGTTACAACGGCAAGACCTATGCACCGCGCAGCACAAAGGAGATACAGGATAGCATTGCAAAGACACGCTATTATGCACCAGACTTCTATGGCCTGTACTTCCAGAAGTTCTGGGACTCGCAGAAGAACACCTACGGCCCGTTCATGCTCGTCTTCGGCGAATTCGACGGCATGGAGAATGCCGAGCGGCGCGAGATTATCCTCAACTACAACGGCCAGGCCTACCCCATCGCCTATAGCAACAAATTCCAATGGGCCGCAGACAAGAGTCCACTGATCGACCGCAAGTTCTACTTTGGCAGCACCGTCGCAGAGAGTAACATCTTCAACCTCAGGCTCAATGCCGACGGACGGCTGGAACTGATAAAGTAGACGCCTGCCCCCGCAACGATGCTCATCGCATGTCGAACGTGATGCGTCTGTGGTTGTCTTCCGGGCGGACAGCCCGTCTGTGGTTGCTCGTGCGAGA
>OCTX012285007.1_pt1 | contig 10500 bp, 6 predicted proteins | sample 1539691 | NCBI WGS metagenome assembly OCTX01 (sample SAMN02144231, study PRJEB22623) | gut metagenome | biome: sheep rumen | host: Ovis aries | place: New Zealand | reverse complement strand
GTTTCCATAGTAGAAACAGTTAGTTTCTATAGTGGAAACAAACAGTTTCTATTTGATATGTCATTGTGAAACTGCCTCATTATCAGCCATTTAACCGCCTTAAGTGTACAAATAACTTGTATTCTTACCCCAAAAGGTGTATGTTTTCCCTCCGAAAAATAGCAAACATACACCCTCTAATTATCTTATATTCAGAAGGTTAGAGCAAAAGGTGTAGGTTTTTGGCAAAATTCGCACAAAAATAAAATCGTGTAACATCATGTCCGACATCTTTGTACAAAAAAAAACGGGAAACGCAAACCGACGACCGGTTTGCGTTTTCCGATTAACCTTTGTAGACGACCTTCAAAAAAGGACGACAGACGAAGCAGAGGGCATCAGCGGCAGAGGAAGCGGATGGCAGCGGCAGAGGAAGCGGATGGCAACGGCAGAGGGCATCAGCGGCAGAGGATGGTGCAGACCCTATCCTGGAAGTCGCGTGCCTCCCTGGCACTCTGCACGCCCTGGTTGATGATGGCGAAGCAGAGCAGATGGCCGTTGGCTGCCGTGCAATAGCCTGCCAGCGAGATGATGCCGGTCAGCGTGCCGGTCTTGGCCCGCACGTTGCCCTCGGCCGGTGTGCCCTTCATGCGTTTCTTAAGCGTGCCGTCGACGCCGGCCACAGGCAGCGACGCCGCGAGGTGGCTATAGACGGCAGGCCGCAGGAAGGCATAGCGGAGCACCATGGTCTCGGCCTCGGCCGACAGGTAGTTGTAGAGCGACAGTCCGCTGCCGTCGGCCAGCCGGTAGCGGCTGCTGTTCAGCCCCGCCCGCTCCATCAGTGCCCGCTGCTGTCGCTGGGCGTAGAGGGCGCGTGCGCCGCGGCCTTCGCGTGCTGCTATCTGATAGTACACAGCCTCGGCGTAGAGGTTGTCGCTGTCTTTCATCATGCGTTCCAGAATCTGGTCGATGGTGCGCTGACGCTGGCTGATGAGCACGGCATCCTTGGGCAGCACCCCCTCGGCAAGCGAGACGTCGCGCAGCGTGACGCCCCGACCGGTCATCGCGTTGATGAACTGTGCCGTGAATCCGTCCTTGCGTTCTACGAGGAGCGGCGTGAGCGTAGGGTTCTTGTCGTCCCAGCACCAGCCTTCGCCCCACTTCAGCGTGTCCTTCATCGACACGTCGGCCACCACCCTGCCCGAGATGGTGTCGATGCCTACGCGGCGCAGGTCTTCGGCAAACTCGCGCAAGTCGTCGCGGCTGAAGGCGGGGTCCATGCCTCCCACACAGTAGAGGTCGCCCCAGAGGGTGCGTCCCCGTATCTCGCCCTTATAATATAAAGAGGTGGTAAACTGGTAGTCGCCGCCCAGCACGTCGAGTGCAGTGACGGCCGTGAGCACCTTCATGGTCGATGCCGGGCGCAGCAGTTGGCGGTGGTTGCAGGCAAAGAGCGAGCGGTTGTCCGTCAGGTCCCACACCATCAGTCCTATCTGTGTATAGTCGAGCAGCGGGTGGCGCATCATCGAGTCGAGCGACGCCTGCATACCAAGAGGCCACGGTAGGTTGGCTTCCCCCATCATGGCCTCGTCGTTGTCGTTGTTGTTGTGTGCTATCGTCGTGGTGTCCGTCTGAGCCGTCTGAGCCCATGCGGGCATCGTCAGCAGCAACAGCAGCACTGTCAGCAGTCGTAGTCTCATGTGAAGTTTTTTCATCAGTAGAGCCATTACTTAAAGAATCGGACGCAAAGGTAAGTAAAACTTTCGTTACCTCCAAAACTTTTTACCTCTTTTTATATAACATCTCAGATATTTTGATTACCTTTGCAGCGAAAAAAAAACGAAGACTATGGTCTACAAATACGACTTTCTGATTATCGGAGCAGGCGTGGCCGGCATGAGTTACGCCCTCAAGGTGGCCCGTGCCAAGAAGGGCAAGGTGTGTCTGATCTGCAAGACCTCGCTCGACGAGGCCAACACCTCGTTTGCGCAGGGCGGCGTGGCCAGCGTGACCAACCTGGCCGTCGACGATTTCGACAAGCACATCGAAGACACGATGATAGCCGGCGACTACATCAGCGACCGTGCTGCCGTGGAGCAGGTGGTCAGGCAGGCGCCGGAACAGATCAAGGAACTGGTGGGCTGGGGTGTTAACTTCGACCGCAAGGACGACGGCACCTTCGACCTGCACCGCGAGGGCGGCCACTCGGAGTTTCGCATCCTGCACCATGCCGACGACACGGGTGCCGAGATTCAGCGCGGACTGATGGCAGCCGTCAGGGCCTGTGGCGACATCACGGTCAAGGAGAACCACTTCGCCGTGGAGATCATCACCCAGCACCATCTGGGTGCCAAGGTGACCCGCCGCACCCCCTACATCAACTGCTACGGCGCCTACGTGCTCAATCCCGACACCGAGAAGGTAGACACCTACCTGTCGAAGGTCACGCTGATGTGCACCGGCGGCTGCGGCGCCGTCTACCAGACGACCACCAACCCCGTCATCGCCACCGGCGACGGCGAGGCCATGGTCTATCGTGCCAAGGGCACCGTGCAGGACATGGAGTTCGTGCAGTTTCACCCCACCGCCCTCTATTCGCCCGGCGAGACCCACCCCGCCTTCCTCATCACCGAGGCCATGCGCGGCTATGGCGGCATACTGCGCCTGCCCAACGGCCAGTCGTTCATGGAGAAATACGACGAGCGGCTGTCGCTGGCTCCCCGCGACATCGTGGCCCGTGCCATCGACAAGGAGATGAAGATACACGGTCTGGACCATGTCTGTCTGGACGTCACCCATAAGGACCCGGCCGAGACGCGCCGCCACTTCCCCAACATCTACCAGAAGTGCCTGTCGATGGGCATCGACATCACCACCGACTATATCCCCGTGCGGCCGGCGGCCCACTATATGTGCGGCGGCATCAAGGTCGACCTGAACGGCTGCAGCAGCATAGAGCGCCTCTATGCCATCGGCGAATGCTCGTGCACCGGACTGCACGGCGGCAACCGTCTGGCCAGCAACTCGCTCATCGAGGCCGTGGTCTATGCCGACGCCGCCGCCCGCCACTCGCTGGAGCATGTCGACCTGTACGACTTCAACGACAAGGTGCCCGAGTGGAACGACGAGGGCACGATGAGCAACGAGGAGAAGGTGCTCATCACACAGAGCATCAAAGAGGTGGGCGAGATCATGTCCAACTATGTGGGCATCGTGCGCTCCGACCTCCGACTGCACCGGGCCTGGGTGCGACTGGACACCCTCTACGAGGAGACCGAGAACCTCTTCAAGCGTGTAAAAGCCACCCGCGACATCTGCGAACTGCGCAACATGATTAACGTGGGCTATCTCATCACCCGCTTCGCCCTGGAGCGCAAGGAGAGCCGCGGACTGCACTTCACCATCGACTACCCGGTGCACGCCTACGACAAATGATGGCAGGCACCTGACGGATGATCGAAGACAGGAGAGACTGTAGTTCGATATATCGAAGCAGCAATAGCGTTTTCTGTTAATATCGTTAAAATTAACAGAAATAATTAACTAAAAAGGACCAACTTCGACGATTTCTTCATACCTTTGCGTTGTCAAAAAAAACAATCAAGCGGTATGAAGAAATCAACGATATGGGCCATCGCCGTCATCATGGGACTCTCGTTCCTGGGGCTGCTCTACCTGCAAATCTCCTACATCGAAGAGATGGCGAAGATGAAAAAGGAGCAGTTCGACGAGAGCGTGAACCGCAGCCTGTATCAGGCCTCACGCAACCTGGAGGTCAACGAGACCCTGCGCTATCTGGAGAAAGACGTCAACGAGGTGGAGCGGCGTGCCGTGACCAGCGACTCGCTCATCGTCAACGGTCTGGACGGCAGCATACAGCAGGCCCACCAGTTTGCGGTGTCGGCCGACGACGGCACCTTCTATTCGGCCTTCGAACTGAAGACCTTCACCACCAAGCCCGCCACCGTGCCCAAGGCCATGATGATGCGCACCGACAAAGACCAACTGTCGGAGGCCACCAAGTCGCTGCAGGAGGTGGTGCGCAACCGCTACGTCTACCAGAAGGCACTGCTCGACGAGGTGGTCTACAACATACTCTATACCGCCAGCGAGAAACCCCTGAGGGAGCGTGTCAACTTCAAACTGCTCGACCTGGACATCCGTCAGGAACTGCAGAACAACGGCATCAACATACCCTACCACTTCACCGTACACACCGCCGACGGCCGCGAAGTGTACCGCTGTCCGGAGTATAGCGAAGAGGGCGAGGAGTCGTACTACGAGCAGGTGCTCTTCCGCAACGACCCCTCGTCGAAGATGGGCATCGTACGCCTGCACTTCCCCGACATGAGTTCATACATCTTCTCGTCGGTGCGCTTCATGATCCCCTCGGTCATCTTCACCCTGGTGCTGCTCATCACCTTCCTGTTCACCATCGTCATCATCTTCCGCCAGAAACGCTACACGGAGATCAAGAACGACTTCATCAACAACATGACCCACGAACTGAAAACACCCATCTCGAGCATCTCGCTGGCAGCACAGATGCTCAACGACGACTCGGTGAACAAGAGCCCGGCCATGATGAAGCACCTGGGCGGCGTCATCGGCGACGAGTCGCGGCGGCTGCGCTTCCTGGTGGAGAAGGTGCTGCAGATGTCGATGTTCGACCGCAAGACGGCGTCGTTCAAGAAGAAGGAACTCGACCTCAACGAACTGCTGGAGCAGACCGCCGGCACCTTCTCGCTGCGGGTGGAGCATACGGGCGGCAAGATCACGATGGAGATAGAAGCCATAGACTCGGCCCTCTACGTCGACGAGGTGCACTTCCAGAATGCCATCACCAACCTGATGGATAACGCCGTGAAGTATCGCAAGCCCGACCAGCCCATCAACATCCATATACGCACCTGGAACGAAGGCAACCACCTGTGCTTCTCGATCAGCGACGACGGCCAGGGCATCAAGAAGGAGAATGCCAAGAAGATATTCGACAAGTTCTACCGGGTGCATACCGGCAATGTGCACGACGTCAAAGGCTTCGGACTCGGTCTGGCCTACGTCAAGAAGATCATCAACCTGCACGACGGCGAGATAAAATGCGAGAGCGAACTGGGCAAAGGCACCAAGTTCATCGTCACACTGCCGGTGATCAAAGAAGACGAAAAATGATACATCTTATTAATAACATCAAAAAACCGTTTAGATTATGGAAGACAAACTGAAGATTCTACTCTGCGAGGACGACGAGAACCTCGGAATGCTGTTGCGTGAATACCTGGCTGCCAAAGGCTACGAGGCAGAACTATGCCCCGACGGCGAGGCCGGTTTCAAGGCTTTCCTGAAGACCAAGTTCGACATCTGCGTGCTCGACGTGATGATGCCCAAGAAAGACGGCTTCACACTGGCACAGGAGATCCGCTCGGCCAATGCCGAGATACCCATCATCTTCCTCACCGCCAAGACGCTGAAGGAGGACATTCTCGAAGGTTTCAAACTGGGTGCCGACGACTACATCACCAAGCCCTTCTCGATGGAGGAACTGGTATTCCGCATCGAGGCCATCCTGCGCCGTGTACGTGGCAAGAAGAACAAGGAGTCTACGCTCTACCACATCGGCCGGTTCACCTTCGACACACAGAAGCAACTGCTCACCATCGGCGACGAACAGCGCAAACTGACCACCAAGGAGAACGAACTGCTGGCACTGCTCTGCTCGCATGCCAACGAGATTCTGCAGCGCGACTTCGCCCTGAAGACCATCTGGATCGACGACAACTACTTCAATGCCCGCTCGATGGATGTCTACATCACCAAACTGCGCAAGCATCTGAAGGACGACCCCCAGATTGAGATTATCAATATCCACGGCAAGGGCTACAAACTGATCACGCCCGAAGAGGATTAACCCTACGGTCGGTACGACAGCCCTTTTACTATGACAGCATGGCGGCCTGTCCTCACGGACAGGCCGCCATCGATACATTCCCCCGGTTGAGTCCTCACGGATGATGCCGGGAACATTCTAAACTATTATTATTAACCGGCACTGCCAACACCCCTCGGCATTGCTGTCTATGGGCCGGGCAGCGCCCAACAAAAAAATGAAAAATCGCACGGCCCATGTCCTCACGGAGTGAGCCGCGCGACCTTTATCGCTTCGTCTGTTTGAAGGAAATGTTCATTTTATGCCAGACGATTAATACTCTTCCTCCTCGTCCCAGAAGTCGTTATTGTACTTACGGGAATCTGCACCAGTATTAGTTGTTAGTTATAATATTAAGTTAATAAAATCGTAGTCGGTTTTTAGGCTAAAGTAGGCGCACAAAAAAAGCGTAAGATTGCTTTGCATCCTACGTCTTCTATTCTGAGGTCCTGAGAAAACCCATTCCGAAAAGGTATCAGATACAGCAATCCCACGCCTATCAGCGTGGAACCTACTGCGTCCATCTTGTCGGAATTTGAAATTTCTCAGGTTTCAGAACACAAGACGAAGCACAACTTGCTCCTATTTGTTTACCCGCAATGTCCGGTAGTTTCTCCGCCCTTACGCCCTGTGCTCTCTCGCACCGGCAGCGGAGTGCCGCAGCACGTGCAGCATAAACTACAGTGCAAAAATAACAAATATTACCGGAACAGCCATCATCGGCCTGGAAAAATTATAGTTTATTAAACATTCATGGATAAAAAAAGTAAACCGCAGCGTATTTCATCGAAATATCTGCCTTTTGCTTGGCAGTTTGCAGAAAAAAGCCTATCTTTGCGGAAGAATTGCGGATGAACGATAAAAATACAGACAGCATGATGGAACAGACCGAAAAGAAACGCAGGGGCTACGCCGTGGGCGTACAGATGTTTGACTGGATACGCGAGCGCGGCTCGGTGTATATCGACAAGACGGAATATGTGTGGAAGATGGTGTCTACGGATGCCGTCAACTTCTTCCTCAGCCGTCCGCGCCGCTTCGGCAAGTCGCTGCTCGTAGACACCCTGCGCTGCTACTTCGAGGGGCGCAAGGAACTGTTTGAGGGGCTGTATATATATAATAAGGAGAAGGAGTGGAAGAAATATCCCGTCATCCGCCTCGACCTCTCGAACGGAAAGTACTATGAGAAGGAGCGGGTACACGGAACGATCAGCGGCATATTGCGCGACCACGAGAAGAGATGGAATGTCACCGTCTATGACGAATATAACTATGACGACCGGCTGAAAAACATCATACATGCCGCCTACGAGCAGACGGGCGAGCGGGTGGTCATCCTCATCGACGAGTACGACGCACCGATGCTCGACAGCATCAACGACCCCGACCTGCAGGACTACATCCGCAACCGCATCCGCAGCCTCTTCTCGCCGCTGAAGGCACAGGCCCAGTATCTGCGCTTCGTGTTCCTGACGGGCATATCGAAGTTCTCGCCGCTCTCGGTGTTCAGCGAACTGAACAACCTGCAACAGATGACCTTCGACCAGAACTACGAGGGCATCTGCGGCATTACCGAGGAGGAACTGCTGACGTATATGAAGCCCGACATCGAACTGCTGACAGAGAAGATGGACAAGACCTACAGCCGCTGGGGCATGCACTTCACGTATGACGACATCGTAGCGAAACTGAAGGAGACCTACGACGGCTACCACTTCACAAAGAACTTCACCGACATCTACTGCCCGTGGAGCCTCGTCAACGCCTTCGCCATGGGCGACATCATGAACTTCTGGTTCTCCACCGGCACGCCCACGATGCTGGTCAACGTGATGCGCCAGACGGGCGTCACCCTGCAACAGATAGAACACTTCCGTGCCAAACTCAGCCGATTTGACGCCCCCACGGAGCGTATCAGCGACCCCATCCCCGTGCTCTTCCAAAGCGGCTACCTGACGTTGAAGGAGTATGACCCCATCGACCATAAATACACATTAGGATTCCCCAACGGAGAGGTGCGCGAGGGCTTTGCCGACTCGCTCTATAAATACTACATGGAGGACTATGTGGGCAGCGGAGACACCCTGGGCAACGCCTTTACCGACCTGCGGTCCAAGGAGATTTCGTTCGAGGAGTTCGTTGAGACCATACGCCGCTGGTATGCAGGCATCCCCTACTCCATCACGGATAAGAATCAGAACGAACAGTTGTACCAGTCGCTTATCTATGCAGCCCTGATGGGCTTCGGTGCTGACGTCAGTGCCGAGGAACAGACCGCCGACGGCCGCATGGACATCGCTCTACGACTGCCCCACGGCATCTACATCATCGAACTGAAATACGGCAAGACGGCCGACGAAGCCACCGACCAGATTATCAGGAAAGACTACGCCGTGCGCTTCGCCGCCGATGCCCGCCCCGTGTGGGCCGTGGGCATGAACATCAGCCAGGACCGCCGCACCATCGACAGTTACCGCATCGTGCAGGTGAAGTAAAAAAAAGCCTTCGCGGGAAAAACTCAGTATAAGGGTCACCGCCCCCTTTTAGTTCTCCTTCCAGAAAGAGCGGGTGAAGAGCACGAGGACGGCAATGATCTCCAGACGGCCGACGAGCATCAGGAAAGAGCATAGCCACTTGACGCCACTGGAAAGTTCGGACCACGACATCTGAGGTCCGATGTTGGTGTCGAGACCGGCACCCACGTTGCTCACCAGACTGAGGGAGATGGTCATGGCATTGGTGAGGTCGACGCCTAGAACATGGAAGACGGCGGTGACGGTCAGCAGCATGATGATGTAGAGCGTGAGAAAGGCCAACAGCGTGACCAGGCGGTTCTGGGGTATGCTCTGTCCGCTCATCTTCACGGGCAACACGGCATTGGGGTGGAGCACGTGGCGGAACTCATTGCGCAGCACCTTGAGCAGCATCAGCACCCGGATGCACTTGAAACCACCGGTGGTGCTGCCGGCACTGGCTCCCATGAACATAAGAAACATCAGTATGATCCACGTCAGATGGGGCCACGCACCGGCATCGGTGTCGCTCAGGCCGGTGGTGGTGATGAACGACACGACCTGGAAGAGGGCCGAGCGGAAAGCCGGCTCGAAGTGGTAGTCCAGTCGGGTGATGAGCAGGTACATGATCCAGATGGTGGCCACGACGATGGCAAAGATGTACATCTTGAACTCGGAGTTGCGGAACAGGGCACCCAACCGGAACTTGAAGAGGCTCACATAGAGCAAGGTGAAATTGATGCCGGCGAGAAACTGGAAGAGGATGGCCAGATACTCGACGGTGGGGCTGGCCAGGAAGATGGTGCCGTTGTGAATGGAGAAGCCGCCGGTGGCCGTGGTCGACATCGAGTAGTTGGTAGCACCAAACCAGTCCATGCCGGCCAGCCAGAACGACAGGGCACAGAGCACGGTGAGCATCAGGTAGATGCTCCATATCCACTTGGCCGAGGTGGAGAGCCGGGGGTGCATCTTCGACCGCATGGGGCCGGTGGCCTCGGCAGCGAACACCTTGACGCTACCGCCGACGAGCGACGGCAGGACGGCGATGGTGAAGAAGACGATGCCCAAGCCGCCTATCCACTGCATCAGCGACCGCCAGAAGAGCAGGCCGTGGGGCAGCGACTCCACATCGTCGATGACGGTGGCGCCGGTGGTGGTGAATCCCGACATGGTCTCAAAATAGGCATCGGCGATGCTCGTCATCGAGCCGTGGATGAGGAAGGGGAACATGCCGAAGAAGGAGAAGACGACCCACGTCAGTGTGACTACGACATAGGCATCGCGACGGCTCAACAGGTTTTCGGCCTCGCGTCCGAAAAGCAGGAAGACGAAGGCAGCACCGAAGGTGAGCAGTGTGGAGAGGGCGAAGGCTATCGTGTCGTCTTCGTGGAACGACATGGCCATCGCCATGCAGCAGGCCATGAAGAAGGCTTCGATGAAGAGCAGCGAGCCAATGATTTTCAATATGATGCGCCAGTTGATCAAGGTGAGTGCAGGGGATTAAAAGAAGAGTGATTTCTTGAAAAACTTCTCTGCCTTCTCCAGTTGGTGCTTGTGACTGAACACCATCACGGAGTCGCCAGGCAGAATGCGGGTGTTGCCATTGACCAGGATGCCCTTGCCGTCGCGCACCAGTCCGCCGATGGTGATGCCGAAGGGCAGTCCCAACTCCTTGACCGCCTTCTTGGTGACCTTAGAGCCTTCGGCAGCCACAAATTCGGCCACGTCGGCCTCGACCATCATCAGCGACCGCATGTTGCGCACATCGGCCTTGAGCATCATCTGGAAGATATGGCTGGCCGCCACCGTCTTCTTATTGATAATGGTGCCTATGTCGAGACTCTCGGCCATGCTGACATAGTCGAGATTTTCGACCATGGCCACCGTCTTGCGCACACCCAGTTTCTTGGCTGTCAGACAAGCGAGGATGTTGGTCTCGGCATTGCCGGTCAGGGCCACGAAAGCCTGGGTGTGGCGGATGCCCTCTTCGCTGAGCAGACCCAGGTCGCGTCCGTCGCCGTGGATGACCATCGCATCGTTGTTGGCCAGCAGTTGGTTGAGGCGCTCACAGCGGTCGGCATT
>OCTX012266361.1_pt1 | contig 10501 bp, 5 predicted proteins | sample 1539691 | NCBI WGS metagenome assembly OCTX01 (sample SAMN02144231, study PRJEB22623) | gut metagenome | biome: sheep rumen | host: Ovis aries | place: New Zealand | reverse complement strand
ACGGTTCTTCAACGGGTGAGGGACGGTTCTTCACCCGTTGAAGAACCGTCCCCCACCCGTTGAAGAACCGTCCCCCACCCGTTGAAGAACCGTCCCCCACCCGTTGAAAAACCGTCCCCAAGCTCCTCAGTCAGCCCTTCACAAGAAACCGAAACACCATCTCATTAAAATCCCGCGCCTCCTCGTACAGCGCATGCCCGAGCCCCGGATACATAAAAAGCTCGCTCCCCGCAATCCCGGCGTGCAACTCCCGCGAGGCCTCCGGCCCGACGATCCTGTCCTCCTCGCCGCCGATGATGAGCGTCGGGCAGCCGATCCCCGAGAGCTCCGAGGATGCGTCAAATGAAAGGATCGCCCGCGCATTCACAAGAAACCGCCCATAATCCGCGGGTTTCCCGACAGAGCCGAGGAGGGGGTACATTTTTCTGTATTTTTTGAGATATGCCGGCGAATAGCTTCTCTCCGCCGTATCGATCATGAGGCTTTTGTGGTCGCCCGCGAGGGCAGATTCGATCCAGCGGCTGACACAGTCCCGCACGCTCTCATTTGCGCGCGGCGCGGTGACCGCAAGCACCAGCTTTTCGACAAGCTCCGGATGGTCGATTGCGAGGTACTGGGCGATCATCCCGCCCTCCGAGACGCCCAGCACGGACGTTTTCCCGATCCCAAGCTTTTGAAGCGCCTCCGCCTGGTCCGCCGCCATCTCCCGGATCGAGTAATCCTCCGGCATCGCATCCTTGCGGCTGAACATATAGACGGTGAATCTCTCAAACATCTGCCGGTAGGGGCCCGCGAGCAGCAGCGCCTTCCCGCGCACGGTGGCCAGCCCGTCCGAGAGGCCGGGCAGGATGACCAGATTGTTCTCCCCTCTTCCAAAGGAGACCCAGGACATTTCGGTCCCGCCGAGCGGGACGGCGCCGTTTTTTGCGTTCCAGAGCATATCGCACCTCATAAAAAATGAAAACAGCAGACCTCTTTACACCTGCCATTATACCCGCCGCTGCTCTGATACGCAAGAACAGGGACGGTCCCCTGAAACCGTCCCCCTCAAAGAAGGGCCGCCGCAGCTCCCGCTGCGGCGGCCCCGCCCAATCAGTTATCAGAATTAACTCATGATATCCTCGGCAGCTCCGCCACCCGCATGAGGAACGTGACCATCATTGCCCTGTTGCAGGTGAACATCGGCTGGAACGTGCCCTCGCCGTAGCCGGTCGTGAATAGTAATTTATCATCATTTCCAGCACCTGCTCCCGGCTCTTCAGTGCGGTCCCCGCCCCGACGCGCGTGCAGGCGACCGCCCCGCAGGCGGAGGCAAAGCGCAGCGCCTCGGGCCAGGACGCCCCGCGCAGGATTTCCGAGACGAACCCGGCGAGAAAATTGTCTCCCGCCCCGGTCGCGTCGACCGCCGTAACATCGGGGGCCGGCAGGGAGAGTTCGGTGGTTTCATTTTTAAAATAACATCCTCTCCCGCCCAGCTTCACGATCACATTTCTGACGCCGGACGCAAGGAACACGCGGGCGGCCTCCTCCGGCGTATCCTTCCCGGTAAAATGCCGCGCCTCGTCCTCATTCGGCGTGATGCAGTCTATGAGCGGCAGGGAGTCCGCGATGTCCGCGAGCGTCAGGAAATTGAAATTCGGCAGCTTCGTGTCCGCAAACACCGTCTGCCCGTGCGCTTTTGCAGATTCGAGCATGTCCCGTATGACCGCCGGATCATCGAACGGCGCGCGGAAGAGCGATCCCAGGACCAGGGCTTTCGCGCCGGCAAGGCGCCCGGCATAGTTTTCCGGATGAAAATTATACCGGTGCGCGGTGTTCGTGATCGACTGCCGGGTCCCGTCGTCCCGGACGAACATGGTCGTGACCGGCGTCGCGTGTTCCCCGGATCTTACGATGAGGGATGTGTCGACGCCGGCGCGCCTGAGCGCGCTCTCCACCATGTTTCCGGCTTCATCCTCGCCGAGCGCACAGAGGATGCCGGTCCGAAGGCCCAGCTTCGCGGCAGCCATTGAGGTGTTGACCGCCTCGCCGCCGACGCTTAAGGTGCCCGAGACCGCTCTGTAGCCGGACGCGGAGACCGGGTGCGGGTCAAAGCCTTTGATCAGGGAGTCCACGAGGGCGGCTCCGACGCAGATGACGTCATATATATTGTTCATGTGAAGGCTCCTTCATCCTATTTGTAGTGGGTCACGGCGCGAACGTCGGCAATATCAAGCTGATATCCTTTCCCATGCGTGTTACCTCCGCTGTTACAGTGTGACGGTCCCGCTCTTTGCCACGCCGGCGTACCAGCCCGCGCTCTTCTTCGGGGTGAACGTCATGTTCTCATCCCCACTCAAAGCTTTCCGGAAAATGAAGTTCCATTTTGTGCACCTCCTATTAAAAATGCAGGGATGCTTTACACATCCCTGCTGATTTTCTGGTCATACGTTTGAAGCTGTTGTTTGTTTATGATGCTACTATAACAGACCGCACCTGCCTTGTATATCGTTATTCTGCTGATTTTGTATGTTTTCTGTACAAGGACAGGCGATACTATGTTATAATGAACGTGAAATGATCCGGCAAGGAGGCCACGCCATGAAGTACATCAATCTGAGGAGACTCTCTGCTCTCACCAGGACCGACCTGGTCATCGAAAGCTGCGACGGCGTCCTTACGCCGCTTTTCCATTCCCTCGGAGACAGCCCGCTCATGTGCTCGCCGGCCCTCAGGGAATCTCTGAGAGACGGGGCTGCCGGCAGCGACGTCCCCTGCGTCATACGAGACGATTTCGGCGTCTATTTTGCTGCCGTCGCCTCCGAGTCCGGTATTCTCTATATCGGCCCCCTGTATTTTTCTCTCCTGCGCACAGGAAAGCAGCAGGAGTTCCTTAGATACTACGGGACGAACGCGGAGAGCGCCAGGACTGCTCACACCTCCACGCTGCCGGAAATGTATGATCTCATCCTCCTTGCCGCATCCGTTTTCTGCAGAAAGACTTTTACTGACTGCGAACTTCCCCTCCTCGGCAGGCATACCGAGCTGAGCGAGCGGGACAGCCGGACCGATCAGTCCGATTTTGTGATCCGGGAGGAAACACAGGACGACGACAAAGCCTACCGCCACTCCTACCACGAGGAGCAGCAGCTGATGCAGGCGATCCGAACCGGCGACGCGGATACGGCCGTCATTGTCGCAGAGTCAATGGACAGCGACAGCGGCAGGCTCTCGAAGCAGTCGATCCGCCACTGGAAAAATGTCGCCGTCATCGGCCTCTCCCTCTGCGCGAGAGCCGCCATCGAAGGCGGACTGCCGCCCTCGTACGCCTACCGGGTCAGCGGCTACTATATTCAAAAATGCGACGCCCAGACAGACGAAGCCCGCGTACGCCAGTACCGCAACGACGGCCTTCGGGAGCTCGCCGGCCAGGTCAGCAGTCATCTGAACCGGAAGAATTCCTCTGTCTACACGGAGCGCTGCAAGGATTATATAAGGAAGCATTTCCGCGAGAAGATCTATCTGGACAACATTGCGGAGGCCCTCGGGATCAGTCCCGGCTACCTCTCGAAACTCTTCCACCGCGAGACCGGCACGCGGATCCAGGATTACGTCACGGAGATCCGGATTGACCGTGCCTCCAATCTCCTGCTCTACTCCGAGCTCTCCCTGGCGGAAATTGCGGAGTATGTGAATTTCCCCAGCCAGAGCTATTTCGGGCAGGCCTTCCGAAAACACAAAGGCTGCACGCCGCGGCATTTCCGGGAGCTTAACCAGCCGAAGGAGTACTGGGAAAAATAACCCCCTCGCGCCGTCCCGGGAAATTTTACAGATCGTTCACACATGGCTGTGGCCTCTTCTGCTATACTTAGCACAAAAAGACAAGCGGGGTAAAATACGTGTCATTCGTCGAGTTTAAAAACGTAAAGAAAATCTACAGGAGCGGCGAGGTGGAGATCCCTGCCCTGAACGGCGCCGATTTCGTGATCGAGAAGGGGGAATTCTGCGTCATCGTGGGACCCTCCGGGGCCGGCAAGACCACCATCCTGAATATCCTCGGCGGTATGGACTCCCTGACTTCCGGGTCGGTCTTTCTCGACGGAAACGAGATCTCTTCTTACAGCCGCCGGCAGCTCACGGAGTACCGGAGGTACGACATCGGCTTCGTCTTCCAGTTCTACAACCTGGTCCAGAACCTGACCGCCCTGGAAAATGTAGAGCTCGCCACCCAGCTCTCGAAAGACCCGCTGGATCCGGCCGAAGTGCTCGCGGAGGTCGGCCTCTCCGGCCGTCTCTCCAATTTTCCCGCCCAGCTATCCGGCGGCGAGCAGCAGCGCGTCGCGATCGCGCGCGCCCTCGCCAAGAATCCGAAGCTCCTCCTCTGCGACGAGCCGACCGGCGCGCTCGACTACCAGACCGGCAAGGCGGTCTTAAAGCTCCTCTTCGACACCTGCCGGGGCAGCGGCACGACCGTCGTCGTGATCACCCACAACTCCGCGCTCACCGCCATGGCGGACCGCATCATCACGGTGAAGAACGGCCGGATCGAGAAGATGTACCTCAATGAACACCGGGTCGACATCTCGGAAATCGAATGGTAAAGGAAACGCCTTCATGAAAAAAGCAGGCCGAAAAAAGCATATGCTCCTCCTCATGACGCTCCGTGAGATTCGGAGCACATTCGGGCGCTTTTTTGCGGTCTTCGCGATCATCGGCATCGGCACCGGCTTCTTCTCCGGCGTCCGCATCACGACGCCGGTCATGATCCACACTGTGGACGACTATTACCGCGCAAGCGAACTCTACGATTACCGCGTCCTCTCGACACTCGGATGGGAGGCGGACGAGGTCGCCTCGATCGCGGCCGCGCCGGGCGTCCGCTCGGCGGAAGGCGCCTGGCAGTATGACGTTCTCTGCACGAAGGCGGACGGCTCGACCGGCGTCTTCAAGGTCCACTCGCTCACGGAGGACGTTAATCACCTCCAGCTCCGCGAGGGACATTTCCCCGCCGGCGAAAATGAATGTCTCATCGACGACCACAACCGCATGGGCCTTAAGGTCGGGGATACGATCTCCTTCTCCGAGGCAAATGATCCCGACACGCTGGACGCATTTGCCGGAACGAGCTGGACTGTTGCGGGGTTCGCCGAATCTTCCCTCTACATCAATTTCGAGCGCGGGACCACCTCGATCGGCAACGGGACGGTCACGGGCTTCATGTACCTGCCGAAATCTGCCTTCACGGCGGATTATTTCACCGAGATCTATGTAAAACTTGATTCCGACACGGAGATCTACTCGGACGAATACAGCGAGCAGATGGACTCTCTCCGCCCGACCTTTGAGGACCTGGTGCAGACCGCGGCGGATAACCGCTATGACCGCCTCTATGACGATGCGGCCGGGAAACTTCTGGACGCCAGAAAAGAGTTTGAAGACAAGAAGGCGGAAGGCGAGCAGGAGCTCGCCGACGCTGCTGCTGAACTTGAAGACGGCAGAAAAGAGCTGGACGACGCTGCCGCGGAGCTTGACGACGGCAGAAAGGAGCTCGATGACGCTGCCGCGGAGCTTCATGACGGTCAGAAGGAGCTCGAGGACGCCCACTCGGAGCTCTCCTCCGGCAAACAGGAGCTCGACGACAGCTATAAAGCTCTCGTTGAGGCCCGAAGCCGGCTTGAGGAAAGCCGGCAGCAGCTCTTATCCGCCCGCGCGGAACTCGATGCCGGAGGCGCGCAGCTTTCTGACGCGAAGGCGCAGCTCGACGCGGCCAAAGCTGAGCTCGACGCCGGAAAACCGGAACTTGATGCGGCACGCGCGGAGCTCGCTTCTTACGCAGAGCAGCTTACTGCGAGCCGCCGGCAGCTCGACGGGGCCGCCGCGCAGCTTGCCGCGGGGAAAGCAGCCCTTGATGAGAACCGCGCGGGACTTGAGGCCGCGAAAGCTCAGCTCGACGCCGGCAAGGCCCAGGTGGAAGCCCTCTACGGGACCGATTATTACGCGCCTGCCCTCGCGGAGTACGAGCAGCAGAAGGCGCTCTATGAAGGCGGCCTTGCCGCCTACGAGGCCGGCCTCGCACAGTACGAAACCTCCCTGGCCGAATATCAGGCGGGCGAAGCCGCCTACGCGCAGGGTCTTGCGCAGTATAATGCCGGAAAAGAAGCCTATGAGCAGGCAGCTCTCAGGTACAGCGCCGGCCTTGCGCAGTATGAGTCCGGGCTGGCCGAGTACGAGGCCAATGTGACCGCCTACAACCAGGCGGTCGCTCAGTACGAGGACGGCCTCCGGCAGTACAATGAAGGACTCGCAAAGTACATGGAAGGCCGCGGACAGTACAACCAGGGCCTCTCAGAATACGCCTCCGGGGCAGCCGCCTACACAGACGCACTGGCGGAGTTCGAGTCCGGCAAGGCTGACTATGAACAGGGAAAGAAGGACTACGAGGAAGGCCTCAAAGAGTACGAGGACGGTCTTTTGGAGTACGAGGACGGCCTTCGGGAGTACGAGGATGCAAAGCAGACCTTCGATGAAGAGATCGCCGACGCGGAGCAGAAGCTCTCAGATGCGGAGGATGAGCTCGATGACCTTGAAAAGCCCGACACCTACCTCCTCGAGAGAAATACAAACATCGCCTACGCCTGCTTCGAGAGCGACTCGCAGATCGTCGGTCAGGTCGCTCGCATCCTGCCCATTTTCTTCATTCTGGTCGCCATCCTTGTGTGCATGACCACGATGACGCGCATGGTGGACGAGCGGCGCGGCCAGATCGGCATTTTAAAAGGCCTCGGCTACGGCCGCAGGGAGATCATGATGACCTTCCTCGCCTACTCCGGAACCGCTTCCGCGCTCGGCTGCATCATCGGCTACGCCGGCGGCGTCATTCTCTTCCCCAGCGTCATCTGGTACGCCTACGAGATGATGTACAACGGGATACAGATCCATTTCCTGGCAGACTGGAAGCTGGCGGCTACCGTCTTCCTGGTCGCCCTCGCATCAACGCTCGGGACGACCTGGCTCTCCTGCCGGAACGAGCTTGAGGAGCCGGCCGCCAGCCTGATGCGCCCGAAGGCTCCGAAGGCCGGGAAGCGCGTATTTCTCGAGCATTTTCCGGCGGTATGGTCCCGCCTCAGGTTCATGCACAAGGTCTCGGTGAGGAACATTTTCCGCTACAAGAGACGCTTCTTCATGATGGTGGTCGGAATCGCCGGCTGCACGGCTCTCCTCCTGACCGGGTTCGGGATCAAGGACTCGATCGCGACCTTCGTCGACACGCAGTACGCGGACATCCAGGTCTCGGAGGTCGAGCTGATCACGGACGAGATCCCGGAAAATGAACTCCCAGCCGACCTCTCCGCCGCCGTGAAGGAACTTGACGCCTCCTGTTTCCTCTTCCGGCAGTCCTCCTGGGACCTTCACACGGAGACCCGGGTCAAGGGCGTCACCGTGATCGCCCCGGACGACTGGTCGGAGATCGACTCCTTCTTCCGGCTTAAGGACATGAGCGGGAAACCGCTTCACGAGGCCGGTCCGGGCGAGGCGCTCATTTCCGTCAGCATCTCCCAGCGCTACGGGCTTGATGCGGGCGACACGATCGTCCTTCGAAATGAAGACCTCGAAACCATCGAGGCCGTCGTCGCCGGCGTGTTCGAGAACCACGTCTACAACTACGTGTTCCTGTCCAAAGAGACGATTGAACATGCGACCGGCGAATACACACTAAACGGCGCCTACGTGAACTTCCCGGACGGCACCGACGTCTACGAGGCCCAGGCCGTTCTTGCCGGCCTTGACAGCGTCGTCTCCGCGTCGGTCTTCGAGGATTTCCGGGTCCGGATCGCCAACATGATGCAGAGCCTCAACTACGTGGTGCTGCTCATCATCCTCTCGGCGGCGGCCCTGGCCTTCGTCGTCCTCTACAACCTGACCAACATCAACATCATGGAGCGGCTCCGCGAGATTGCGACGATCAAGGTGCTCGGGTTCTACCGCCGCGAGACCTCCGACTACGTCTTCCGCGAGAATATGCTCCTCACCCTCATCGGGATGCTCGCGGGCCTCGTCCTGGGCGTGCTGCTCCACGGGTTCGTCATCGACCAGATCGTCGTGGACCTGGTCTATTTCCGCAAGGAGATCAAACCCATAAGCTTCGTCTTCTCGATCATCCTGACCTTCGCCTTCACCTTCATCGTGAACCAGGTCATGACCCTGAAGCTCGACCGGATCAACATGGCCGAGTCCCTGAAGTCGGTGGAGTGAGGGACGGTTCTTGTACAAAAAGGGGTTCCTGGGGACGGTTCTAGGCACAAAAAGGGGTTCCTGGGGACGGTTCTAGGCACAAAACAGGTTCTCTCACAAGAGAGAACCTGTTTTGTACAAGAACCGTCCCTGGGAACCGTCCCTGAGAACCGTCCCTGAGAACCTTCCCTTAGCTCACTCCACCTTCGGCAGCTCCGCCACCTTCTTAAGGAACGTAACCATCATCGCCCGGTTGCAGGTCTTCATCGGCTGGAAAGTGCCCTCCCCGTAACCGGCTGTCACACCGCTCGCGACCGCCCAGTCGACCGCTCCTCTGTACCAGATTTTTTCCGGGACATCCGAGAAGACAGCCGGCTTATCCGGTTCCGCATATTTCCCTTCAAGCATCGCATACTTCATGAGGAAGGTCACGATCATCGCACGGTTGCAGGTCACGTTCGGCCGGAAGGTGCCTTCGCCGTAGCCGGTCGTGATTCCCCTGGCGACCGCCCATCTGACTGCCCTGTAGTACCAGTCCGTACTCCTGACATCCGAGAAGTTTACCTCCGGCAATGCATCCACATCCGGCTGGCCGGCAAGCTTGTAGAGGAACGCGACCGCCTGCGCCCGGGAGATATCCTTCATCGGCTGGAAGGTGCCCTCGCCGTAGCCCGACGTCACACCGTTCTCAACAGCCCAGTAGACGGCATTATAGTACCAGCTGTTTTTGTCCATGACGTCCTTAAAGCGGATGACATTCATGAGCCGGTACGGATTCATCGCGAATACAACCGGGGGTTTGTCGTAATCCGTCACGTACCAGCGAACATTTCCGTCACTGCAGAGAACCGGCTGGCAATCCGACAGTTTATAGAGATTTGATGATACGATTGCTGAGGTCTTATTTCCGTCTTCATCAATTGCAACGGCGCGCGACCTGACAAACTGCCCGGTCGAGACATTGTACTCATCCCACATAAGAAGAAACTGCTGCTCACCGATCTTCACCAGCTGAGGCGTATGAGCAGTCTCCGCGCTGTCTGACGTGAAATCCGTAAACCAGATCGTCTTCCGGCTTTCGAGATCCTTGCTCACGATTGAAACAAATACATTCCTTCTTGCATCATAAAACGACGAAACAATATCCTCATTTCCGGCAACAAGGCAGTTGTTCCTTGAGAGCTCAAATCCCCCGACAGATGCGCCTGTATAGTTGTAGTTGGAGCCTTCCTCGTTTGAAAATAAAAACGCATACGTATACGTAACGTCCTCAATATCCCCTGAGAGTTCCGCTTTCGTGATCGTTACCGCTCTCGGCGCGTAGTCCCCGTGATCGACCCTGTATACATATCGATCATCCGTTTTTACAAACTGGTTAAAGGAATGACTGACATAACCTGCCTGAGCGATGTTCATAATGTCTGAATAGGAGTCTGCGACTGTCATATTCTGCTCATCTATGACAAAGGTCATATTCGCCTGATGATGCAAGCCGTCTTCCGTCTGGTACATCTCATGGCAGGTGTGGATATAGAGTTTTCCTCCGGCTTCATCCATTCTGAGAGATCCGGCGTCAAACGGAATGTATGTGTTCTCTCCTTTGATACTGATAGCGGCGAGCCGCTTCCAGTTCTTATCATATTTGACCACGCGAAGGACTTCCGTTTCGTCTGATTCATTCTGGTTTTGCCGGCCGAAAACAAGATAATTATTCTCTGCGCCGCTGAAAAAGCCCCCGAAAAGATCCAGTTCCTTCTTGATCTTCTTCGTTGTCTTGAGAGTTTTGCCGAAATCGGTGTATTTCTCCACCAGAACATCATTCGCATGAGCTTCCACCCTGACAAGATATTTTCCATCCTCATAGAGGCCGGAGCGAACCGTTGAACCGTACGTCTGGTAGCTGCCTTTGTCCGCATTGATCTCAGAATAATCTGTGCCCGCATACCCCGTGAGTTCGGTATCCGGCTCAGGCCTGGGAGCGATTTCCCCGACCACTGACACATGAACGCTTGCCGAAATGCCTGACGGCAGCGTCACCGTCACTGTCGTCTCACCGGGATGCCATCCGATGATCTCGCCTCTCTCCGTCACGCTCGCAATCGTGCTGTCCCCGGATGTCCAAACCAGCTTTTCAAGAATACCTGTATTTGTCTCTGCGGTAACCTGAACCGATTCGCCGACCCGGACGGTCACTTCCCCGGCAGTAAACTCGATCTTATCTGCATTTTTCCAGAGAAACCGCTCGATGTAGTAAACGTTGTTCTCTTCTTCCACAGCAAGCGCGTAATCT
>OCTX012285543.1_pt1 | contig 10502 bp, 8 predicted proteins | sample 1539691 | NCBI WGS metagenome assembly OCTX01 (sample SAMN02144231, study PRJEB22623) | gut metagenome | biome: sheep rumen | host: Ovis aries | place: New Zealand | reverse complement strand
TCACTCTTTTCTTTGGCGCAAAGAAAAGAGACAAAAGAAACATCCACCCTAACCCGTCCTTCCCCTATATGGGAAGGCTCAACCGCTCCTCTCGTCGCTCTTACATTAAGGTAAGCTCGCCCCATCAAAGGGGCGGCTTGGATATTTTGTCGGCTGGCGCACTGTCCTTTCTCCCCTCCTTATGGAGGGGCTGGGGGTGGCTTCCTTCCCGTCGCTCTTACACTAAGGTAAGCTCGCCCCATCAAAGGGACGGCTTGGATATTTTGTCGGCTGGCGCACTGTCCTTTGATCTTTGAACTTTGATCTTTGAACTTTGATCATTGAACTTTATGATTACTTTTGTGGTCATTCAGGCAAGATCCGCAATCCGTGTTCCGTTCATCATCAGCCGCACAGGCTGATGATATTTCTGCGATTTCCGTGATATCTGTGTGCCCCAACCTCAGCCGTACAGGCTGAAAATATTTCTGCCATTTCTGCCATTTCTGCGGGACCCTTAAAACAGCCGTACAGGCTGAAACCGCATTCCGTGATATCTATGACCTTACTATTATCCCTTTGGGATTCTCCGCTAACTCTGTTTACTCTGTGTGAGATAAAAATATCAATTCAAGCAACCCTTCCATCGGACTCTTGGCAATCGTTCCCATCTGGAAACCCTCTTCTGCTGCCACCTCCCTCAGGATGTCCTGATAATGGTAAGCGATGCTACCGATAGCCCCCACGGGGAGGTCAGGACGCCCGTAGCGTACGATATTCTTTCTGAAGAAGTCACGGAAGTTCTGCTTCACCAGATCACGTAAAGGCTCCACGTCCAGATGCTGACCAATATATAAAGAGGTGGATGCCAGGAAACGGTTGGCCATGGGCTCACGATACACCTTATTAATAATTATGGGATAGGTAAGACCTGTTGACTGGAGGAAATCGTCCTTCATCCACAACGGCAGTGCCCCCTTGAACAGCGCGTTCATGAACAGCTTGCCCAGCACGGCACCACTGCCCTCATCGCCAAGGACATACCCTAATGGAGGAATGTTCGCCACGATGTCGTGCCCATCGTACAGACAGGAGTTAGAGCCAGTACCTAAGATACAGGCGATACCCTCACTGTGCTGGCACACCGCCCGCGCCGCTCCCAACAGGTCACTGGCTACTTCGATAGTCTCCGTCTGAGGAAACACCTCTCGCAGCACCTTCTCCACCAACCCTGTTTTCTCAGGGATGCAACCGGCGCCGTAAAAAAATATTTTCGAGGAAGGAGGAAGGAGGAAGGAGGAATGAGGAAGGAGGAGGGAGGAAGGAGATATGCTTTGAGTTTCGGTGGCGCGAGATATGTACCCCCGTATATCTGTACTATTCTCCTTCGTCCTTCCTCCTTCGTCCTTCCTCGGGAAAAGTTGTTCTACAACTTTTCCAATCTCCTCCGCCGTCTGATGCACCGGATTGATGCCCTGCGTTTCCACCCTGTGCACGATGGTGCCATTCTCCACCCATGCCCAATCGGTCTTCGTACTCCCTGAGTCAGCTATCAGTATCATAGATCTTCTTCTGATGTTCAATTGATAAATTATTAAAAATTACAGTGCAAATATACATATAATGCGGGAAAAATACGTATTTTTGCAAGCAAAACGAAGAAAAAGATGATGAAATTCCACAAAATAGCAGGGGGACTGCTACTGATAGTCTGCCTATTCCTGTACGCCCTGCCCACCCACGCGGTGCTGAAGGAGAAAGATATCAATGCCACCCTGACCATCCTCCGACAGGAGTTGATGGATAAGCATGATGAGCTGGAGAAGCGTAACAAGATTTCCGTGATCAGGAATGAGCAGATCATGAAACAGTTCCGGGAGACCTACCAACGGAGTAACCAGAACTCACTGATGTTGTATTCCCAACGGCCGGAGTATGTGTTCGACCTGACCTATGCCTGTCATGAGGCTACGAACCAGTTCCGTGAGTTCACCCGCCGGTCGATGCCCCTGCGTAAGTTCATCGAGAAGAACGATGCCGAGATTGCCCGCTACGACAGTCTGATCGGCAGTCTGGAGAAGATGATGCGCTTCTCCCAACTGGACGAACGGGCACGTACCGACTGTAATGTCTGTCTGACCATGGCGACGAATATCCGGAACTCGATGAAGGGGAACCGGGAAGACATCGCCGACTATGAACGCCTGTTTAAGACAACAGAGCAACGTCTGAAGTACTTGAACGACTACGCGAACAAACGGTACAATGAGATCCAGAGCAGTATCTTCAAGAACGGTGGCGAGAGTTATTTCAGTATCCTGTCGTCATTTCAGCAGAACCTGCTGGCCACAGCCGAGACGGTGAGCGACAAATACCGTCCTGTGAAGAACATCCAGTCGCAGTGGAACAGCAAGATTATCCTCGACCTGTTCCTCGGCATCTTTGTCTTCGCCATCGTATCCATCCTGCTGAACCTGCTGGCCATCCGCGTACTGCTGCCGAGGCGTTTCCAGAACGAGACCTTCCTGAAGAAACGCGCCTGTATCATCTTAGCCACCACGACGATCACCTTCGCCATCATCATCGGACTGCTCCGCACCTTCTCTGATCAGAACTTCCTCATCATGGCCAGTAACCTTTTGGTGGAATACGCATGGCTGCTGGGTGTGATTTTGATTTCCCTGCTTCTCCGCGTGGAGGGCGACCAGATCAAGAGTGCATTCCGCATCTATGCTCCGCTGATCTTCATGGGCTTTGTGGTCATCACCTTCCGCATCGTACTGATACCGAACGATCTGGTGAACCTCATCTTCCCCCCTATCCTGTTGTTGTGCACCGTATGGCAGTGGAGCGTGATCCGCCGTCACGGAAAGAGGATACCGCGCAGCGACGTCTTCTACAGCTATATCTCACTGGTCATCTTCATGGTGAGCACGGTAAGCTCATGGGTAGGCTATACCCTGCTCAGCGTACAGCTGCTCATCTGGTGGATCATGCAGTTAGCGTGCATCCTCACCATCACCTGCTTCACCAGTTGGATGAAGAACTACAGTCAGCGTCATCAGATAGCCAGTAAGCCTGTCACCAAGACCTGGTTCTTCCACCTGGTGTATGAAGTGCTGCTACCAGTCATGGCCCTGCTGTCCATCCCCTTGAGCATCTATATGGCTGCCGACGTGTTCAACCTGAGCGAGCTCACGTGGCATATCTTCACCCGTCCGTTTGTGAACCTGAAGAACCTTCGTGTGAGCTTGTTCAGCATCATCCAGGTCCTGGAACTGTATTTCTTCTTCAAATACCTGAACAAGATTTGCTTAGACCTGCTGCATGTCCATTTCCGCAGGAAGAACCTCGACAATGTCGGTTCTCGCGAGGTGATGGGAAAGAACGTCACCCAGGTACTGGTATGGGGTATGTGGCTACTGATCAGTCTGACTATCCTCCATGTGGGCGGCACCTGGTTAGGCTATATCGCCGGCGGTCTCTCCACCGGTGTCGGTTTCGCCTCGAAAGATATTCTGGAGAACCTCTACTATGGCATCAACCTCATGGCAGGCCGCATCAAGGTAGGTGACTGGATAGAATGTGACGGTGTGAAGGGAAAGGTGGCGAGCATCAGTTATACAAGTACGATGCTGGAGGCCATCGACGGCTCCGTCATCGCCTTCACCAACTCGCAGCTGTTCACGAAGAACTACAAGAACCTGACGAAGAACCACGGTTACGTACTCTCACTGATTCCCTTCGGTGTGGCGTACGGATCAAAGATGAAAGACGTAATGACCCTGATCGAGGAGGCAGTGATGTCCATGCATCATCCCTATCTCGATCCCTACAAACAAGTAAAAGTAGTATTCACGGAGTTTGGTGACAGCAGCATCAACTTCAAACTGCTCTGCTGGGTGGATGCCATCAAGCAGATCTACGCTGTCTCCGATGTGATGAAATGTATCTATGACACGCTGAACACGAACGGCATCGAAATCCCGTTCCCGCAGCGCGATGTACATTTAAAGGATGCCCTTACGGGTCGCTCGGTTTAGTTCTTGTCCAGCTGCTCATACACCGAGTGGTTGCTCTTGAACTCGGGTACGATAGCCTTCATTTCCTTCACGGTGTTCATCACATCATACTGGTAGCTATGTGTGATCAAATCGTTGATGTTGTGCTTCACCTCTTCGAAATCATATTCGCGCACCTGGGCGATCTTGATCTTTTCGTTGAACGTAGGCTTGGTCACCTCCTTGTCGTTCAACACCTCCTCGTAGAGTTTCTCGCCATCACGCAAACCCGTATAGACAATCTTTACGTTCTGTGCCCCGCTCAACTTAATCATCCGCTGAGCCAGGTCGGCAATTTTCACGGGAGCCCCCATGTCAAACACAAAGATCTCACCGCCCTTGCCCATCGTTCCTGCCTCTAATACCAGCTTACAGGCCTCAGGAATGAGCATGAAATAACGGAAGATATTCGGGTGGGTGACAGTTACCGGACCGCCATTCTTGATCTGTTCCCTGAAGAGCGGGATCACCGATCCGTTTGATCCCAGCACATTGCCGAAACGGGTTGTCACGAACTGTGTCACTCCCTGAACCTTACCTTCCTTGATAGCCCGGTCTAAGCTTTGCACATAGATCTCACAGATACGCTTGGAGCATCCCATCACGTTGGTTGGGTTCACCGCCTTGTCGGTAGAGACCATCACGAATTTCTTCACACCATATTTCACGGAGAGGTCGGCAATCACCTTCGTGCCATTGATATTGTTCTGCACCGCCTCACAGGGGTTGTCCTCCATCATCGGCACATGCTTATAGGCAGCCGCATGGAACACATAGTCAGGTCTGAACATCTTAAAGATAGCCTCCATGCGGGTCTTGTTACAGATGGAGGTAACTATGGCCTCCGCCTTCACATGAGGATAATCCTTGGCCATCATCAGTCGGATGTCATGCTGCGGGGTTTCGGCCTGATCGATCAATACCATCTTATCCGGGTCGAACTTCGCTATCTGGCGCACCATCTCACTACCGATACTACCTGCTGACCCCGTGATCAGCACCCGTTTCCCTTTCAACAAGTTCTCCACCGCATTCAGATCTACCTGGATCTCGTCACGGGGCAGCAGATCCTCGATCTCCACCTCACGCAGCTGGGCAGAAGTGATATCACTCTTTCCATCCCATTGAACGGCCGGGTTCATCGTGAATATTTTCACGCCAGCCTCCATCAGGCGGTCAACCATCACGGGATTTTGTGTGAACCGCTCCTGTTTCAAGGGTGACACCAGCAGGGTTTTCACCCCATTCAGTCGCATAATGGCAGGCAGTTTGGCATCGTTTTTATAAACCCTGACACCCATCAGCACCTTTCCAGCCATATCACTGCCATCACTCACGAAACCTTTCAGTCTGAAACGTTGGGGAGCATCGTTAATAATGGAACGGGCCAATCCCATGCCACCGTTCTTCACACCATATATAAATACAGGTTTGGACAACTCGTCACGCTTTCCGAAATCATACACCCACTTCAGGATCATACGGACACCGCACATCACCACAGTGGAAAGGATGAACATCAGCACCAGTTCCTTGAACCTTAAGTTCACCAAGAAGGAATCGTCAGAGACCAATGCACGACAGATCAGCACACCAATGGCACCAATGAGATTGGCCACGACAATCCGGTGAAGATCCGCGAACGAGGTATAGCGCATCACACCCTGATAGGTTTTCATCACACGGAAACCAATCAGGAAGAAGATCAGATAAAAGCACAAGGTACCTATCAAAGGCCAGAAGATTCGGGTGGTTTGGGTAACACCATGATCGAGGGTATAACTGATTACACCTGATATAACTACGACCAAGCAGTCAAATAAGAGAACACCCCAATAGGGTACCGCTCTCTTTGTGAAATACCAGTTGGCTAATCTATCAATCAATCTCATAAAGTCTAATCTTAGAACTAAATTTTTCTCATTCGAGCGCACAAAAGTACAAAAAAATCCAATGCCATCCAAATTATTATCTCAAAAACGTTTGATTACGTCTCATTTTTCCTTTAGTTCCATCATGGTGTAACCGCTGTTTCAAAAAAAATACCGACCTTTGCAGCCGGATAACCTAGTTATGTAGTAAGTAATAAAAGGATTTACAGTATGAAGAAAAATTATTTAAACCAATTCATTATGGAATTCGCTATGAGCATTCACGATGAGATTTTAAAAAAAGAAGGCCGCTTGACTATCATTGCATTAGCTGGCCATGTACACAAAAGAGTGTTTCAATCTGTTTCGTACCTGAAAATGCAGTTCCGCACCTGGTTCTATTCCATCTTATGCATTGCCATGGTGACCTCACGCGAAGAATTTCTGAGGCATTGGATAGTACTCGGAGAGTACATCTACTATGTGGCAGAAGAGTACAGTGACGAACTGATAGAAGAGCACTGCAGAAAGAAAGGCTGTGTAGTTTCACCAAAACGTGAGGATGATGAACAAGGAAGCCGCTAAGTTGATCATCCTGGAGATGAGCCATGCCGGCATCACGGCCGACATGGAGAAGATGCTGAACCGGTTGGAGAACCGTCGCATCACTCCCGAGAAAGAGCTGCCGAAGATGGAGTTCCTCTTCACCCTGTTCCAGAAGCCCTGCTTCCCCCGTGGGGAGCTGGTGGCGATTTCGGGAAAGGCCAAGAGTGGCAAGACCTTCATCAGCAGTATCCTGATGGCGCTCTGTTTCCGCAGTGAGGTGCTCTCAGTGAAACGCAACAGTCCGGGAATGCTCCGTGTACTTTGGTACGATACCGAGCAAAGCGAGGAATCCACCCAGGATATCCTCCGCCACCGAATCATTCCCATGACCGGTATGGACGAGCAGTCCTTCCCCATGGAGTTGTTCGACATCTTCAATGTCAGGGCCGACATGTACAACGACCGCCTTCCCATGTTGGAGGCGGCCGTCAACCACTATCATCCCGACCTGGTGATTCTCGATGGTATCCGCGACCTGATTACAGACATCAACGACGGCGTGGTGGCACAGGACTGTATCGAACGACTCATGCACCTGGCATCCGCCAACCGTTGTTGCATCGTCTGCATCCTCCATCAGAACAAGTCAGCCGAAGACAAGAACCTGAGGGGCTGGATAGGAACAGAGTTGAAGAACAAAGGCTTCGAGGTTTACGAGTGCTATAAGTCATCAGAGCGTATCTTCTCGTGGACACAGACCGATACCCGTAAATACGATATCCTGGACAAACTGCAGTTTGCCGTAAACGAAGAGGGTATCCCCTATCTCTGTACACAGGAGCAGCTGACCGAGGCGCTCTACAAAGCCCAGCGAAACCTCTACGAAGAGCAGAAGCCCATGGACCAGAAAAATGGCAGGATGCCCAGATTGAATCCACGGTATGTATTAGGCAGTGAGAACGGAATTCCTGTTCTCGATCTCAAGAAACTGTTCTGCGACTGCATGGAAGTGAATCGTTCCTACACGGAATATGAACTCAACAAGAGAGCCTGCGAAACGGCCAATATTATGAGTAACTCGTTTTATAACAATATATTACATAATGCCATTAAACAAAATATTATTATTGAAAACGTCGGAAAGGATGGTAAAAAGGCCTTTTCACGCCCAATCATACAATCAATACTGGAGTTTTCGTAGGTCTTTCCATCCCCTTCCGAGGTGAAGGCTTCAAGCCCCCATACGTAACTCCCCCCTTGGGGGGGGGAGTAGTATGAGGGGGCTGTATGAAGCGACTTCACCGAGGAAAATACCCCACCCAGGAAATAATGTATTTAAGTTTCGGCTGTAATTTCTTTCGTTTTTTAGTGCCCTTGCGGGCAGAATTTTCAATTCTCGCCAAAGGCGATCTCCATAGACATCCTAAAATTTAAAACCAAAATAACATGAAACTGTATTTCAAATCATTATCAGATCAACTGATCAACCAGCCGCAAGACGGCAAAACCTTAGTAGAACGTTACGCCAGCAACCAGTCTGACTTCTGTCAGGCAGTCGTTACCGCCGGCTATCTCTCGCAACAGCAGATGGAACACGCTGCCCTCCAGTATCATTTAGGGAAGTCAACCACCGGAGGTGTAATCTTCTGGGAGATTGACGAGGAACAGCGTATCCGCGACGGTAAGGTGATGACCTACCTCTCCAACTGTCACCGGAACAAGGAGAAGCCACCCACCTGGGTAAGTTTCCTGCTGAAGAAACAAAATGCCATCCCCCATGTCTTTGATGCGAAACAGTGTCTGTTCGGACAACACCTGCTACCGAAAGAAGACTCATCCATCATCGCTGTCGTAGAAGCAGAGAAGACCGCCGTGATCTGCTCTGAGCTGTTCCCCGAATACTGTTGGATGGCCACCGGTGGACAGTCGATGCTCAATGTCGCCAAGATTTATCCCCTGAGAGAGCACCGGGTGGTACTGTTCCCCGATACCGACGAGACCGGCCAGACCTACACACAATGGAAGGATGTGACACTGGCAGCACAGGATATGTTCCACTACCCCATCCGGGTAAGCAGAGTCCTCGAAGAGCACGCTACTGCCGATCAGAAACGGCGTAAGATCGACATCGTTGACTTCCTCTTTGATGGTTATGCCTCCTAACTACTATCTTTTCACTTCAAAAGTACTATAAAAACCTGATAAAAACACTATCTTTATGAGCACAATCAAAAGCTATGGCAAATCCGAACTGGCCATGATGTATTTCCCCCAGTCTGAGACCAAGAAAGGGGCCTTGAATAACCTCAACAATTGGATCCGAGGCAACAGCGACCTCAATGAATCCCTCCAGCAGTGTGGTATGCCACAGAAATCGAAGTTCTTCACCCCGAAGGAAGTCTCCCTCATCTTCCATTTCCTGGGAGAACCGTAATAAAGGTCACACAGAACCAACGGTCACTCAAAACATAGCGGGGGTTATGTCACACAGAAACCACAGATATCACAGATATTTTTCAGCCTATACGGCTGATGGTTCCTATAATCCAAGTATTTTTTGATATTTTAAGAGTCCCGCAGAAATGGCAGAAATGGCAGAAATAGATCATTGGCCAGCCAATGATATCCGCAAGACTAGTGGAATCCGCATGAGTATATAAAGATTCTATCGCCGTTCAGGCTGATAAAATTTCTGCCATTTCTGCCATTTCTGCGGGACTCATAAAATCTACAGACATTAAGGACCATCAGCCGTATAGGCTGATAAACATCTGTGATTTCCGTGGTTTCTGTGTGAAATAATCCCCAGCCGTACAGGCTGAAAACTTCTGCGGGACAGAAAAAGGATAAAAATCTGTGGGGAATAAACATTTTATGGATGGAAGAGTCAGGATGTGTCACGATGTTCCCAATGCCCCCTAAAGAAATTCGTACCTTTGCATTGTCAGAGAAACACTCTGATGAACAACAGCTTTCGGCCAAGCGCGCAGCCAAAGTTCAATGTTCAAGGTCCAATGTACAAAGAATAGCATGATTCGTTACGTACTAAAGAAAAATGCGAACAAAAAAAGCAGTGTGTTCCAGAAGTGGTTCGCCTACCCCGTGATCGAGGAGACCCTCTGTCTCGACGACCTGGCCACCCACATGTCGCAACACAACACCCCTTTCTCCAAGGGTGTGATCAAGGGCTTGCTCACCGATATGGTGATCTGTATCAAAGAGCTGCTCTTAGAAGGTAAGAACGTGAAGATCGACGACCTCGCCATCTTCTCCGTAGGTATCAAGAACACGAAGGGAGGAGCCGACAACGAAGACGACTTCAGCGTGGTAAAGAACATCTCGAATGTGAAGCTGCGTTCACGAGCCACCGGAGAACTGGGGCTGAAGGCACTCAACCTCAAGGCAACCCTGAAGCGAGCCCTTTCGCTCAACGGCACGCAGTCGGCTGACACCCCCGACAACGACACGGATCCCTCACCTAATGATCCGGATACTGGGGACCAGGGCGAATAGCCACTGACTCCTAAGAGGATCATCTGACTGCTGTCCGGGGCAAAGCCATGGGGACAAGACGGACAAGGCAACGTGAATAATTGACAATTGATAATGGATAATTGACAATTAAAGTCCAAAGGTCAATGTTCAATGTTCAAAGTTCAAAGTCCAAAGAAAAAAATACCCCCATGTAGGCAGCCTGCGGCACCAGTTGATCCTCTCACAGAGTTCTTTGTTTTATTGTCACACAGAAATCTCGGAAATCACAGAATTGAAAAACATCGCCATGGAGAAGTTCAATAATCAATTGACGACTCTTTCCATTGATGTAAGGATATTATCTGTGTTGAAGTTCACAAGGATTCCCACATGTAGGTTCATCAATCTGAGATAAGTAAGAAGTTGTTTCCTAAAGACCTTCTTCATCTCCTCAACAGACTTTAGTTCAACGATTACCTGACCCTCGACCAATAGATCTAATCGTAAAGGCGAATGAAGTTCAACTCCTTTATAGACAATAGGGATTGTTCTTTGTCTTTCTATGTGGAGT
>OCTX012034271.1_pt1 | contig 10502 bp, 9 predicted proteins | sample 1539691 | NCBI WGS metagenome assembly OCTX01 (sample SAMN02144231, study PRJEB22623) | gut metagenome | biome: sheep rumen | host: Ovis aries | place: New Zealand | reverse complement strand
CTGGTGATCATGCTCCTGGTTTCCGTGTTTTACGGATTGATCGTAGGCAATCAGTGGGTCCGGGTTTTCATGCACGGTATGCAGGCAGGCGTCATTGCGATGCTTGCGGATCTCGTTCTTGGCATTATCTCGGCCACGACCAAAGAACGGAAATGGTATCCGTGCCTTCTGATGGCCGGTTCCTTTCTTTTTGCGATGTTGGTCAAAGGATCGTCGCTTCCGCTGGTTTCCGCCTGTATTCTTATCGGGTGCATCATGTTTCTCAGAAAGAAAGGGGGAGAGAAGAAATGAACGCCCTCCTGGATCTGTTTCTTGGTTTTTTACGTATCGGCGTTATGGCTTTTGGCGGTGCATATGCTTCTATCCCGCTGGTTCAACGGGAAGTCGTTGATGTCAACGGCTGGCTGACTTATGAGGAATTCGGTAACCTTCTGGCGCTGGATGAACTTACTCCGGGACCGATTTTGATCAACAGCGCAACTTTTGTCGGGGCTTCTGTTGCAGGCGTTCCCGGTGCGGTCGTCGCTTCGCTCGGCAGTATCCTGCCTGCATGTCTGATCACCATGATCCTTCTCTGGTTTTTCAGAAAATACAGGAAACTGGAGATCATCACGGAAGTCATTTTCGCCATCAAATGCATGACGGTCGGACTGATCTCCGTCACGATCCTGCGGGCAATATCGAACGCGATCCTGCTGTCGGGAGGCGCACTCGGATTCGATCCGGTCATGGTCCTCCTTACCGCAGCCGCTTTTCTGGTAATACGGAAATGGCAGACGAATCCTTTGATCGTCATGCTCTGCAGCGGACTGATCTATTCGTTGTACTCACTGATCGTTTCGTGAACGCTCCCGGTTCTGTTGCGCCGGGCGCGCGAATCGTATAGTATTGATTTGAGGATACTGGCAACAATACGCATTTTCCCTTTATTCCAGGAGACAACAGGTGTCTTATTATTTTGACAGAGATTTGGACAGAAACGGTATTTTGGTCGAGAAAAATCTGGATTTTCTCAGTCCTGAGCTGCTCGCGGCCTGCACCCGGAAGGTCTATGCCAAAGGAGAACTCGTTGTCGAAGCGGGTGCGGTTCTGAAGGATGTCGGCTTTATCGAGAGCGGTTCCTGCCGGAATCTGATCTATTCCCCCGACGGTTCCGAAAATAGTTCCTTTATCCTGGATTCGTCCTACGGAGCCATCGGATTGCTGGAGGTCTTCTGCCTTCAGAAAAAGATCATCAGCACGATCGTTGCCAGTGAACCGACGGTGATCCTTCATCTTCCCCTCGAATATGTCTATTCCCATTTCATGAACGACAACGCGCTTCTTCGAAAATGCTGTTTTCATTTCTCGAGAGCGTTGCTCCAAATGGATGATTCCTCTGTCCTGCAGTATTATTCCGGAAAGGATAAACTGATCTATCACCTTACCAGTTCCTGCCGTTCTGTCCTTAAAGAAGGGAAGGTCTACACGGTCCCGAACAGCTATGAACAGATTGGCAGCCTGCTCAACCTGAGTTCCAAAACGGTATATCGCTCGATGCAGGAACTGATGAAAGACGGACTCGTATCCAAGCAGGGCAAAAAAATCACGATCAGTTACCCGCAGTACATTGAGATGCTGACGATGATTTCCTGAGATAGAAATGAATGATGCCGCGTGCAATGATCTGCACGCGGCATTTGTTCTTTCTAGGCTGGTATTAGTCGAAGATTCCGTGAAGCCTGTTTTCAAGCAGCCTGGCCATCTCGTCCGGGGGAATGAGAGAGCGGACCTCATAGTCCTTTCTGGGTCCCTGCTCGTTCCAGCGTACGTGATTGTTTGTGTCGTCATAGACGATCGTGCCGTGCGTTCTGCAATCGAAAATCGGACTGTCGGGCTTAAGCGCGAAGAGAAGTGAGATCAAGTCCCAGCTCATCCGTCCTTTTCCCGGACCGTTGTAAATCTCATACGCCGTCCGAAGGGGATGTCCGAGGGGGAACGTGTCGGAAAATGATGTTCCGGTAATCACGTCGAAACCGTCCGGACAGACATAAACGGGGCATGGACAGCGATCGAAAAAGACTTTTGCGCCGAAGCGGTCCATATTGTAGTTGAAGTTGTAGTTGTCTGTTTCGGGATAATCTGCGCAGCCCATGCTGACCACACAGCGGACTTTTCGGGCAAAAAGATCATATCCGTTCAGTTCGCTGATCTCGTCCGCAGGAGTGAGCCAGAGTTGTTCGATCGCGGTGAAGAATCCTACGGCAAGAACGGTCACGGATCCGTCCGGCGCAGAGGCGAGAGCTTTTCTGTAGACTTCAGCGGCGGGCGGATAGTCCTCATCCCTTTTTCCGATGAGCCTGGCAAAGACGCGGTTGTAATAGATCTCGTCCGGAAGGGTCTTTCTGTGGTCGTGATACCGCTGATAACGTTCCGACGCTCCGGGAGGAAAGTCTTTTTCGTAGACTGTTCCGATGGGAGGATGGATCCCGTACCAGTTGGAGATCATTTCGCAGACTGCGGCGGGGCAGGGATCCGGTACATCTGCTGCGATCCCAATACACATGGCGCGACCCGCAGCGACATACTCAAATAACATCCCGAGCGCTCCGGCATCATCGCAGTCGGTATCCATATCGGTGTCGAACAGAATCAATGGTTTCTGGAACTGTTCCATGAGGCACCTCCTTTTTCTCCATAATACAGGGACAAAATGTTCCGTGTACAGAGTGATTTCTGTGCTGAACGCATTTAATATCCGGTTATTCTTGCTGTATAATATCACTAATACGCGGCATCATCCGCGCAAATATGCTCTCACTGTCTTGGAGGAAAGAATTATGCAGAATATCCCGGTAGTGAAACTCGGTATCATTGCGGTTTCCAGAGACTGCTTCCCGATCGGGCTCTCCATTGCCCGCCGTGAAGCAATCAAGAAAGCCTATAAAGGCGACCTGTATGAGTGTCCGGTTACGGTAGAAAATGAGAAAGACATGCTGGCTGCAGTCGCAGATGTGAAAGCGGCGGAATGCAATGCGCTGGTCGTGTTCCTGGGGAACTTCGGTCCGGAAACACCTGAAACGCTGATCGCGAAGAACTTTGACGGTCCCTGCATGTTTGTGGCGGCCGCTGAAGGAGACGGTGACCTGATCAACGGCCGTGGCGACGCGTACTGCGGCATGCTCAACTGTTCCTACAACCTTGGGATGCGTCATCTGAAGGGTTATATTCCGGAGTATCCGGTCGGCACGGCGGACGACATCGCCCGCATGATCGGGGATTTCGTTCCGGTAGCTCGCGCAGTCATCGGCGTCAGCAATCTCAAGATCATTACATTTGGACCTCGCCCGCAGGATTTCTTCGCGTGCAACGCACCGATCAAAGGCCTGTATGAGCTTGGCGTTGAGATCGAAGAAAACTCCGAACTGGATCTGCTCGTCAGTTATAAAGAGCATGCCGGCGATGAGAGGATCCCCGCAGTCTGTGAAGACATGGCAAAAGAGATGGGCGAAGGAAGGTATTATCCTGAACTCTTGGCTCGTATGGCGCAGTTTGAACTGACGCTGCTGGACTGGATGGAAGCGCACAAAGGCGCACGCAAATACGTCGCTTTTGCAGATAAATGCTGGCCCGCGTTCCCGGAGCAGTTCGGATTTGAGCCCTGCTTTGTCAATTCCCGCCTCGCGGCTCGCGGAATCCCTGTAAGCTGCGAAGTCGATATCTACGGTGCGCTGAGCGAGTACATCGGCTCCTGTGTTTCCGAAGACGCAGTCACGATCCTCGATATCAACAACTCTGTCCCCGCGGGCATGTGGGAAGAGCAGATCAAAGGTCATTACGATTATAAACTTTCGGATACGTTCATGGGATTCCACTGCGGCAACACACCCAGTTGCAAGATGTGTGCGGACAGAGCGATCAAATATCAGCTCATTCAGCACCGCCTGCTGGAGCCTGCGGATTCCGAGCCGGATTTCACCCGCGGAACGCTGGAAGGAGATATCGCTCCCGGTGAGATCACGTTCTTCCGTCTTCAGTGCGACAGTGAAGGAACGCTGCGTTCCTATATCGCGGAAGGCGAAGTCCTGCCTGTGGCTACGACTTCTTTTGGCGGAATCGGCGTTTTCGCAATCAAAGAGATGGGACGTTTCTACCGTCATGTGCTGATCGGCCAGCGTTTCCCGCACCACGGCGCTGTGGCATTCGGACACCATGGTAAAGCGCTCTTCGAAGTGTTCAAGTTCCTTGGTGTTGAGCATATCGGTTATAACCAGCCAAAGAGTCTCCCGTATCCCACGGAGAACCCTTGGGCATAACAGCCGTTAATGCGACGGAATCAATATTACTGTCGGAAGGACTGCCCCGTATTGCGCGGAGCAGTCCTTTTTTCGGCGATATTGCTGCCGTCGACTGTTGGAAATTGAATGCTTCTGAATTAAAATGAGACCATAGGGTAGAGATCTCGTATGGTTTTCCCGGTGAAATGGGATAAGGGCTATTTTGAAACGAAAGGGGGCCTTTGATGGCTGGTCTGCTGGACAATTTCACCTTTCTTTCCGTGCTTTCACGGCTTTTGCTTGCAGCAGTCGCCGGTGGGATCGTGGGTTACGGAAGATCAAAGAAGAGCCAGGCGGCCGGGTTGCGCACGTATATCATCTGCTGCGTCGGGGCAACGCTTGCTACGTTGCTTGCGTTCTATCAGTATGAGATGCTCACCGGTCCGTGGAATCTGGGAGATTCATTCAAGTTTGACGCGTCGAGATATTCCGCAGCTGTCATCAGCGGTATTGGCTTTCTTGCCGCAGGCAGCATCGTCCGCGCTACGCACCAGCAGATCGCCGGGCTTACCACGGCGATCGGATTGTTCGTCGTTGTGTGCATGGGTATAGCCATTGGCGTCGGGTTCTATTCCGTTGTAATCTGTACGATCCTGATCCTGCTTTTCGTACTGGAAGGCATGTATTATTTCGAAAGCGCATTCAAAAGAAGAACGAGGAACCTCACGCTTCTTGTCCGTTTTGAGTCCGTTTTGGATCTGGATCGGATCACCGGAATTATCCGGGAAAAGGGGGCTGAAATCCGTGAGTATGAGATCGAGCCTGAGAAAAAAGGAGAGGACCGCTCCGCCGTCATCGGTGTCAAACTGCCGAAGGCAAATCCGTCACACTCGACATTGCTCTCATCCGTTGCTGAACTGGACTGTGTGACTTCTGTTCAGGAATTGATATCTTAGGAGGAGGGAAGAAACGATGCTGGATTTTCTGGATCCTTTCAGGGGTATCGACACCATTTCCGTCGTGATCAAACTTTTCAGCGCTGCCGTTTTGGGAAGTATGATCGGACTGGAGCGCTCTTATAAGAATAAACCTGCTGGTGTCAGGACGCATATCCTGGTGTCGGTCGGAGCAGCCGCAGCGTCTCTGACGGGCATCTTCCTTCATCTGAAAGGAGGATATCCCCTCGATATTACCAGGATCAGTGCCGCGGTCGTTTCCGGCCTTTCTTTTCTGGGCGTCGGAACGATCGTCGTTACGCACGATTATTCTGTCAAGGGGCTGACCACCGCGGCGGGACTCTGGGTTTCGGGCATCATCGGGCTCTGCGCCGGAGCCGGCTTTTTTGAAGGGGCATTCATTGCTGCCGTTTTGGTCCTTCTTACGGAAGGCGGTCTGGCTCTGATCAAAGAGAGTATCCGCAAGAGTCCGGTCTTTACTGTGGAAGTCCTGGCATCAAGCAAGGAAGCGCTGGACAGAGTCATGCGCTGTTTCAAGAATTATAAGATCACGATCACCAATATCCGAATCATTGCCGCCGACACGGAGGAAGGGAATAATTACCTCGCATTCTTTACGCTTCGTTCTCTCCGGGCACTTGACCGCGAGAAGGTTTACGAAGAAGCGGCCGCAATTGAAGGTGTCAAGGAGTTCACTGAGGTGGATGATCTTGATGAGAGTTGAGGAATATTGGTAATACTATGAAAACGCGGCTGCCGGAATAACGGCAGCCGCGTACTTGTTCACAGGAATATCAACGATCACCAAGAATGAGCCAGAGAAGGATCCTGACCAGCGCAGAGAACAGAACGATCGCAGTGATCCCACCAAACAGGATCACGGCAATGATCGTTACGGCGAAGACCGGGTGTCCGGCAGCGTCAGGATCCGGGAGCACGTTCATATCCAGATACAGTGCACCGAAAATCGCTGCTGCGTCGATCAGAAGCCAGACAGGGATCGCCCTGAGGCTTCTCATAACTTTTCCTTTTCTGCTCATTTTTTCCTCATGAACACAGTGGCATCATTTTTTTCTCCAAAGAAGATCTGCAGCAAGACGGTACATTCCGCTTATGCTGGGAGGCAGTTCATCCTTAGCCATCCCGATGCCGTCTTCGTGGAATACCAGCGGTCTGGAACCGTCATCAGTAAACGGAATCCATTCCGGCATCGGCGTTCCGTCTGCGTCATCTCCGTTTGGGTTGCCGGTTTTGGCGAAATTCGTCCAGTAATTGCACATTTTTCTTGCAAGGTCGTAGTGCTTGCCTGTGAAAGGTCTCCAGCACGTTGCCAGGTTCTCGAATACGAAGTTCAGTTCGGAGGAGTGATAGTCTCCGGGATGGTCCTCTCCGGGGATCGTCGGAGTGAATTCGTACAGCCACCCCGGCAGGCCGGCGTCGACCGCGCGCATGAGCAGCAGCCGCACGCCGAAAGGAGAACCGTTGACCTTGGACAGGGTCAGGATGCGATCCAGGTCACCGCTCTGAAAATCGCAGAGTTCAAGGAATTCATCCGCATATTTACCGTAAAGCAGCTGAGCCCGTTCCCTGAACTGGTCAAGGCTGTCTGCGGTGATGACATCGAAGAATTCCCCTGTGGTATATCCCGTCATGATGGGGATCTGAAGTCTGTCGTTGTGTGCCATCATGTTGTTCGGCTGATCAGTGAGAAAATCACCGTCTACGACGAACTGGAATTGACCGGCCCGTTTGCCGAGAAACTCGAAGCATTTATCCCGGACGAAAGCCGCAGGAAGCGCTCTGGCCTCTTCCAGAGTGTTGACGCCCAGATATTCCCTGAAGAAGCGGTCGCCCTGTTTTTCCGCTTCTTCGAGAGTCAGGTAGTCGGAACCGTGGCCGCCGAGAGCGAAATTGATACCGGTGCTGCTCTGGGTGATCGCGCGTCTGATGCAGCTGTTGCGGTTCAGCGGGGAGATGATCTGGCAGAGTGTGCTCCTTCCGCCTGCGGACTGGCCGAAGATGGTGACATTTCCGGGGTCTCCGCCAAAATTGGCGATGTTTCTCTCGACCCAGTCGATACCGGCTTTCTGGTCGAACAGAGCGAAATTCGTGCAGTGCTTACCGCCGTTTTCCGCCGTGATTTCAGGATGAGCGAAGAGACCGAAGACATTGGTGCGGTAGTTGACCGACACCAGAACGACGCCGCGGCGCGCGAGGTTTTCTCCGTCGAATTCCATCTCCGCGGGATTGCCGCCGATCAGCCCGCCTCCGAAGATCCAGATCATGACAGGCAGTTTCTCGTCGGGTGACTTTGCGGGAGTCCAGATGTTCAGCTGAAGACAGTCTTCGTCCATGGGATAGTCCATGTCCCAGTGCCATTCCTTCTCATAAAACGGTCCGTAAGCGATGGAATAGTCGGTCATGTTTGCGGGGCCGAATTCCAGACAGTCACGAATGCCTTCCCAGGGCTCGACAGGCTGAGGAACTCTCCAGCGGTTTTTGCCGACTGCGGGGGCTGCAAAAGGGATGCCTCTGAAGACAGCGATGTTCATGTCGCGGCCGTAAGTCCCACGGACAAGGCCGCCTTCTGTTTTTGCGATCTTGATCATAATGCATATCCTTTCCGTTAGTGTGACTACATTATAGTCCTTCTTTTGCCTTTCCGCTTGGGAATTGACGAAAAACAGGCACATAAGTCCGGAAAAGTATTGTATAATCAAACAAATAGACAGAAATTTGTTCATTGGAACAGGGGAGAATCGTTTTCAGGAGGAAAACATGTCTGTCAAATTGTACAACTTTGTAAACGAGGACCGGCAGATCATTCAGAAACTAGGCAACTTCAGTGTGCTGGAACACATGAAAGATCCGAGTGTCGCGCCATCCAATGCGCAGAACAAGTACTATATGTCCGAAATGGGTGTCCGACGCCGTCAGCTGATCATCGATCTGGACGGCATCCGTACAGCGGTGACCCAGGCAGGAGCGATGCAGTGGATCATCGGCGACATCAAGTCCACCACAGGCCTCAAGGGCGTCGGCGACCTGATGGGAAAACTGGTTGCCGGAGCGGTAACGAAGGAATCCGCGATCAAACCGGAGTATACCGGGGCAGGCAGAATGTTTCTTGAGCCGACATATAAGTACATCCTCCTGGAAGATATGGCGAACTGGGGAGAAAGCGGTATGTCCGTGGAAGACGGCATGTTCCTTGCCTGCGACGGAAACGTCAGAAGCAAGGTCGTTACCAGATCCACGCTCTCATCTGCAGTAGCGGGAAATGAAGGCCTGTTTAATCTTTCTCTCAGCGGTTCGGGCGTCGTTGCTCTGGAGAGCAATGTTCCGGCATCGGAGATCATCACCGTGGAACTGGAGAACGACGTTTTGAAACTGGACGGCAGTTTTGCCATTGCCTGGTCGACTTCTCTTCAGTTTACCGTGGAGCGCTCATCTGCTACTTTGCTTGGTTCTGCGGTCAACAAGGAGGGACTGGTGAACGTGTTCCGCGGGACCGGAAAAGTTCTGATCTCGCCCACGACGACATACACGCGCTCCCTCAGCGCGACGACCCATAACTGAGGACAAGAACAGTCGTGCCGTTCCTTCGGGATCGGTATTGGAAATACAGCGATTATTTGGGGTGACTTATGAAAAAAAGAGCATGGTCATTATTCCTGGAATGCTGCTGATCCTGTCCATGATTTTGGAGCCGGCAGCGATCGTGTTTGCGGAAGAAACGGAAACGGGCTTGGAATTTCCGGAATCGGAGATGCCATCAGCTGAATTATCTGTTCCTCAGAACGGGGAAACGATATCGGCGGTTCCGGAATCGGAGATGCCTGCGGAAGAGACATCTGTTTCTGAGACAGACGGAGTGATCTCTGATGAGTCTGAACTAACAGCTTCTTATCGGCTGGAAGGACAGGTCATCCGGTATGAACCTGATGAGAACGGGATCCTTCGGGTCCCGGAGGAGGAGACGGTATCTCCCGAAGCCTGCAAACTCGACGCAAATCTTATTCCGAACTATCCGCAGGGAGATGTTTTCGTTCCTTATGGTTCAGACATTACTCTGACATTTAGCGATCGGGAAGGCAATCTTGGCGAACTTCACTATGCCTGGTACGAGATGGTCGAAAATAACAATGATCCATTCCGTGCCTACTACAATCCTATTGGCAGTAATACCAATTTCCTCACGATTTCAAATGTCGTGAAGCGAAACCATATTGCTTGCGAGGTACAGGATGCGGCAGGAAACGCGTCCAGATGGTACTGGTATATCAATGTGGAAAACGGCCTCACGGTGACGCCGCTGCTGGCAAATCTTGCGGTAAAGAACAACAGTGAATTCACGATGACGGTCACTGCGACGGCAAACGACATGACTGGACTGACGTATTCCTGGTATCGCATGCCGGATCCTACGGAAGCGAACGGGATGCCTTCCTCCAGAAACTGCCATGAACCCAGCTGCACCTGCGCTACGGATGACAGGGACCGGTCTTATATGTGTCTGGTCCGCGACCGTTATGATACCCGGGTCTCGGCAATGTTCAATGTCCGGATCGACGGAACACTGCAGCTCATGGTGGACGGCTCGGTTGAGGATACTGTTGTGAGGCATGTTCCTTATGGGCAGAAATTCACGATGGAAGTCACAGCTACTCCGGAGAATCTGAAGAATGTGACATACACATGGACGAAGGTCGGCGATTCCGGCTGGAAACCTTCTGCGAATCAGCCGGTACAGATTTCCGATCCCGTCAAACAGAAACAGGTCTATAAATGCACAGCCAAGGATTCCAAGGGAAATCAGGCAACTGTGACATTTGAACTTTGCGTGGCGAACGAATTGTCTCTGACAGCGGACGGAACTGATGCCTCAGGCAATACGTTCCGCTATGTCCAGCCTGACACGCCTTTCACTTTGGAAGCGGTCGTCCACGCAGATGATATGAGCGGAATGACCTATGAATGGTACTGCAAACGGTATGATACGGACAATGCGGAGCCCGTGAAGCTGTCCGCAGTCAATTCTGCGAGCAGGACTTTTGACGGAGTCTCGTACCGCACGGATTACATTCTGGTGGCAAAGGACCGTTACGGTCAGGAGGCGAGTCTTGTCTTCCAGGTCTATATTGACAACGACTTCTGCGCTTTTGCGATGCAATACCAGTATAATGCGATTGGGCTTTCTTTCTCGGCGGAATCGCCGATGGAACTGTATGTAACCCTGACAGGAAAGGATACGACCGGAATCACGACCGTGTGGTCACAGGACGGGGAA
>OCTX011663278.1_pt1 | contig 10504 bp, 5 predicted proteins | sample 1539691 | NCBI WGS metagenome assembly OCTX01 (sample SAMN02144231, study PRJEB22623) | gut metagenome | biome: sheep rumen | host: Ovis aries | place: New Zealand | reverse complement strand
GAGGAACCGTATTTCATAACCTGGCAGAGGCGTGGAAGGAATACCCTTATCCTTGTTTACCCGATAAAGACGAATGGGGAATACCCTATATTCCGGGAAGACGGCTGAAGGGCTGTCTGCGAGAGACTGCTGAGACAGAGCTGCGTGCTTTGATTGAGGGAGATTGTATGGACAGAATCTTCGGACAAAGCCGCGCTGACGGGACAAAAGGCATTGTCATAGAAGATGCTTTTCCTCGCGGATATGGAGAAATGGTCAAAGCTCTGAAGAAAATTCGGAAAAGTTCGGACAAAGAATTGAAAGAAATCCTGACACAGCAAAGAGTTCTGGAGGAGTTTTCGACCGTGAAAGCACAGACAGCGTTGGATGAAGACGGTGTGGCGGACGATCAGACTCTTCGCTATACCCGCACGGTAAATCAATATATCTCCGATGTGGAAAAAATGGTGTTTGAGACAAGTGTGTCATATGATCTTAATGAAGCTGAAGAGAAAATGCTTGACTATATTGTATCTGCAACAAAACACATAGGTCTATATCGAAATCGTGGATTGGGCAATGTTAAATGCCGTTTGGATGTCGGATACGATGAGACGGATAAAACAATCAGTGAAGATATTCAGGACCCCGAAACTGTAGAAGCATCTGGTGAAGAAGAGTGGATTATCAAGTACAGCCTTCGAAATGTGCAGCCGCTCATGTTGAGCAATATGGAAGATGATACATCAGAGACACGGATCAGAGGACAGAGTGTTTTGGGTCTTCTGGCCGCGAAATACCTGCAATGTGTTACTAGTTCTGCGGATTCGGAGGAGTTTAAGGATTTGTTCCTCAATGGCAATACGTGCTACTCGGATTTGGTTATCGCAAGGAACGGGAAGCCATATTATCCGGCACCTCTTTTTCTGAGGAAATTGAAAAAATCGTGTAAGTATGTTAATGCAGCATTCGAATATGAGGCGAGTGATTTTTCGGGACAGGAAAAAAAAGACTATAGTTCTGAGGGAGGAAACCAGCCAAAGAAACTGAATGGCAAATATGTGTATATAAGTCCGGATGGAAAAATCGACGTAGCAGAGGTTGAGAAGAAGATCGTTTATCATCATAGTCATAAAGGATCAAACCGCTATAAAGAAGCGATTCTTTATACAAATGAGGTCATAGCCGAAGGACAGACATTTATGGGATCAATCAGGCTGTCCGGTAAATATGCGAAAAAGATGATGAATCTTTTGATAAACTCAGATCTCCGCATCGGAAAATCGAAGACAGCTCAGTACGGTAAATGCGAACTCGCTGCACTGAAAGCGGAAAATATAAAACCAGGTAATACGGATGAACAAATGAGCACGGAACAGGAGAATTCATGCTATGTTCAGAAAGAAGCAGGAGATCTGATTGCTGTCATATTCCTTTCAGACGCGTTTATCCTTTATCGGGATGACAGAAGTGATGGTGGTGCACGCTATACCATTTTCAGAGATGAGGTGATCGAACAGGTCGGGAAAGAATTAACTAACGCTGGCATCTGCTGCAACGAGCTGAAACCGGATCCTGTGAGCAAGGAAATGACTGCTGCAGGAAATAACGGAAGTCTGAGGCAGACAGCTTATATAGAGACAACGGATATTTCTGGGTATAATACTACCCTGAATCTAAGAAAGCAGACATTAAATGCGGTGAAAGCCGGAAGTGTTATCTTTTATGAACTGTGTATGCCGACTTCAATTGTTGAAGGGTATATAGGGGAGAAACAGCATGAGGGGTATGGACATTTCATGATTGTGCCTGTCAGATCAATGCAATACAAAGTAGAAAAGCTGCAGGTGAAAGAGTCTGAAGATCCGCTTCAAAGCGAAGATGTACAACCTGTGTTTCATATTGTGGAGCGAGCCGTCACAGATATGTTGGTAGATGATATTCGCCTGCAGGCAATTAGGGATGCAGAAAACAATCAGAGCAGCCTGCGGGGATTAACAGCAAGCAATATTGGCCGGGTAACGCTTATGCTGAGAGAGTCTTTGAGTGAGAGCCCTCTTGATAAAGAGAGTGCATTTGAAAAATTCTATGCGCGGGTGGAAGCAATAAAGAAGACAGAAGAGCGAAAAATCGTCAGAAGAATGCTTCTTTCCAAAATAGCTGATTCTAAAGAGGTGAAAAATGAAGACGGGTCCTCTGTAACTAAATGGGATCTGTCGCCGAAAAAAGTCAGGGATTTACTGAAAGAATTCGAGAAAGACCGCGATCTTTTTGACAGATTGAAGAAGCATTATAAATGGGCCAATGCGGATGGTAAGCTTGTCGGTCTTTGGAATGAATATGTCATGACAGCGCTCGTATACAGTAAATATCAATTAGCGGAAAGGTAATGGTTGAATACATGACAGAAGAATCAAAAACATTAGTTGAAAAGAAGTTCTATCGCATAGAATTCAAACTTGCATCTTCTCTTACTGTCGGCTCCGGACATACTTCATTGACAGATAAAGACATTATTCGGGATAGGCGGGGGAAACCCTTTATTCCGGGCAGCGCATTGGCTGGGATAGGGGAATCAATTTTAAAGAAATATGCTCCGGACCAAGATGCAATAACAGCCGATTCGAATAAAAAGAAGCAAAAATCCCCATGGCTGAAGCATTATATGGGAGACGTCAAGAAATCCACTCAGGATGATCCGAATGCGGAATCGATTGAAAGCCGAATTCTGTTCTATGATGCGAATGTGCTTGAATCGGAAGCAGAAAAGGGAAGAATTTCCGTCAGAGACGGGGTAGGTCTTGATGAATGGAAGACCGCGAGAAAAACTCAGAAATACGACTATGAAATTCTTGAACCCGGACTTGTCTTCGTGACATTGATTGAACAGAATATTTTCAATAATTCACTGAAGGATAATACTGAGAAAATTGATGAACCGGTGGCGGATCTGATAGCCAGAGATTGGAAGGAAGGTAAGGTTTATCTTGGGGCAAAGACCAGTCGCGGTTATGGAGCTATTCAGGACGTCATAATAAAGACAAGGAAATTCGACTTCAACAATAAAGAATCTGTGGAGGCGTATGCCGGGTTTGACCCGTTTGACCAGAAGGAATGGAATAACGGTGATGCGTTTGAGTGTAATAATGAGCTCAAGAATATTGCACTGAAGAAGGAAGCGGAAGAAGAAATCACATTAAATCTCGTGCTTTCCCTGAAAGGACCGATTCTCATCAGGAAGTACTCGACTCAGGTGGAGAAAGGAAAAGTATTGCCGGATTTTTCCCAGCAGTATGTCCTGGATCCTGACAATAAAGAAGTTCAGATCCCGGTTATTCCGGGAACGACCTGGGCGGGCGCATTCAAAGCTCACATGGAGAAGCTTATTCCAGGCTCAACAGCAAACTATTTCGGGTTTGTTGACCTGGAAAAAAAGGAGAAGCAAAAGTCTCAGATCCGGTTTTCTGAAAGTATGCTTTCAGGTTCTAAGGCAAAACAGATATCAAGAAATGCAATTGATCGATTTTCCGGCGGGACGGTTGATGGAGCTTTGTTTACAGAGAAGAGCTGGTATGAAGGCACTACTACCCTGGAGATATCATTTCCAAAGAATGCAAATGATGAGTTTAAATATGCTCTGGCTGCGTCAATAACGGATCTCAGTAATGGTTTTATGGCTGTCGGCGGCGCGACTTCGGTAGGGAGAGGTATTTTCCATGTTGACAAAGTCAATGGTGATGTAGCAACTGGGGGATCGGAACTATACACACAGATTGTAAATCTGTTAATCGAGCATAAGGAGAAAGCGGTAAATGACAGAGAATAGGGATTTCCAGAGTTTGTGTGACGAATGTAAGGACATCAAGGGAAATTGTATTATCCTGACCACGGATGAGTATGTGATCGATTATTGGGATCCAGATACTCAATCGAAATATGCAGGGGATATTGAATCAAAGCTGATTGAAGTCAGGATCTTTAATGAGACATGTGAGTATAAACTGTTTCGAACGCACATCGGAAAACAGTACGCATTCAGGAAGGTTGTTGAACAAGATGAGGCAGAGGGCGGAAAATACAGTGACTATTATGACCAGAAGCAGTTCCTCGATATTGACAGCAACAGGTCAAAAAAAGAATCGTCAAAGATACAATCGGTCTATCCTACAGGGAGCAACAGAGCGTATACGCTTCCGATAACGGATTTCAATGAAGACGCAGCAGTCACCATTCGATACTATATTGACCGGTATGAAGAATCGGGGCAGGCCCGCGTGTTTGACTGGAGAGTGGTAAAGATTGACGGAGGTGTGACAAATGGGAATTAAATGCAGCTATTCGACGATGAATGAGGAGATCTCTTTTGTCAATCCGTATAACTTCGTGGATATCGATTTTTCAAAGAAAGCTACAGATGATATTAACAAGATAAAAGAGAAAAAGCCTGAGGAACGTCTGACCGGTAAGATTCATTGTATTATTAAGGCAAAAACGCCGATTGCAGTGCCGGACACTGAGAAAGAACAACCGGAGAATGCGCATAAGACGTATGACTTTATGGCTTATCCGGATGGGCGGCATTTTATACCGGCCTCGTCGATTCGCGGGGCTATACGGAGTGTCTTTGAGACGGTCACAGATTCGTGCTTTTCAACGACAAAAGATAATACGATGCTTGACGAGCGCCTGGCTCCGACAAAAGGGGCGAAGGTAAATGCGGGTGTGCTGGTTAAGCAGGATGATGGAAACTGGAAGCTTTATAAGGCAGAGAGATATATGCTGAAGGCGCGACGGGCAGGTAGTAATAATCATCGAAATTCTGAAGCCTGGAACAATTCTGTCTGCCCTCCCTATGAACCGCAGGAGAGTGATAAAGGGCGTTTTATTACGATAAAAAAGGGTAAAGATCATGACGGCGCTAAAGTGACGCTGCGTGATGGGGCTAAAGTGCTCTTTGAAACATTAAAGAATGACAGCGGTCAGGATGTTTTTTACAAGTCAAGATTGGGCATAGACTGTGCACCAATTGCAACCAAAATATATTCGGAAGATGCAAATGTCCCCAGTGCAGATGTCGGTTATCTTGTCATAGGTGAGCCGATTTTCGGAAAGCATCATTCGAGCATATTTAAAGTGGATACTGAACAATCGCAAAGTTATAGTGCGGATGATATTAATTGGGCTTTTCAAGGATTGAAACGTACATTGGACCTGTACAATGATAAAGCGATTAACAGGAATTTGAATCCTCCGAAAAATGATAAGGGTCTGAAGCACTATGGATATGCTGCATTTGAAAGCATGGAGAAAAAGGGTGTCATTCCTGTCTGGTATCTTGAAGAAGAATCACGTCTGTACTTTATGATGGCCAATATCGGCCGCAGAGCTTTCTATAAGACTCTGAATGACCATCTTGGGGAGAAAGTCAGATGCAGGGAGCGCGGTAAATTATGCCCAGCATGCCGTCTGTTCGGCACTGCAAGTAATATCGGAAATTCAGTCGGTTCAAGAATTCGTTTTACGGATGCGATCTGTACGACGGAACTATTAATTGATGAAAGATATACAATGCTTGCGGAGCTTGGGAAACCGAGAACCTCCTATATGCCTTTTTATTCAAGGGATTTAAAAACCTATTATAACAGGAAAACAGATTCGGGATATGATTCGGAAGGGGTAACGATCAGAGGGAGGAAATACTATTGGCATTCAGAGAATTTTGCTCAGATTAATAAAAATCCAGACAATCCAATTAAAAAGACAGAACGTAATGCAACAATGCAGTTGGCACAAGCCGGCGCAGAGTTCGAATTCGATATTTTCTTTGATGGAATTCTTGAACCTGAACTTCAACAGCTTATATGGTCTTTAAATTTCTATGAGAATGAGAAAGATGGCGTAATGTGCCACAAGATTGGGAGAGGAAAGCCGATTGGGCTTGGCAGCGTAAAGATTTATATTGAGAGCATTCAGAATAGGAAGTTCGAGGTAAACGATTCTGGTCAAAAAACATATGTTATTGCGCGGTATAAGATTAATTATGCCGAGGATCCATTTGATCTAACTAAGAAAAAAACACCTGACTATGTTAGACAATTAATAAATCTCGTAAATTTTGATAACAGGCAGGATGTACATTATCCTTATGTTAAGGCTGAAAGCATAAATTTGGAACGTGTTGTTGAAATGGCGAAGGACAGTAATGCATTAGCCAACCATCATTGGTTTACAGAGAATAAAAATGGAGGAAGAGTCGGACATAACCATGCGATTCAAACTTTGCCCGAGGTACCGGCGACAGGTAAGGTAAATAATCAGCAGATATATGTATATAAGGCGAAACAGGAAAACAAGGCGATTTGGATTGCAGGGTACAATCTCACCTATCAACAGAGAATATCGGCAGTTGGAAATCAGGGCGTGGATAGTTTATCTGAGTGGCCAAGCCAGACTAATATTAAGAATTTTGCAATCGCATATGATACAATACTGCTTCCGAGTCGAACCAAAGCGGCATTAATAGAAACCGCAATAGCAAATTATCAACATGTTTACGTCGCAGAGCAGAGAAACAATAGAGATAATGGTTGGGAACAATTCAAATAAGCATTTATAGGTTATTGGAATTGTGAAGATGCTTACGCAATGGGGGGAGTGGTGGCCGACATCTCGTCGGCCATCCCCTATCCGATTTTGCGACTAGTGGTCTTCTCTGCTTCCGGATTCCGAAAAAAAGGCTATTAACCAGGCAATCAAGAGTATTACCACTGCCCATCCTGCGTAGGCGGCACATCCCGAAAGATTCAATACTTCATCAAATTTTATGAATCCCATCTGAAACACCGTCGCAATGAGAACAAACGGAACAGCAAAGGCAGACAGAATATTGAACTTTGATATAAGGCTGTCTCTGGATTCACCGACTATAATGCTCATTTCATCCATGACAGAAGATTTCAAGTCAGAGATACCGAATTTGGATTTGATAAAAGTGTATATTTCTCGCTCTACTAAATCTTCTATCAGATCATCCTTCTGCATTTGTATTGATAACGAGAGCAGCTTACCATTCAAACTTTCAATCTGCTTGTGTTTTTTCGGCATTAACTCTCCGATTTCGCTTTCATACTCCAGCAGTTTATTTCTCTGCCTGACAACAGCGGCAATATCGGCTATCAATGCTGAATTCATGAACGCCTCGCTGCTGCCGGTGTCAAGTATTCCGGATGTAGCCAGTTCATCAGCATTATATCTATCGTAGGTGGCAGTGAGGATGACCGTACAGTTAATATCCGAATAGACACATGTTCTGTAGTCAACGAAATATATACTCTTTTCCCTGCGCTCGTGCAGAGGCTTGCCTATCAGATTCAAACAATATGCTTCAAGCAGTCTATTGCTGTGCCTGATAAGTGAAGCATCCAATTCTCCCCATACTACGATATGCGAAGATGCTTCATTCAGAAGCTTCTTTATTTCATCCTGCCAGTCGCTGAGAGGAATCATTTGTCTCTCATAAAGAAGGGAGGGTGACTTATTCAATTCAACCACATAAGACTTCTTTACGGCACTGCCGTTATTACGGATTACTTCAAGAATATCTTCATAACTGAGAATGGACTGTATTCTCGGTGAATCAAACAAATCTTCTGCAGGCTTGACGAACCACGGGTCAGACGTTGCGGCAAAGGGCATTTTTCCGAGAAGCCCTGTCGTTTCTCTTGGTCTGCTGTGATCGCGCCTATATGTCCCTTCCTGTTCGAAGAGTCTTTGCTCCTCAATCTGTTCCATCTGTTCAATGATTTCAGCAATCGGACGCAGCGAATATTCTGTTTCTTTATCTATATCCGGATTGACAGAAGCAAAGACCCTTGTCGTTTCAGAATCATCACCCTTTATTGAATATGGAATAATAGTGATCACATTTCCTTCTTTTCGTGCATAATTATAACCATTATTACTGCTGGGACGGTGTTTCCATATAGCAGCCGGAACGTGTTTTATGTCACCCTCTTTAGTCCATATTGATATTTGTTCAAATGAAATCTCATTATTGTTTTTCTCGTTTTCGTAAGAAGACGAGTCGTTGACGAGACTTATTTCATTTGCAAATGTATCAGCTAAACATTCGCTGAAGTCATATGCTATAAGTTTCGTTTCTGTTAATTCAGATAACTCCAATGCGGTAGAAATCAGTTCTAAGCCTCGATCTACCACATAAGTATCTGTTTCTACTGATTTTTCCCGTTCCTCATCAATACAGGAGAAAATGGCATAAAGTGTCGGATAATCGGTTATCTTATTTCTTCCCGCATCAATATCGTTAATATAATTCTCCAGGATTCTGCCTTTTCCATTTTCTCCAAAGAAACTCGAAATTTCCGGCTCATTTTGCTCCAAATAAAACCTGACGGCATAGTATGAAGCCACACAATCAAGATCAGGTTCTTCATGCATATGCACGATAACGGTATCTTGTTCCTGTGAGCTTTTCTTAAGATTCTCCAGAAAATGTAAATTATTAATGAGAGCACTGAAAGCGCTTTGATATCCTTCTGACTGATGGTGGTCAAAAAGACCCATGCCCAGAGAGTTGCCCACATCAAGCCAAACTTCATTATTCATTAATCCTGAAGAAGGCCTTAACGCCCCATGTTTTTCGAAGACAATTCTATAATTCAGCATCATTATTTCCTCCGCTCATGTAAGCTTCATTGGAGATATTATATCATTATATACAGAAAACATTAATAATTGCTGTCCGGAAAATATCATTCCCGGAATCCTTTATCCGGTCATACAATCTCATTCACGATCCCATAATCCACCGCCTCCTCCGCCGTCATAAAAAGTCACTTTCCGTATCCTGCGCAATTATACTGTTGAAGGACTGAAAATGACGGATGCTTCATAGCTGCCTGCGCATTTGAGGGAACAGCGGATCTCAATGAGAGATGAGATATTCAAGAATATCGTGCACCGCAGCGCCTGCCGTGTTCGATGAATTCTGTACAGCAGGATCCGTCTCATCAATCATCAGCGCAACGACATAGGGAAACTCCGCCTCATTCAGGATTGCCGCGGCCCACAGAGTCTCCAGTTCGCTATTGTCGTGGACTGCTGTACCGGTCTTGGACGCGACCGCAAGCCCATCGACTGCCATCATCTTGCCTGTCCCGAACGAGGTGACCCCCTTCATCATTTCAAGTACTGTGCCGGCTGTCTCTTCACTGCATACCTGTCTGCTCTCCCGTACTTCAGTCTCGATATTTTCGCTCCGGGCGTCAGTCTGAAAGGATTTCAGAAGATGCGGCTCCATCATGTGACCGCGGTTCGCGATTGCGGAGTAGGCTGCTGCCAGTCCGAAGGTCGTGATCCGGCATTGACCGCCGCCGATAACAGAGTAGGTCTTCATCTCCGGTGATGAATTAAGACCTGAGAAAATGCCATCGGCAAATCGCAGCCCGGGATAGTGATAGGATCCGTCAAAGCCGAACTCGTGGATCACACGTGAAAGGATAGCCCTGCCCTCCGCCGTCTCGGTGATTTTCTCGTAGATGTGCTCCGCATAACCGTTGCAGGATACCGCAAGAGCCGATGTCATGTCGCTAAGGGGCCCGTGAGCGTGATGACCGGGACAGTTGACAGTGATGCCGACCGCATTGGTATGACTTCCGGTACAGTTATACTTCTCAAGGAGAAGAGACGGATCATACTCAAGGGCAGCCGCGTAAATGAGCGGCTTCACGGCACTGCCGGGCATATTCAGCTCATTGACTGCCTTGTTCACAGCCCGGGCATCAGCAATGACGGTCTGTCCGTCTTCCCTGTCTTCAAGATGCAGGGAATCTTCATCCGATGGGTCATAGGATGGGACACTGACGAGAGAGAGGATCTCGCCGGTCTCATAGTTCAGAACCGCGGCACTTGCGTCCGGGTAGGACGCTGCCAGAAGATCGTAGATGTAATTTTGCAGGTCTGCGTCAAGAGTCAGAGTCACATTGCCGCCGGTACGATTATCAGAGATATTCATGAGGTCGTATCCTGTCAGGTGATCGGCTTTCTGACCGTAGAGGATGTCGCCGTAATAGACTCTCGAATAAATTGAATTGACGTGGGAGAGAAGGACGGATGGTCCCATGAGATTCCCGAGGGCGAGCGCGTAATCCGGATTCCAGCGCTCTCTGCCGATATCTTCACCGCAGCCGATCAGTGTGCCTTTCGTGTCATAGATGCTGCCCATTGTGGTGTGCTTAATAGATTGTGTCAGAAAGCGCCGGTCTTCCGGCAGCGGATCACCCGCAAGCCTGCAGATGAAGACGGCGAAGCCCGCGATGATAAGTACAAATGCAATGAGTGAGTAGTAAAACTGTTTGATTTTTCGGTTCATGTAGAACATGTAGATCTCCTTTCAATTGCCTGGCTTTGATATGAATAATAGTTACAGCTTATGCGGTCGGAAGCCTTGTTCTTCCACGCCTGCCGCGATCCCAAGCAGGATAGCACCCGCCGCATCCATCGACTG
>OCTX012285198.1_pt1 | contig 10506 bp, 8 predicted proteins | sample 1539691 | NCBI WGS metagenome assembly OCTX01 (sample SAMN02144231, study PRJEB22623) | gut metagenome | biome: sheep rumen | host: Ovis aries | place: New Zealand | reverse complement strand
ACTATTCTTCTTCCGTCAGCTGTCTCCATGCTTTGGGGCGCATAATAATCGAACCCGACATCAAGAGGCTGTGCTTTTTCGGAATTACCCACGAAAGCCATGACACAGTTTCCGTTCCTGTAGCAGTCCTCTGTCTTTTTCATGTTCATGACAGAGACGGAAAGGACTTTTTTACCGTCAAGGGTGAAGTAGTCCGGGCACTCCCACATTCTTCCCCAGCTTCCGTCATTGGCCTTAATCGTATCCTTATATCTCCAATGAATGATGTCTTCGGATTCGTATCTAAGAACTGCACCCAGTCCGTTTTTCAATCTTGCGGCTATGACACAATAGTACTTTCCGTCTTCAAACCAGATTTTAGGATCTCTGAAATCTGCCTTATATGCTCCTTCAGGCATATCCATATACGTCAATATCGGATTAGCTTCGTATTTTTCGTAATTCTCACCGTCACCGAAAGCAAGACACTGTGTTTCTTCCCGGAAAAGTTCCTCTCCTTTTCCATGCTCGTTGTGAGCTGTATAGATCAGAAGATGCCGTCCGTCCTTATCCGTGATGGCACTGCCGGAGAAGCAGCCTGTTTCATAATCCGTATCCGGCGCAAGAGCTGCTTTCTCATAATCCCAGTGAATAAGATCTTTAGAAGTCCAATGACCCCAATGCATGCTGTCCCAACTTGTGCTGTAGGGATTGTATTGATAGAAAAGATGATACTTTCCTTTGTAATATGAAAACCCGTTGGGGTCATTTAACCATCCGACCTTTGCAGTCAGGTGGTAAACAGGCCGCTCCTCAGGGCTTATTTCCCGACTGTGTCTCTCTTCATAATCACGTGCTTTATCTAATGTATCCAAAATTGTCAATTCCTTTCATGATGTAGTCATTCCCTTTATAAGCTTTACCTTGTGTGTTATGCGGTATTTGTCAGGTTTCTTTCCGTTGATTATATCCAGCAGAAGCTCTACTCCCGAACACGCAAGCTCCTTTATGGGCTGAGCAACAACCGTTACGGTAGGATATGCAGAATAAACTATAGAGGTACCGTCATAAGCCACAAATTTTATATCCTGCGGTATTTTATAACCTTTAAGCTGTGCTATTTTCATGTAGCTGAGAACCGCAGAGTCCGTTGAAAAAAATCCGTCAACATCAGGATATTTCTTAATGCATTCCTCGATAACACTCTCGCAATGCTTCAGGTTAAAGTCATTCCAGTTTACATATTCATTGATACATTCAGAACCGCCCTCTTTTACAGTTTTCTCAAATTCCTCATGACGGTCAAAGAATGTAAAATGCTCCGGCATTTCCCTGTTACGAAACTGAAGTATCTTCCGGCATCCCGCATTTAAAAGCTCCTGAGCTGCCAGCTTTCCTCCTCTTTTATGATCAACGGTTATGACCGGGATCTCCCCATCAACTTCTATGGTATCGAAGGACACTATAGGTTTATGGGTTTTTATATAGTTCTCAATATTCAGCGAATGGGTTGCTGTAAGTATGCCGTCCACCATATTGCGGCTCAGCATATCGAGATACGCCTGTTCATTGGATCTCTCTTCGCTGGTGTTACAGATCATTGCCTTGTAGCCATGCTCCCTGAGACATTTCTCAATCTCTGAAGTCAATTCCGCAAAATAGGGATATGCCACATCGGGAACTATTATGGCTATGATATTTGTTCTGTTCTGTATAAGGTTTCGGGCAATCTCATTAGGGGTATAATTCAGCTCTTCAATCGCTTTTTCGACTTTCTTTCGGGTTTCCTCCGAAACATAGCCGTTTTTATTTAATACACGTGAAACGGTTCCGATACCGACTCCCGCTTTTTTTGCAACATCCTGTATTCCTGCCATTAAACTGACTCCATAAAACATTTCCTAAAACAAAGTGGTTGTCACGAACTGCATCAATTACATCCGGGATATAATAAGCATAAATTCCGACACTCTGTTTTCTTTAACATTCCGCTCTTCCGAACCGATAAATCGTCCTTTCGTGCTTCATGACAATTATATCAGATTATAACGTATGTCCTGCCTTTAATCATCCCTTTATTCCGGTTCCGGCGATACCTTCAACATAATACTTCTGCATGAAGATGTATATTAAAAGCATAGGCAGTGATGCAAGTGTCAATGCCGCCATGATGGCTCCGTAATGAATAGGCTGTGTTCCGAAGAATGCCTGTACTGCAAGCTGTACGGTTCTCTTGGATTCACCGGTTGTGATAAGGAAGGGCCACATGAAGTCATTCCATCTTGCAACAAAATCAAGGATAAAGACTGTTGCAAAAACAGTTTTTGCCAGAGGCATCACAATCTGGAAATATGTTCTGATGTGTCCGCATCCATCTATTGCCGCAGCTTCTATAAGGGCATCCGGGATATCCAGAAAATATGAGTAAAACATATAGATTGAGAAGCAGTTTATCATAAAGGGAAGAGCCAGACCTGCCATGGTATTGACCCATCCAAAATGTGCCATTTCGATATACAGAGGCAGAAGTATCGCTTCCACCGGCATAGACATTAACGCAATTACCAGTGTGAGCAAAAGTCCCCTGCCCTTGAATTTCAATTTTGCAAGGGCATAACCGCACATGGAGCCGAAGAAAAGATCTCCCAGAAGTACTATAAATATATATCCGAAGGTGTTTCCGAGTATCTGGGGAATGTTCAGTCTGTTGAAGACTTCGATATAATTACCCACTGTAAAATGAAGCGGTATAAAAGTAGTTATGGAGTTGATGTTGGCAAAAATCTCAATCTCAGGTTTAAAGGACGCAGCTATCATCCACAGGAGCGGCGATACAAATATTAAACCTATCAGAGCATTTCCGGCATAAAACATGAAGCGTGCCAGCATTCTGTTGTTCTTTTGACTTTTCATCTTTAACTCCTTACTTGGTTCTTGTCAGCTTTTTAACTACCAGTGACAGAAATACAACTATGAAAAAGAATATGGCCGCGATACAGCAGGCGTAACCGAAATTTCCTTTCTGAAAGCCCTGTTCGTAGATGTAGTAAACCATGGTCTTTGTCTTGTTCTGAGGGCCGCCCTTGGTCATGATATATGGCTGGGTAAAGAGCTTCATTGCCTGGATTATGGTTATCATGAGAACGTATTTTATGGTATTTTTAAGTCCCGGCAAAGTCACGTAAAGGAACTGATCCACAGGATTTGCCCCATCTACCGAAGCTGCCTCATACTGCTCAGAAGGGATGGCATTGAGTCCGGCAAGAAAGATCATCATCTGATAACCCGCTCCCTGCCAGGCTGACATGAAGACTATGGAATTCATGGCTATTTTCGGATTATTTAAGAAATCAAACGGTCCCATACCTATGCGTGAAAAGGCGGCATTTATAAGACCGGTATTGGCATTGGAATTGTAGAGAATAACCCAAAGGATGGCAATGACTACCATTGATGTAACCTGAGGGCTGAAATACATGGTTCTGAATATGGCTACGCCCTTCATCTTTGAACGTACCAGCAAAGCTAAGGCCAGGGCCAGTGTACACTGGAAAGGAACAACCAAAACAGAGAAATATACAGTATTTTTAAGGGCTGTATAGAAATTCTCGTCTGTAAGCAGCTTTAAGTAATTATTCAAACCATTGAAGGTTTTGGCATCAGGTCGCATTACCTGGTACTTAAAAAAGGAAAAGTAGATGGTTCCGATGATGGGAATGATCAAAAAGGTTGTAAGCATTATGATCACCGGGGCAGACATTGTTATACCGGCAATTGAAGATTTATTCGTTTTCATACCAACCTCTCTCTTTAATTTCTTTTGTCCGGTTTTACGCAGAAGGCTTTCTGATGAAAGCCTTCCGCAAGGAGAAAAAGAGTGTTTATCATTAGTTTCCGTAATAGGTTTCATAGTCTTCCTCGAAATCTGCAGCAACCGTATCAAGCTCTGACTTTGCATCTGTTCCTGAGAATACGTTAAGGATTGCTGTTGCGAATCCCTGTGAAAGTACTGAGTAGGAAGGAGTACTTGGACGGGCAACACCTGTGTTCTGAAGCTGCCAGAGGAATAATGCTCTTACACCGTTATCCCAGCCTTCCATCTTCTCATAGGAAGAAGTTCTTGAAGCAGGCTTTGCGATGGCTGATGCATAATCTGCTACATTTTCAGTGTTAAAGAACCATTTGAGAACCTCCATGGCTGCCTCAGGATTCTTGCAGTCCTTTGTAACTGCTGCTGTCCAGTCGCCGGTTGGAGATACAGCCTTGTGATCGTCTGATACAGGGTAGTAGGAAACACCCCAGTTAAGATCTGACTTCTCAAGATCGGCTATGTTCCATGAACCGCCAAGCATTGTTGCAGCCTTTCCGTTCAGAAATTCATCCTTTACAGGATCGATATTTGCGATACCCTCCTGAATGAATTTGTTGAGATAATTCATAGTCTCAACCATTGCATCGCTGTTAACATAACCTTCTGCCTTTGAACCATCCTCACTTACAAATGAAGCGCCGTTCTCAAGGAAGAAAGGCTCAAGGGCATAAATAAGACCCTCGCCCTTATCCATGATAATGTTTGTTCCCACATAATCAGCGGTAGTAAGCTTCTTTGCATTCTCATAGAACTCTGACCATGTCCAGGCGTCCTCAATGTTGCTGTCTGAAGGATACGGGATTCCGGCAGCATCGAGATAATCTTTGTTGTAGTAAAGAGCAACTGATGACTCTGTCGGTCCTATGGCATACATGTGATTATCGTAGGTATTCTGCTGAACGGAACTTGGCATGAAATCCTTCTTATCCTCTTCGGACCATACATCATCAATTGGAATTATGGTCTGGTTTGCAGCGTAATATGAAACTGTAGGTCCGTCTACGAAAAGAATATCCGGAAGATCATTTGAAGTAGTTGCTGTGGTGATCTTATTCTCATAGGCATAGGAATCAGCTCTGTCGATGGCTTCTCTTGATACCTGGATCTCGGGATGCTCGCTGTTCCACTGAGCCATTTTCTCTGTCCACCAGTTCTCAACTCCAACTTCATCGGTGGGGCTCCAGATTTTTATTTCAACAACATCGGAAGAACCTCCTGCTGCCGTTGTTGCAGTCTCTCCGGCAGTAGTTCCTTCAGGGGTTCCCGATGATGCGCAGGCAGCTAATGATGCAGTCATTGATACAGCCAAAATTGCAGACATAAGTCTTCTCTTCATGTTTTTAATCCTCCGTTTTTCTCATAATTAAATGATTCCTTTTGGTTTATGGAAAGGTTTCCATGTGTTTCCAAAAAATAATGTGGAAACCTTTCCACTTCTCTTGAATGCATATTACCGCCGTAGTTTTCTCTCGTCAATAGGAAAGTGTAAATCTATTACATTGTTACAAATATAAGGGCTTAAATTAGGCAAAATGACCCATATAAGTGGTCTCACATTATAGCAATTAAAATCCACCGGGGACGGTTCTCGCCGGCGAGAACCGTCCCCGGTGTTTTTTTTAGGCGTTAGCTGAGTTATCAATCCTTTTTTCTTAAACCTACAAAAACTTTACGCTAGCTTCTTTTTTCACAGAATACAAAACTCTGCTATAATAGTAATGATATTTTTAAACGTACAATTTTATATAAGCAAATCTAAAAATCGTTAATACTTTGCCTGGTAAGATATAATGATGAACGAATATGCAATTCTATATTTGGAAATAAACATCTTTTCACTGGTGCTCATTGGAATCATTCTTTTAAAGACCATGGGACTTTCACAAATGGTGGCACAGAGTAATTTTGCCATGTCCATAATTGCCGAAATGGTATTCTTTGTTTCGGATACTCTGTTTGTGCTGGTAAATGAAGGGGTCCTTCCGGGTGGTAAACCAGTGATGATGGCATGCAAGGAGGTTTATTTTCTTGCAACTGCGGCTATGTGCTTTTTCTGGTTTATTTATTTCGAGTATCTCAGGGAAACGAGGTTTGTAAAAAGAAGAAGATACGTCTTATATTCTACCTCAATACTTTGGCTGATGGTGATTGCACTCCTGGCAAATCTTTTTAACCATTCCCTATTCTATATAGATGAAAGCGGAGTATATCGCAGAGGACCTTTCTTTATCCTCACATACATACTCTCTTATTCCTACGTCCTGATAGCTTTCATCAGAGTCATGATAAACCTGAAAAGAGACACAGAAGCAACCAATAAAGATTTGCTTATCAGGCTGGCATTTTTTCCGTTATTTCCGGGAATATCAGGTGTACTACAGTTTATATACCCAAGACTACCGATTGCATGTGCGACAATATCAATCACTACACTATATTTATATCTCACATGGGTTGACCAGTTAATATCTCTTGATCCCCTGACAGGGCTCAATAACCGTAAGCAGCTTACGCACACGTTTAATAACCTTTCAAAGAGCCATGAAGACCAAGATAAGATCCGACTTTATCTCATAGATGTCAATCACTTCAAGCAGATCAACGATACTTATGGACATTTACAAGGTGATAATGCACTTAAGATCATTGCAGAAGCACTAAAGGCTGCCTGTAAAGGGGCAAACAGGGGAACTGTCATTGCAAGATACGGCGGAGATGAATTTGTTATTCTTGTCTCAGAAAATAACAACGATGAAACTATAGATCTTAAGGAGAGAATAAAGGAAAAGCTCAAAGAGCTCTCTAAAAAAAAGAGTGTGCCCTTTGAGCTTACCGTCAGCGTCGGATCTGCATGTTCAGACAATGGTGACAGCCTGAAGGATCTGATATTAAAAGCTGATAAAGCCATGTACATGGAAAAGAAGAAATATCACTGACCACTTCACTGTTGCATACAAAAACAGGGAGGATTCTTTCAGACGAGAATCCTCCCTGTTTAAATGTCATTTCTTTTAACGGAAGATCAATATCTTGTTTAATACTTCCAGTGTTTAGGATGTTTTACTTCTTCTACCATATCGAAGTATAGCTTTTCGGCTTCTCCGAAGATACCCACACGACGTGTAAGGAAACCGTGTCTTGTGCCGAGAAGACGCTTGCATGTCACAGATACCCCTGCCTGAATAAGCATTGCCGCAAACTTCTCTCCCTCAGGTCCCAGACTGTCGGTTCCTCCGGTGCAGACAAGGAACGGGTTAAGCCCTACAAGCAGTTCCTGCTTGGCATATACCGGCGAAACTCTCCAGTTAGTTCTGTCTTCTCCACCGGCATACCATTCATTATAAAGAAGACCTCTCTTCTGAAGTTCGATGGATTCCGGAGTTGCATCAGGTCCCAGCTTTGATACAGGATCTGCAGCAAGGTCAAGCGGGGGATACGCCAGACAGGTGCGGCAGATCTTGAAATCAGGATTTTCTCCCTTTAACTCTTTTTCATGATTCATAAGAGTAATAACGGTTGCCATGTTCGCTCCTGCGCTGGCACCGCTCAGGATGATACGTTCAGGATCAATGTCAAACTCCTCAGCATGCTCGTATACATACTTCACTACAGCATAACCTTCATTAACAGCATAAGGATATGCCTTCTCAGGAGCCGGTTTGTAATCCACGTCTATAAGCAGACATTTTGTGTTGTAAGCAACAACATGTGAATAGTTCACGTCCTGACCGCGGTAAGGTTTTACAAAACCGCCTCCGTGAAGTCTTATGAGAACAGGTCCTTTGGACTCCATGCCCTCGGGTTCATAAATATAAACCTTTACAGCCTCTTCACCTTCACGGGGAATCATTTTTTCATAGGTTCTTTTCAAAGGAAACTCTTTAATAAGTTCCTGATCCGGTTCAAGGCCATGAGCTCCTTCTCTTACTTTGCTTAATGCATCGTTATTCTCACTCATTAGTTTCTCTCCTCTGTTAATACTTTTATCTGATCATCAGATAACAGGGAACACTGTCATTGTCCATAATACCGAAATAACACATCCCAAAGCTGCAAATAATGCACCGTGCTTTATCATATACGGAATGTCATATCCGCCGAGTCCCATGATATAAGGTGTAGCTGAAGTTGACATCGGTGTCATAAATGCTGTAAGGCAGGCTGCCTGAATAAGGATCATAAGTCCCACCGGATTTCCTCCCATGGCCGCACAGGTTGCGATGGCGATCGGGTGGAATATAAGCATTGTACCTCTGTTTGACATGAACTGTGTAAGAATAAACGGAAGTACAAAGAAAATAAATCCTAAAAGGTAATTGCTGTTTCCGAGGCTGGCTACAAATCCTGAGATAATGCTTCCGATGAACTCACCTGCGCCTGTGGCTGAAAGTGCTCCGGCGATTGCATTGGAACCAACGATAAGAAAAAGGATTCCAAGTGGAAGTGACTTTCCGGCTTCCTTAGGATTAAGTACATTTGTAAGTATCATGAGAAGTGCGCCGATAACTGTTATTGCCCAGCTGTCGAGACCAAGCTGATCACTGAACATAAGAGCAAGCGCATCACCGAAGAAAATTAAGATCGATGCGTACTCCTGGAACTTTGTGAGTGTTGACTCTCCCATCTTCTTAAGTGCCATATCCTGAACCTCTACAGGTGACTCTGAAGGAAGACCCTTGATACAGAAGATACCGAAATAAACGATGGAAAGAATGAGCATGGGAAGTCTTGCCTTCATAGGATCTGCAAGGCTAACCATAAAGTCAGTATAGCCATAAGACTCAAGGTAACCGTTAAGCTCAGCTGCAACTGTCGCTCCGGCACCAACGGGAAGAATACAGCAGGTTGAGATAATTGCTATACCTACAGGGAAAAGTACCTTTGTTGTAGGAACTCCCATTTCGGTTGCTGTTGCCATAAGCATCGGTGCAACGATTGAAAATACTACAACCGGGCTCTGAATGAACTGGGAAAGGATAACTCCTATCACAACATAGCCAAGTACCATTTTGGTTATGCTTCCCTTGGACATGCTTGAAATGCTTTTTGCAAGATTGATGCAGAACTGGGTTTTATTAAAACCGGCAGCTACAACACACATGCCTCCAACCATGATAACATTGGAATTGGCGAAGTAACTAAGTGCTTTTTTTACCTCAAGGCATCCTGTCAGGGTCATAAGCATCATTGATGTTAATGCTATGACCGCAAGGCTGTACTTACCACTGCAATAGCCTATGATGGTGAGTACGAAAATAATGAAACAGATCGTTAACAGACTCATAAGGTCCCTCCTTCTTGATGTCAGTCAGATATGATGCGTTTTTCATCTGTACTGACTGCGCGCGTCCGGATTTCTTAAAAATCCTGTCGCATGCATTGCTTTTTTATCATCTGTCGCATACTATATATGAACAAAGAATATTACACAAACGCATATATTTCATGTATACATTCCAATATGTAATATTTAATCATAAGAGGGAATGTGCCTGTATTTTTTACTGCAGGTTACGCCCCCAACTGAAATGCGACAATGGAGAGTCTTATGAACGTCCGTGACTATGAATACGTAATTAAGATAGCTGAAAATCAGAGCATAACAAAGGCTGCTGCCGCATTATATATAACGCAGTCAGCATTAACCAAATATCTTCAACGAATAGAGGACGAGATCGGTCTTCCTCTTTTCCTTCGTTCAGGTCACAAATTTCTTCTGACAGATGCTGGAAGAGAATATGTGGAAACCGGAAGAGTTATTCTGAAACTTGATCAGGATCTCATGCACAAATTAAACCAGGACGCTAATCTTCGCCAGAAGGAAGTACGGTTTGGGTTCGGAATGGGACGTGAACATTTTCTGTACACAAAAGTATTTCCGAGGTTCCTGAAAGAACATCCCGGGATAACCTTGAAAAATCATGCTGATTCAAGTCGTCACCTTAAAATGTATCTTGAGAACGGACTTCTGGATCTTGCACTCGTCACAAATCTGGATCCTGCTCCGGGATTTAAGTATATACCTGTAAAATCATGCTACCTCTCACTTTTGGTCCCGACGGATTCTTCTCTTATAAATAAAGCAGAAAATATCGAAGGATACCCTTTCCCGGTTGTTTCCCTTTCGGACTGTGCAGAAGAAACCTTTGTTTCTACAGATCCGACAACCCATTCAGGTTCTTTCTCCGATAAATTATTGAATCAGTATTTACCCGAAGCCTATATTTCAATGGAGGTCAGTGACATACGCAGTCTTTTCAATGCAGTACGTGTTGGATTTGGCATTGCCATTACATTATCCTACGACTTCGTTGGGAAGGATTTATGCTATCTTTCCATAAAAGAGGCACAGCCAATAGAGGAAAACATCCAGCTGGTTTATCGTTCTGATCTGGCCATGTCCAAATCCATGAAAGACCTCATAGATATTATTCTGGAAGCCGTGAAGGAATAACAGATGAATCATGTCAGCTGCTTAAATAAAATACTTCAAAGCCAAAGGACTGATAGTGTGAAAATACTTTTCATTACTATTTATATAATCTCCCACGGCTGAAAACCTTGGAGCTTTAGCTCCGAGGATGAAAGCCGCTTTGCTAAATTAACATCTCGCCTAAGCGAGATAAACAAGATATAATTCTATCCCATGAATAAAG